>Ga0207683_10001730_pt1 | contig 19443 bp, 24 predicted proteins | sample KBSM73metaG_FD_184333 | JGI IMG/M metagenome (GOLD analysis project Ga0207683, IMG submission 184333) | Miscanthus rhizosphere microbial communities from Kellogg Biological Station, Michigan, USA - KBS M7-3 metaG (SPAdes) (version 2) | ecosystem: Host-associated > Plants > Roots > Rhizosphere >... | reverse complement strand
CTGGGTCGAGGCGAGCTACCCGAACGTCGTCTACTTCAATGAGGTCGACAAGGGCGGCCATTTCGCCGCGTGGGAAGAGCCGGAGCTCTTCTCATCCGAGCTGCGAGAGGCGTTCAGGTCACTCCGCTGAGGGCTCGAGGTGGGCGGCGCGCATGGTGCGCGCCGCCCACCGATGACTTCCGGGCGGGAACGCGGTCCTAACGCACGGTCCCCAGACGACTCGTGACGAAGGAGCTGTGTGATGCGCAAGGTGATCGCGTTGGTGTTCCACTACTCGCTCAACGGCCTTCTCGCAGACGAGGGCACCGAGTACTACCGCTTCTGCTTCGACCTGCTCGACCAGCACGGCGGCCCGGACGACGACGACCAGACACTCGACTTTCTCCAGGGCGCGCACGCGCACGTCATGGGCCGCTCCGCCTACGAGGGCATGGCAGGATCCCTCGCCAACGCCAGCGACCATCCGTGGGCCGACATCCTGAACGGCGGGCGCAAGGTCGTCTTCTCCCGGACGCTCACGACGGCCGACTGGACGAACACCACCATCGCCGCCGGTGACACGACGGAGGAGATCGACAAGCTCAGGCAAGGCGGCGACGGCCACATCGTGGCCTGGGGCGGCGTCGGCCTCTGGCGGTCGCTCATGCGGCTCGACCTGATCGACGAGTTCCTCCTGGGCTTGCACCCCTACGTTGCGGACGAGGGGACGCGGCTGTTCGACGACGTCCCGAAGGGCTACCGGCTAGACCTGGTCTCCAGCACCGCCGCCACCAACGGCGTGCTCGAGCTGCAGTACCGGCGGCACCGCTGAGCCGAATCCCCGGCGACTGGAGCCGAATCCCCGGCGACTGGATCGGCCAAGATGTGGGTGATGGAAGGGTCGTTCGTCCCGCCCGGCTTCGTCGTCCCGCTGGCTCTCGCGACGGACCAGTTCAGGCTCGAACCGCTCGGGCCGCAGCACAACGACTCCGACTACGAGGCGTGGTCGTCGTCGGTGCAGCACATTCACGACACGCCCGGCTGGGAGACGAGCTCGTGGCCCGACGACCGCAGCCTGGCCGACAACCTGCGCGACCTGCAACGGCACGCCGACGACTTTCAGAACAGGACGGGCTTCACCTACACGGTCCTCGATGCTGGAAGCGCCGACGTGATCGGCTGCGTCTACATCTATCCCGGCAAGAGCGAGGAGCACGACGCGCAGGTGCACTCGTGGGTGACCGCGGGCCGGCGCGAGCTCGACGTGCCGCTGTGGCGGGCGGTCAGCGGCTGGCTGGCTGACGACTGGCCGTTCGAGCGTGTGGAGTACGCCGAGCGCGGCTAGAGCCCGGTCAGCGCAGCACCAAGAGATCGAGCACGTTGCTCCGGGGTTCCGGGTTCGCCTGTCGCACGGCGCGGCGGAGACGCTCCTTGCCGCGGACGAACTCGTCGTCGGAGAGCGTGCGCATCGTGGTGTCGGCGTCGCGGAACGTGTCCGCCTCGCCGAGGAAGTCCGCCAGGCTTCCCGGGTACGTCTCGCGAACCTGCTCGAGCCCATCCTGCTGGAATCCCGCGCCCGCGAAGGCCTTGCAGGTATCGGAAACAGAGGGGTAGGTCTCGACCACCCGAGCCGTCTCGGGGAACCAGCGCACGAGCTCGACCCCGTCCAGTCTGCCCGGGAAGCCCTGCCGGATGAGGACGGGGGCGCCGGGACGGAGAACCCGGCGGATCTCGCGTGCCGCGGCTCCCAGGTCCGGGACGTGGTGGATGACGAGTGAGAGCCAGGCGGCGTCTGCCGATTCGTCCGGCAGCGGCAGGGCGGCCGCATCTCCCTCGAGCACCACGATGGCCGGTGTCTGCGGGATCTGCTCCCGCATCGCGGCGGACGGCTCTACCGCGACCACGCCGACGTCGAACCAGTTGCTGAAGGCCGCCGCGAACTGACCGGTCCCCGCCCCGATGTCCACGAGGGTCATTCCCGGAGACGGCCGCAGGTGACGCCGTACCGCTTCGCGCCACTCCGAGAGCCCGTCTCGCGGGAGCTCTCGGACCGCCTTGAACGCTGCGGCGGTCTGCTCGTCGTAGGCGATCCTGGCCACGTCATGCCTCCTTGCTCTTCGCGGTAGTCCACGGCGCGGCGTCGTCCACGGCGCTGCTTCGCTCGACGATGAGGTCGACCGCGTCGTCGTCTGTCCACATCCAGACCATGTCGCTGTCCGGGTAGACGACGGCACCGACCGCCGCGGCCTTCGAGGAGAACATCGCGACGCGGGCGGTCGTGTCGCTGCCGTTCCGCACAAGGTGCGCTCCGGCGGGACCGGATGGGAAGAAGACGAGGTCCAACGGCTCGAGCTGCTCCTCGCCGCCGGGATGCCGAAGAGTCGGAGTGCCTGAGACGACCAGGAGCCACTCCTCGTCAGGATTCTCGTAGTGGTATGGGCTGACGGCCTGTCCCGGCGGCAGCTCGTAGACGCTGAGCCCGGTGCGCTCCGCGCCGAGCGCCGCCCCGATGCGGGTGCTGCTCCGCCGGAAGCCGTGAGGCAGCTGTGGGCGCGGCTCGCACTCGATCGCGGCGAGATTTGCGTGCCGAATCGGGTCGATGCTCATGGGGCGCTCCTCTCATGGGATGTCGCTGATGTGACCGGGTCGGTGCCCGGATCTCATCGCAGCAGATGACCTCGTCGTCGCGGTCGCCGAGCGCCCTTAGTACATGTCCCCGCCGAGGCCCCGCGTCCCGGTGGCGCGGTCGATCGCCTCGACCATCCACGCCTCGACCGGCGCGGCCGGCTCGTGATGCTCGGGTAGCGCCTCGACCTCCTCGCGGCTCAGGCGAAGCGAGACGGTGCGGCTGCTCTTGTCGATCTGTCCGACGGCGCCGGCCGGAACGACGTGGTGCACCTCGTGGAGATGATGCAGATGGCTGACGACCAGGTAGCTCTCGCCGGGTCCATAGCTGGCCCAGGAAACCTTCCCGGCGTGGCCGTCGCTTGCCTCCGCCTGGAAATCCTTGATGCTCTCGTCGGGGCCGAGCATGCCTTCGGGGAACGACCAGAGCCGCTCGTTCCGCCCGTCCGTCTCGCCTGCCACGCGCCTACCTCCCGGACGACTCGTCCGCGAGCTTCGTCAGCTGATCGGCGCGATCGGACGTGAAGCGCACGAGCTCGGCCTCGTTCGGCGTCAGCTCCGCTCCGGCGTCAGTGCGGTCGATCTGCGAGCGCAGGTGCTCCCTGACCGCGAGAGCGGTGAAGTTCCGGAAGAAGTAGCGGACTCCCTTCAACGCCCTGAAGGATAGGAAGCCCGGCGCCTCGCTCGGCCGCGTGACTAGCCTGCCGGTCGGATGGCCGAGGACTCCTTCGCGGGCCGCGTGGCGGATCGCTACGACGAGACCTCTGTCGAGATGTTCGCGCGGGACGTGGTCGATCCGGCGGTCGAGTTCCTCGCCGGGGTGGCCGACGGCGGTCCAGCGCTCGAGCTCGGGATCGGCACCGGTCGCATAGCGCTGCCGCTCGCTCGGGGCGGCGTCGAGGTGCACGGGCTCGACCTTTCGCCGGACATGGTTGCCCAGCTCCGGGAGAAGCCGGGCGGCGAGGAGATCCCGGTCACGATCGGCGACTTCGCGACGACGACGGTCGAAGGCACGTTCTCGCTCGCCTACGTCGTCTGGAACTCGATCATGAACCTCGGCACGCAGGAGGCCCAGGTCGCGTGCTTCCGGAACGCGGCCGCTCACCTGGTGCCGCGCGGGCTCTTCGTCGTGGAGATCCTGCTTCCCGAGCTGCAGCGGCTCGTGCCCGGTGAAACGTTCCTTGCGTTCGATTTCAGCCCGGAGCACGTCGGCTTCGACGAGTACGACGTCGTCGAGCAGCGGCTGACGTCGCATCACTACTACCCCGAGCGCGGGGACTACGAGACGTTCCCGGGACGCTACATCTGGCCCGCCGAGCTCGACCTGATGGCGCGCCTGGCAGGACTGTCGCTCCGCGAGCGCTGGGGCGGGTGGCAGCACGAGCCGTTCACGAGCGAGAGCCGCTCGCACGTCTCGGTCTACGAGAAGTTCGCCTAGGCTCCGGGCGTGGACGAGGAGGTCGTGCCGGTTCTTCGCGTCGCCGACGCCGCGCGTGCCGTCGAGTGGTACGGGCGGCTCGGGTTCCGCAAGGAGTGGGAGCACCAGTTCGAGCCCGGGTTCCCGTGGTTCGTTTCCGTCGCGCGAGGCGACGTCCGCCTCTACCTGTCCGAGCACACGGGCGACGCACCTCCTGACGGACTCGTCCATCTCTACGTCAGCGACATCGACGCCGTCTCCGCCGAGTTCGGGATCCCGGTCGACGAGGAAGGGCTCGCCGGCCGTGAGTGCGACATCGAAGACCCGGACGGCAACCGGCTGCGGATTGCGACCCGGCGCCGCTGACGCGAGGTCCCGCCGCTTCCCTCTTTCGAGTCATAAGCGCGATGGCCGAAAAGGCGATGGAGAAGTGAATGCAGCGAGCCGCCCTCGCAGCCGTGTTCGCCGCCGTCGCGCTCGGTGTCTCGTCGGGCGCGATGGCGAGTCTCTTCGACCGGGCGCGCGTCAGCTTCACCACCGCCGACCTCGCCGCCGCCCGCGCGGCCGTGCTGCACCGCACGGACCTCGGCACGGCCGGCGGCTGGACGGGCGGCGCGAAGAAGCCCGACCTCACCTCGACGATGAACTGCCCCGGCTACGCGCCGAAGCAGTCCGACCTCGTCGTGACCGGAGCGGCCGAGGCCGCCTATCACCACTCGGGCCTGGCGCTGCAGAGCGTCGCGCAGGTGCTGAAGACGCGGACGATGGTCGCCCTGGACTGGCGGCGCACCGTCGCCTCGCCCAAGGCGTTCTCGTGTGTCCGGACGATGCTGGCCAAGTCGCTGCCGGCCGGCCAGCGCCTCGTCTCGTTCCAGAAGCAGTCGTTCCCGAAGCTCGCGCAGTACACGGCGGCGTACCGGGCGCTCGTCGACGTGTCGGCCGGCGGGCGGCACGTGCTCGTCGTCGCCGACATCGTCCTCGTGGGGCGGAGCCGGACCGAGCTCTCGCTCAGCGTCGAGGCGCCGGCGGCCGCACGGTCGAGCCTCCCCGCCGCTGAGGTGCGCCTCGCCAAGGCGCAGCTCGCGCGTGTTCGCGCCTAGGCTCTGACCGGCAGGACGACGCTGAAGCGCGAGCCCTTGCCGGGCTCGGACTCGACGGTCAGCCGACCGTCCATCCGCTCGACGAGCTCCTTGCAGATGTAGAGGCCGAGGCCGCTGCCGCCGACGCCGTGGGTCTGCTGGGGATCGAGCCGGTAGAACTTCTCGAAGATCCGGGACTGCTCGCCGGAGGGGATGCCGAGGCCCTCGTCGAGGACGTCGATCCGGCAGCTGCCGTTGTCGCCGCGGACCCTGAGCACGACCGCGCCGCCATCGGGCGAGTACTTGACGGCGTTGTCGACCAGATTGACCAGCACCTGGCGGAGCTTGTTCGGGTCGCAGGCGATCTGGGGCGGCTCGCGCGCGTCGAGGCTCAGCGAGATCGACTCCGGAACGTGCGTCGCGGCCGACTCGATTACTCCGGCGGCGACCTCGGCCGGGTTGCACTCGGTCAGCTCGAGCTCGACGGCACCGGCGTCGAGCTGCCCAGCGACCAGGATCTGGTCGACGATCTTCGCGAGCCGCGTCGCTTCGGACTCGATCATCTCGAGGAACTGCGCCTTGTCGGACTCGGACAGCTGGACGTCGTCGCGGCGCAGCGTTCGTACCGCTCCGTAGACGGCGGCGAGCGGCGTTCGCAGCTCGTGGGAGGCGGTGGCGACGAAGTCGCTGCGGGTCTTCTCGAGCGCGCGCTCCTCCGTCACGTCCTGGAGCGCGTAGACCGTGCCGCCGCCGAACTTGACCCCGGAGACGGCGACCCAGCGCTCGTGCCCGCCGACGACAATCGGGACCGTCACCGGCCGCGGCGCGGACCCGGGCGCGAGCAGTTGCACGTGCGTGGTGAGCGAGTCCCAGGCGGGGACGACCTCGGCGACCGGCCGCCCGAGGGCATCGTCCTCGGAGACGCCCGTGATCGCGGCCGCCGCCGGGTTCCAGTGCCGCACGGTTCCGTCGCGGTCGAGGAGCACCACGCCGTCCGCGACGTACGCGAGCGCACGGGCCGCGTTGGCGCCGCGCTCGGCCTCGCGGTAGAGGCGGGCGTTGTCGACCGCGACCGCGGCACGCCGCCCCAGCTCGATGGCGAGCTCGAGATCCGCTGCGGTGAAGACCGGGTGGCGCTCCGCGGCGATCAGGCTCAGCGCCCCGAGCGTGCGCCCGCGAGCGATCAGCGGCACCGCGATCGACGACTTCAGCCCGAGCTCGTCGACGATGCGGCGCAGCTCGTGGTCGTCGCCGATCGCATCCTCGAGCAGCTGCTCGGGGATCGTGGGGAGGAAGTCGGGCTCGCCGCTGCGGAGGACCTGCGGCACGCCGCGCTGCGCGTCCGGGTCCGGCGGGTAGCGCTCCTGCAGCTCGTATGCCCACTTGACCTTCTCGGGATCCTCGTGCGCGACGGCAAGGCGCTCGATCCCGCCGTCTTCATCGACCATGTCGATCGCGCACCAGTCGGCGAGTCGCGGCACGCACAGCTGCGCCAGGCGGCGAAGCGTGCGGTTGTAGTCGAGCGAGGAGGCGAGCAGCTGGCTCGCCTCGGCCAGGAACGTCATCCGCTCCCGCATCGCCTGCTCGGCCGCGTAGAGCCGGGAGCGCGTGATCGCCTGTGCCGCCTGCCGCGCGAGCGCGATCTTCATCTCCCGGCGCTCGGGCTCGAACTCGATGTCGTGGTCGAACGAGAGCGAGATAGCGCCGAAGACCCGCCCCTCGACCGCGAGCGGGACGACCACGAGAGCATGGCCGTCCTCCTGGCCGACCTGGGCGAGCGATGGATAGAGGCGATTCCGCTCCTGCACGCTCGAGATGAAGATCGGCTCGCCGGTGCGGATCACGTCCGACATCGGCGTAGGAGCGTCGACGCGGAACTCCTGCCAGTCCTCCATCACCTCGGGCCGGTAGCCGATCTGGGCGAGCAGCTCGATCCGCTCGCCGTCCTCGCTGACGACGCCGATCGAGCCGGCGCGCGCCTCGGCGGCGCGGACGCCTTCGGTCAGGATCGCGTCGAGGACCTGCTCCGGCGTGACGGCCACAGCGAGCAGCTCCGCGACGCGTTGGAGTCGTCGCGCTCGGTCGGCGGCCTCGCTGCTCTCGACCGTGGTCACCGCTCGCGGCCCGAGGAGATCTCCCGCCGCAGCTGCTCGCGCTCGCCGCGCTCGATGCGCGAGAGGACGTCCTCGACGTAGTCGCCGATCGCGACCGGGTCGAACGGCTTGACGAGGTACCCGACCCCGCCGAGCTGTTCGCCGAGCCGTTTGTCCGCCGTGTCGGCGCGCGCGGTCAGGAAGACGACCGGAATGTCACGCGTCTCCATGCCTTCGGCCAGCTCGCGGGCCACCGTCCAGCCGTCGACGTCCGGCATCATCACGTCGAGGAGCACGAGGTCCGGGCGTTCCTTCCTGGCGAGCTCGAGCCCGGCCCGGCCGTCCGCGGCCTCGATGACCTCCATGCCCGAGGCGGCGAGGTTGACCCGGCAGAGCAGCCGGATCGCCCGTTCGTCGTCGACCACGAGCACCCGCCGAGCGGCGCCCGAAGCAGGTGTCGCAGATCCGCTGCCGCTCGCCTGTGAGCGGGACCGCGGCCGGTCACCGGCCTGGCAGCTCCAGACCCTCCGCCCCCCGACGGCGACCCCCCTTCGGCGGAGCGAAGTCGAGCGAATCGGTTGCGAGACCTCGGCTTTCACTTCGCACTTCGAAGTCTAGGTGCAGCCGGGGGCCTGCACAAAGGCCGCCACTAGAATCGACGCTGTGAGAATCGGCGTTCTGGCGGTGCAAGGGAACTTCCGCGAGCACGCGGCCATGCTGCGCCGGCTCGGCGCGGACCCGGTCGAGGTGCGCAAGCCGGAGCAGCTCGCCGGGCTCGACGGACTGGTCATCCCGGGCGGCGAGTCGACGGCGATCATGCGCCTCGTCCGCCTCTACGGGCTCGAGGACGCGATCCGCGAGTTCGCGCGGCCGCTGTTCGGCACCTGCGCCGGGATGATCCTGCTCGACCGCAACCACCTCGGCGTCGCCGACCTCGAGGTCGCACGGAACGCGTACGGCCGGCAGGTCGCGAGCTTCGAGGCCGATCTCGAGCTCGCGGGCGAGGACGAGCCTCTGCGCGGTGTCTTCATCCGCGCGCCGCGCGTCTCGGAGGCCGGCCCGGAAGTGGAGGTGCTGGCCGCGCTCGACGGGGAGCCGGTGCTGCTGCGCGACGGCCGCGTGCTGGTCGCGTCGTTCCACCCCGAGCTGACCGACGACACGCGGGTGCACGAGCGCTTCCTCGACCTCGTACGGGAGGAGTCGAATGTCCGGGCATAGCAAGTGGAGCTCGATCAAGCACAAGAAGGGCGCCGCGGACAAGAAGCGCGGCCAGCTCTTCTCGAAGCTGTCGCGGGCGCTGATCGTGGCCGCGCGCGAGGGCGGGCCGGACCCGGCGGCGAACCTCGCGCTCGCGAACGCAATCGAGAAGGCGCGTTCGTACTCCATGCCGAAGGACAACATCGACCGCGCGATCGCCCGCGGCTCGGGCGCCGACGCGGACGCGGACTCGTTCGAGCAGGTCGTCTACGAGGGCTATGGCCCGAGCGGCGTCGCGGTGATCGTCGAGGCTCTGACCGACAACCGGAACCGGACGGCAGCCGACGTGCGCGCGGCGTTCGCCAAGCACGACGGCAACCTCGGCGGCTCCGGCGCAGTCGCGTGGTTGTTCGAGCGGCGCGGGGTGGTCCTCGTCGACGCGGACCGCTTCGACGAGGACGAGGTGATGCTCGCCGCGGCCGAGGGCGGCGCGGACGACGTCGAGCGCGACGGCTCGAGCTTCCGCGTCACCTCGGCGCCGGAGTCGCTCACGGCCGTGCGAGAGGCGATCGAGGCTGCGGGCATCGAGGTCGACTCCTCCGAGCTGACGATGGTGCCGAAGACGACCGTCAACCTCGATGACGAAGGGGCCGCGAAGAAGACGCTCAGGCTGATCGACGCGCTCGAGGAGAACGACGACGTCCAGGAGGTCTACGCGAACTTCGACATCCCGGAACAGGTGATGGAGGCTGTCGCGACATAGCGCTTGACCCTTCGAAGCGGATGCGCCAGCATCCGCCGCCTGCGGCCTCGTCGTCAGGCCAACAGAAGGGGGACACAGTGAAGGTGAAGTCGGCAGCGGCCACGGTCGTCGCGGCGTTGTGCGTCGCGGGCATCGCCGCAGCAGGAAGCAGCGCGAGGGTCGGCAACGCGCCAGCGGCGCTCGACGCGAAGCCGGCCCACGGGTTCATCCCGTCGCGGCACGCGAACGCGGCAGCCCGCGCCCGCGTCTCCCAGCTGATCTGGCACAACGGCCCGGTGATGCACGCCACCACCGTCGTGCCGGTCTACTGGGGCTCGCATTGGGGCAACTCGTCGTTCGTCGGCGACAAGGTGACGGGGCTCAACACGCTCTACTCGGGGATCGGCGGCACGCCGTACGCTCGCACGAACGGCGAGTACACGGATGGCTCGGGCAACGTCAACACGTCGAGCATCGGCAAGTCGGGGAACCTGACCGACACCTCGGCCACGCCGTCGGGGGCGCCGTCGACGAGTGCCGTGCTCGCCGAGGTGGCAAAGGTGACCGGCAACCATCCGGTCGCAAACGCGTACTACCCGGTGTACTCCGACCAGCCGCGCGGCAACGCCGGCTACTGCGCGTGGCACAGCTCCGGGACGATCGGCGGCGTTCGCGTCCAGTTCGGGTTCTTCTTCAACCTGGACGGCGATCCGGGCTGCGACCCGCAGTCGCCGTCGAGCCTCGGCCACAGTCAGGGCCTCGCGGCGCTGGCGAACGTGTCGGGTCACGAGCTCAGCGAGATGTTGACCGACCCGCAGCTGAACGCGTGGTACGACCGCCAGGGCGAGGAGAACTCGGACAAGTGCGCCTGGACCTGGAGCGGCACCGTCGCGATCGGCGGCCAGAGCTGGAAGATCCAGGGCAACTGGAGCAACGCGGCCGCGGCTGCCCGCACGGGCTACGCGAACGTGGGCTGCATCCAGACCCGCTAGGCAGCTGAGCCGGGTGGCCCTCCCGCAACTGCGGCCGCGGGAGGGCCGGCCGGCTCGGCCATCGTCAGGAACGGCACCTCGCCGAAGCGCTCGAACGTGCGGACGTGCCGCGAGACGACCTCGAAGCCGGCGCGCTCATAGACGATGCGCGCCCGCTCGTTGAACTCGGCGACGTGGAGGTACACCCGCCGCGGCCGGTAGCGCTCGCGGGCGAACTCCAGCCCGCGTAGGAAGAAGTCCAGGCCGAGCCCGCGCCCGACGAGGTCGGGCCGCAGGCCGAGGCCGTAGTCGAGGTCGGGCGGCTTCTCCTCGAAGTAGTAGAAGCCGGCGAGCGCGCCGTCGTCGTCGAGCGCGGCGAAGTAGCGCTCGGGGATCTCAGGCTCGTCGACGTCGCCGTCGTAGAAGTCGAGCGGTGGGGGATACCGCCACGAGCGCATCTCGACGTGGCTCTCCTCCTGCATCTCCACGATCCTGAGCGGCCCGAGCGAAGCCAATGTCTCCCTAGGTCTACCCCAGAAACGAGAAGGACGCCCGTAGGCGTCCCTCCCGAAACCCTCGTGCTCCCGTTACGGCTTCAGAACGACCTGCGCCGAGAAGTCGAACTCGATCACGTCGCTCGGATCGACGCCCGGAATCCCGAGCTCGCCCGCAGTCGCCGTCTCCGGCGGGCTGGTGCAGGTGACGGTCGGCTGGTTGTGCATGCCGTTCCCGTTGCCCTTGGACTGCGAGAACGAGTTCAGCACCATGCCCGTCGTCAGGTCGGTCGTAGTGCCGCTGAAGCTGACCGGGATGCCGTGCAGCCGATTCGAGACCGTGCCGACGCCCCAGGCGACCGAGTGGTCGTTGGTCGTCGTGGTGACCGTCACGGTGATCGTGCCGAGACCGCCGCACGTGAGCGTTTGCTGCTCTCGCCCTGCGTTGCCGACGCTCGCCGCGACAAGCGCGACCAGAGCGACGATCGGAAGCGCGAGCATTCGCCGCATTGTTCTTTCCCCTTCCCTCGGATTGGCGTTGCACGCCGCCGCCGCCGGCGGCGCGGGCGGATTCTTAGCAGCCCCGGCGCCGACCGGCAGAAAGAGCGCGTCCCCGGTTTGCAAATCCACACCGATCGGTGCGAATCGATGCGGCAACGGCCCGCGGTTTGCCCAGGACCCCTCCGGTGACCAGGTGTCCTCTGTGAGCCGCAGTGCAAAGGTTGATGGCTGGGCGAAGGTTCCGTACCTGCCGGGGAAGCCGCCACAGCACCCGGTGGGCGCCCTGGTCGCCCGGCACTATCAGTCGCTACTCGCTCGGCCGCGTCCTCGGATTCCGGGTCGTACGCCGGACGGTTTCCTCCTCCCCCTGGGGGAGGGATGAATAGGCCGCAGAAGGTCCCCGCCCGGCACAAGACAGATGCGCCACGTTCGGCGGGCCTTGCGGTCTCATCCTAGGGCAAACGGGCAGAGCCGGACGCGTCAGTCCCCTGAGAGCTTCACGTGCCGGAACGCGACGGCTCGCCGGACCGGGTGCTACCGTCGCCGCGTGGGCGACGAGCGGGCGCGTGTGCCGGCGGGTGTGCTCACGCCCGTCGTGCGCCGCCACAGGCGGCGTGTCGGGCCAAAGGTGGTGCTGGCCGCTGCGCTGCTTGCCGCAGCGGCTGCGGTGGTCGTGTTCCACGAATGGCCATCGCATCGCTCCGCCGCGGCCGCGACGCCGCCCACGCCGGCTCCGCCGCGGACGACCGTTCGCGAGCGCTCGCACACCGCGCCGCTCCTGACGGGTCCAGCTCGCACCGCCGAGGCATTCAGCCCGCCGATCGCCGCGCGCGGGGCGATCGTGGTCGACGCCGGGACCGGAACGGTTCTCTGGGCCCATCGGCCGCACCGGCGGCTGCCGATCGCCTCGACGACGAAGATCATGACCGCGACGCTCGCACTCGAGCGCCTGCGGGCGGAATCGCTCGTCGAGGTGCCGCCCTCGGCGACTCGCGTGCCGCTCGTCCGCGAGGGACTGCGGCCGCACGAGCGCGTCCGCGCGTGGAAGCTCTTCGACGGCCTCCTGATGTTCTCCGGCAACGACGACGCGATGACCCTCGCGATCGCGACGGCCGGCTCGCGCCGCGCCTTCCTCGCGCAGATGAACGAGCGAGCGCGCGAGCTCGGCCTGAAGGACAGCCACTTCTCGAGCGTCAGCGGCGTGATCGACGCGGACAACTACTCGAGCGCCTGGGACCTCGCCGCCCTCACGCGGGTCGCGCTGCGCAACCCGCGCTTCCGGGAGATCGTCCGCACCCGGATCGTCCACGTGCCGTGGTCGGCGCCGACGTACGAGAAGGTCTACGTGAACAAGAACCCGCTGCTCGGGCACTACCGCGGTGCGGACGGGGTCAAGACGGGCTGGACGACGCTCGCCGGGCATTGCCTGGTCGCTTCGGCGACTCGCGGCGGCCGCACGATCGTCGCCGTTGTCCTCGACGACCCGACGGCGCCGACTGACGCGCGCCGCCTGCTCGACCTCGGCTTCCGCACGGCCTGAGGACGACGAAGGAACAGCCGAGGCGGTGCCTAAGGTGTCGCCGTGACGGTTCTCGGCATCGACCCAGGGACGGCAGCGTGCGGGTTCGGCATCGTCCGCGAAAGAGGAAACCGCCTCAAGGCGCTCGACTACGGGTGGTGGAAAACGTCCGCGTCGGAGCGCCCCGAGCTGCGGCTGAAGACGATTTTCGACGGTGTTACCGAGCTGATCGAGGAGTGGCAGCCTCGTGCCGTCGTGCTCGAGGAGTCGTTCGTCGGCGTCGACGCCCGCACCGCACTCTCCGTCGGGCAGGCGCGCGGCGCCGTGCTCGTCGCGGCCGCGTCGTTCGGGCTCGAGTGCGCTGAGTACGCGCCGTCGCGGGTCAAGCAGGCCGTGTGCGGCTACGGCCGCGCCGAGAAGGCGCAGGTGGGGCGGATGGTGAGCGCGATCCTCGGCTTGAAGCAGGTGCCGCAGCCGCACCACGCAGCGGATGCGCTGGCGGTCGCGATCTGTCACGCGCTCGCGCCGCCGCTCTTGAAGGCCGCCGGATGATCTCGCGCCTGCGCGGGACAGCCGTCGCGCGCTCGGGGGACCGGATCGTGCTCGACGTCGGCGGCGTCGGCTACTCGCTCGCGGTCACGCCCACAGCGGCGCGGCTCGCCGAGGGCGGGGGAGAGGTGTCGCTCGAGACGTACCTCCATGTCCGTGAAGACGCGCTCCAGCTCTTCGGCTTCGGCGAGCCGGCCGAGCGCGAGCTGTTCCAGCACCTGCTCGCGGTCTCCGGCGTGGGGCCGAAGGTCGCGCTCGCGATCGTCTCCGGCTCGCCGCCCGCCGACCTGCGCCGAGCGATTGCGCTGGAGGACACGGCGCGCTTCGAGGCGATTCCCGGGATCGGCAAGAAGACCGCGCAGCGCGTCGTGCTCGAGCTCAAGGAGAAGCTCGGCACGATGGACGAGCCGACGCCGATCGCCGGCAAGCCGCACGCGGTCGCGCGGGACGCGCTCGTCGAGCTCGGCTGGTCGGTGACCGAGGCCGAGGAGGCCCTCGCTGCGACCGATCCGTCGCTCACGCCCGAGGAGCGTGTGCGACAGGCGTTGAGGGCTGCATGACCGAGACCGACACGCAGTTCCTCGCGCCGGCGATCCAGCCCGAGGACGACGAGCTCGAACGCTCGCTCCGGCCGCGCTCGCTCGACGAGTTCGTCGGCCAGGAGCGCGTCAAGGAACAGCTCGCGATCGCGCTCGAGGCGACCCGCTCGCGCGGCGAGGCGCTCGACCACCTTCTACTGATCGGCCCGCCGGGCCTGGGGAAGACGAGCCTGGCGTACATCGTCCGCGAGGAGCTCGGCGTGGGTCTGCGGTCGGCCGCCGGGCCGGCCCTCGAGCGGAAAGGTGATGTGGCTGCGATCCTCACGGGCCTGGGCGAGCGCGACGTGCTCTTCATCGACGAGATCCACCGCCTCAACCGCGCGGTGGAGGAGATCCTCTACCCGGCGCTCGAGGACTTCCGCCTCGACATCATCGTCGGCCAGGGCCCGGCGGCGCGGACGCTCACGCTCGACCTGCCGCCGTTCACGATGATCGGCGCGACCACGCGGACGGGCCTGCTCACGACGCCGCTGCGCGATCGCTTCGGGATGACCTTCCGGCTGGAGCACTACGAGCCGGACGAGCTGGCGCGAATCGTCCGGCGCTCCGCACGGATCCTCGACGTCGAGATCTCCGACGAGGCGGCCACGGAGATCGCCCGGCGCTCGCGCGGCACGCCGCGGATCGCCAACCGGATCCTGCGGCGCGTGCGCGACGTGGCCGAAGTCCGCCATCAGGGCGCGATCACGACCGACATCGCGCGCGAGGCGCTCGAGCTGCTCGAGGTCGACCAGCAGGGCCTCGAGCGGACCGATCGCGCGCTGCTGCGCGCGGTCGTCGAGAAGTTCGAAGGCGGCCCTGTCGGCCTTTCGACGCTGGCGGTCGCGCTCGGGGAGGAGCCCGACACGATCGAGGACGTCTACGAGCCGTACCTGCTCCAGCTCGGCTTCCTTCAGCGAACGCCACGCGGGCGGATCGTGACGAAGCTCGGGCGGCAGCACGTCGGCGCCGCTCCCGACGCCGACGCGCTGTTCTAGATCGGGCTACCCCGACGCCTTCTCGGCATAGGCGCCGAGCACCGGCTCCCAGCCCTCGTTGTACGACCGGCGCGCCTCTGCGGCCTCGTCGCCGAGCCGCTCCCAGCCGCGGTGCTCGAGGTCGACGCGCGTCTTGCCGCCCTCGGCCGTGAAGGTGACCTCGATCTCCGTCTTCGGATCGTTCTGCTCGCGGCTCGGGTTCCACGCGAGCACGAAGCGGTGCGGCGGGTCGTAGGCGACCACGTCGGCCCACTTCAGCTCCTCGCCCTTCTTCGTCCGCTCGTAGACCTGCCCGCCCGCGCCGCCCTGGAAGACGACCGTCTCGGCCGCGGTGCCCGTCTCGTAACGGTCGATCGAGTGCGTGGCCAGCGGCCACCATTCGTGGATCCGCTCCGTGAAGGTCGCGAACGCCTCCTCGACCGGGCGGTCGACCGTGACGGACCGCCGGACCGCCTCGATCGTCGTCGTCTCCTGCGTGCTCATTCCGTCCTCCTCTCGTCCTCGGCCAACGCCTTGAAGGCGGCGAGGGCCTCGCTCCAGAAGTCGTCGAAGTAGTCGCGGAGCTCGCCCAGCCCGTCCGGATCGAGCCGGTAAATCCGCCGCGTGCCGTTGCGCCGCTCGGTCACGAGCCCAGCCTCCTTCAACACGCGCAGGTGCTGCGAGACGGCGGGACGGCTCACGGGGAGCTCGTCCGCGATCTCGCCGACCGCCTTCGGGCCTTCGCGCAGCTGCTCGAAGATCGCCCGCCGGGTGCGGTCGCCCAGTGCGTCCATGGCGGTTCTGTAAGCCATGACTTACGTAAGTCTAAGCTTACGTAAGCGGCGAGTCAAGCACGCCGGAACTGCAGCTCGTGCCAGGACGGCGTCGGCGCCAGCTCGAGCAGCGCCCGCTCGCCGCCCGGTTCGAGGTAGGCGAACTCCGATGCCGAATCGTCCCAGGTCACGTCGAGCCGGCCGTCCTTGACCCGGTGGTCGAGCCAGGCGCCGCGGAAGACGAGCTTGCGCAGCCAGTAGACGAGCGACTCGCCCTCGACGAGCGAGAGGCGCTCCCAGTGGCGTACGAGGTAGCGCCCGAGCTCGCTGCGCGGTTCCTCGATCAGCCCGTCGGCCGTGAGCTCGACCAGGTCGTCGGTCTCCTCGTCGTCGAGTTCGTTGTCGTCGACGAGGCCGAGCCGGTACGCGGCGGCGCAGACGCGTTGCGCAAAGTCGGCGTGGTTGAAGCTGAACCGGAGACGGAGGAACTCGACGACGATGTCGTCGCCCGACGAGTAGTTGTCCGCATCCACGCTCGGAGGATAGCCCTGCATCCGGCTCTACACTGGCCGCGTGAGCACGAAGGCTGCACTGATCTCGGGCGCCGTGACGGCCGCGCTCGTGCTGCTCGTCGTGTACGTGTTCGAGGTCTCGATCGACCGCGCCGCGGTGCTGGCTCCCGTGATCGTGGTCGCCTTCGGCGCAGGCGCGGGCGTGGTCGTGCTCTGGGCCAAGGTCGGCTGGGAAGCGCTCCACCGCAGTCGCCGTCCGTGGCTCGTGGCCGGCGTCGTGGTCGGCTTCGTCGTCCTGATCGTGGCCCTCTCGCTGCTCGGCTTCCAACTGCCTCGCGAGGGCTAGGCGCCGACCAGGCTCCGTCCGGGGGCCTCCGTACCGTGGGCTGCCCATGTCGTGGCGGCTCCGGAACGAGTGCGAGCACGCCGAGGTCGAGAGCCTCGCGCGTGAGCTCGAAGTGAGCGAGGTGCTCGCCTCGGTGCTGGTGCGTCGTGGCCACGACGAGCCGTCGGAGGCGCGCGCTTTCCTCGCGGCCGAGCTCCCGGGGCACGATCCGTCCGCGCTCGGGGACATGCGCGAGGCGTGCGAGGCGATCCGTACGGCGATCGCAGCCGGGACGAAGATCTGCGTCCACGGCGACTACGACGCCGACGGGATCTGTGCGACGGCGCTCGCGGTGCTCGTCCTGCGCGAGCTCGGCGCCGACGTCTCGTACCACCTGCCGAGCCGCTTCGACGAGGGCTACGGCGTGGCCGCGCAGACGCTCGAGCGGCTGGCGAGCGAAGGCGTCGGCCTCGTCTTGACGGTCGATTGCGGCGTGACCGCCGTCGAAGAGGTTGCGGCGGCCCGGGCGGGCGGGCTCGAGGTCGTCGTGACGGACCACCACCGGGCGGGAGAGGAGCTACCGAGCTGCCCGGTGGTGGGGCCCTATCGCGGCGACTACCCCTTCCGCGAGCTCTGCGGGACCGGCGTCGTCTGGAAGCTCGGGCAGGCCCTGCTGGGCGAAGGCTCCGAGGCGCTCGTGCGCCACCTGGACCTCGTCGCGGTCGCGACGGTCGCGGACGTCGTCCCGCTCGTCGACGAGAACCGCGGCCTGGCGGTCGCCGGGCTACGGACGCTTGCACGGACGCAGAAGCCGGGGCTTCGGGAGCTGATGCGCGTGGCGCGGGTCGACCCGGCAAAGGTCGACGCGGGCGCGATCGGGTTCCGGCTCGCGCCGCGCCTGAACGCTGCCGGGCGCCTGGGCCGGCCGGAGGCGGCGCTCGAGCTCCTGCTCTCAGAGGAGCGTGAGCCGGCCGCGCGGCTGGCGCAGCAACTCGAGGAGCTGAACCGCGACCGGCAAGCTGTCGAGGAGCGGATCCTGCGCGAGGCGGTCGAGGAGATCGAGTCGTGGCCGGAGCCGAGGCGCCGGCACCGCGCGTACGTCGTCGCGGGCGCCGACTGGCATGAGGGTGTGATCGGCATCGTCGCGTCGCGCCTCGTCGAGCGCTACTCGCGGCCGGTCGTCCTGATCGCAGGCACCGAGGGCGACTGGAAGGGCTCGGGCCGCTCGATCGCAGGCTTTGACCTGCACGACGGGCTCCGGCAATGCGCGGGCCACCTCGAGCGCTGGGGCGGGCACGCCGCGGCAGCCGGGCTCTCGATCAAGCCCGAAAGCGTGGCGGCCTTCGCGGAGCAGTTCGCGTCGATCGGAGACGGCGAGCTCGCCGAGGACGACCTACGCCCACCGTCGCTCGTGGACGCCTTCGTCCACGGCCGCGACCTGACGCTCGAGCTGTGCGAGGAGCTTGCGCGGCTCGCGCCGTTCGGGCTCGGCAACCCCGGCGTGACGCTGCTGCTGGCCGGCTGTGAGCTCACCGACCTGGCCGCGGTCGGCGAGGGGAAGCACCTCAAGTTCCGCGTGCGCGAGGACGGGCGCGACTCCGGCAGCGCGATCGCGTTCCGGCTCGGGCGCCGGCTCGACAGCCTGCGGCGGCCCGGTGCGTACGATCTCGCCTTCCGGCTCGAGGCGAACCAGTGGAACGGCACTGTCGCCCCGCAGCTGAACGTCCAGAGCGTGTTCGAAGCCGAGGACCGCTATGTCGAGCTGCGCGAGTGGCTCAAGCTCGAATGGCGGAAGGACGAGCGCGACCCTGCGGCCGCGGCGGTCTTCGCCGAGCTCGGCCTGGCCGAGGGCGGCTCACGGCGGCATCTGCTCGAGTCCGAGCGCTTCCGCGCGCTACTGGACCAGCCGGAGCTGGCGCGGGCCGCTTAGACCCGGCCGACGGCCGCGCGATGGACGCGGCGCCGTCGCCAGCCACGCCGCTCGCAGGCGGTCGTGTCGAGCACGACCAGCATCCGCGCGAGGCGGGCAGCCTTCCGTTCGTTTCGTCGTCTACGCATGAAGGGCACGGTTCGCCTCGAAGGCGTTCCCTCCTGCGACGGGAATTACGCACGGCGGTTAGGGAAAACGTCGGGAGTACACTTTTTCCATGACGGTCCTCGAATCCAGAGAACGGCATCAGGAGCTCATCGACGAGCTGATCGAGACCGTCGCGGCCTACAACAAGGACGTCGATCGCGACCTGCTCACGAGGGCGTTCACGTTCGCGGCCCGGGCGCACGAGGGCCAGCAGCGCCGCTCCGGCGAAGACTTCATCAACCACCCGTGGGGCGCCGCGAAGATCTGCGCGGAGCTGCGGCTGGACGAGCAGACGATCGCGGCAGCCCTCTTGCACGACGTCGTCGAGGACACCGAGACCGACGTCAAGGAGGTCCGCGACGAGTTCGGCGACGAGATCGCGCAGCTCGTCGAGGGCGTCACCAAGCTGACGCGGATCCAGTTCCAGAGCCGCGAGCAGGCCGAGGCCGAGAACTACCGCAAGATGATCGTGGCGATGGCGCAGGACGTGCGCGTGATCCTGATCAAGCTCGCCGACCGCCTGCACAACATGCGCACGATCGAGTACCTCGGCAAGCAGAAGCAGGTGCAGAAGGCCAAGGAGACGCTCGAGGTCTATGCGCCGCTCGCGCACCGGCTCGGCATCAACAAGCTCAAGTGGGAGCTCGAGGACCTCGCCTTCGCGACGCTGCACCCGCGCAAGTACGAGGAGATCAAGGCGATGGTGAGCGAGCGCCGCGCCGACCGCGAGGAGCACGTGCGCGAGGCGGCGATGACGCTGCAGCGCGAGCTCGAGAAGGTCGACATCCCGGCCGACATCGCCGGGCGAGCGAAGCACTTCTACTCGATCTACGACAAGATGGCCAAGAAGGGCCGCGAGTTCAACGAGATCTACGACCTCACGGCCATGCGCGTGATCGCCGAGCGCGCGGGCGACGAGGGAGCGCGCGACTGCTACGGCGCGCTCGGTCTCATCCATTCGCTCTGGAAGCCGATGCCCGGCCGCTTCAAGGACTACGTGGCGATGCCGAAGCTGAACGGCTACCAGGCGCTGCA
>Ga0207683_10001727_pt1 | contig 19485 bp, 18 predicted proteins | sample KBSM73metaG_FD_184333 | JGI IMG/M metagenome (GOLD analysis project Ga0207683, IMG submission 184333) | Miscanthus rhizosphere microbial communities from Kellogg Biological Station, Michigan, USA - KBS M7-3 metaG (SPAdes) (version 2) | ecosystem: Host-associated > Plants > Roots > Rhizosphere >... | reverse complement strand
GGCATGACCGGCTTCTGGGGCACGCAATATATCAATGACAGCACCCGCGACGCCGATGTGTTGCTGGCGCTGGGCACGCGCTTTTGCGAAGCCGATTCCAGTTCGTTCGATCCGGAATATACGTTCAGCATTCCGCCCACCAAGCTGATCCATATCGACATCGATCCGCAGGAGATCGGCCGCAACTATCCGACCGAGATCGGCATCGTGGGCGACGCACGCGAGGTGCTGATCCAGTTGCGCGGCATGGCCGAGAAACGCGGTCCCAAGCGCGAGCGCTCGCCCTGGCACGACCAGATCGAGGGCTACAAGAGCGAGTGGACGAACTTCATCGAGCAGGAGAAGGCCTCGAGCGAGGTGCCGATCGACCCGCGCCGCGTGATCAAGGAACTGCGCGCCGCGTGCTCGGACGACACCCTGATGATCACCGACACGGGCAACCACCAGACCTGGGTCGAGCAGTACTGGGACGCCTACGAGCCGCGCTCGGTGTTCACACCCGGCGGTTTCGCCGGCATGGGCTTCGGCACCTACGGCGTGCTCGGGCTCAAGCTCGCGCGGCCTGAGCGCCCCGCCGTGTGCGTCACGAGCGATGGCAGCTTCATGATGTTCCCGGGAGCCGTCGCAACGGCCACCGAGTACGGCATCCCGGCCGTCTGGGTGATCCTCAACAACTACACGATCGGCGTCATCCGCGATCTCCAGCGCTTCTACATGGACGGCCGCGAGATCGGGACGAGCTTCATCAAGCAGTCCACGGGCGAGTTCTGGAACCCCGATTTCGCCAAGATGGCCGAGGCCATGGGGGCCGGCGGCATCGTCGTGGACCAGCCCGGCGATCTCGCCGACGCGTTCCACACGGCCGTCAACGCCGACAAGCCGTACGTGCTCGACGTGCGCATCAACCGCGACACGGCCGTCCCGCTGATCGGCACCTGGAAGTTCCCGCCGATCCAGCAGGCCGAGCCGACGTTCGGCAAGCGCCTCGTCCTCACGTAGTTCGATTCCCGTCTACCCGTTCAGCGCGATCGTCGAGCAGGAGCGCCTCAAGCAGGCGCTCCTGCTGGCGGCCGTGTCGCCGTCGATCGGCGGGGTGCTCGTGCAGGGGCCGAGCGGCACGGCCAAGTCGACGGCGGTGCGCGGCCTCGCCGCGCTGCTGGGAGAGATCGAGGTCGTGCCCGGCTGCCCCTTCTCGTGCGCGCCGTCGGCGCCGGCGGGGGAGTGCGCCGTCTGCGCGGGCGGCGGCGAGTTGCCCGTCGCGCGGCGCCCGCGGCGAATCGTCGACCTCCCGCTGAATGCCACGGAGGATCGCGTTGCGGGCTCGGTCGACGTGGCACGCGCACTGCGCGAGGGCGCGATGGCGCTCGAGCCCGGGCTGCTGGCGGCAGCCAATCGCGGCATCCTCTACGTCGACGAGATCAACCTGCTGGACGACCATCTCGCCGACGTCCTGCTCGACGCCGCCGCGATGGGCGTCAACACGGTCGAGCGGGAGGGCGTGTCGATCGCCCATCCGGCGCGCTTCATGCTGGTCGGCACGATGAACCCCGAGGAGGGCGACCTGCGCCCCCAGCTGGCCGATCGCATCGGCCTGCATGTCGAGGTCGACGGCATCGAGGACTCCTCGGTGCGGGCCGAGGTGCTGCGCCGTCGCGAGGCCTGGAACGCCGACCCCGAGGCGTTTGCCGCAACCTGGGACGAACAGCAGCAGGCCTTACGGGCGCGGCTGGCACGTGCCGTCGAGCTGCTCCCCGGCGTCGTCGTGCGACGCGAGCTGTACGGCGCGATCGCGCGGCTGGTCGTCCGCATGGGCGTGTCCAGCCATCGCGCCGACATCACGATCCTCGAATGCGCCAAGGCGACCGCGGCACTCGGCGGTCGCGGCGAGGTCGAGGAGGGCGACGTCTTCGAGGCGGCCGCGCTCGCGCTCGGCCACCGCATCGCGTTCGATCCCTTCGAGCCCTCGGAGGGACTCGACGAGCGGCAGCTGAGACGCGTGCTCGAGGACGTGCTGGACGCCGAAAAAAAAGCGCCGCCCACGACGGCAGCGGCGGCATCGACGCCGACCTCGCCGTCGTGGAAGGAGCCCCCGACATCGACCTGATCGCAGCGGACACCGACCGCGTGCTCGCGCTCGAGGAGGGTCGCGACCGCGTCGAGCGAGGAGCGCTCGGCCGCCGCGCCCGCTCGCTCGTCGACCGCAGCGCGGGCAAGTACTCGCGTCACCGGCGCGCCGAGCCGCGAGATCGCGACATCGCGGTGGACGCGACCCTGCGCGCCGCGGCGCGGCGCTCCGGCCGCGCGCGCACCGGGCTCCGGGTCGAGGCGGGCGATCTGCAGCGCAAGATACGGGAGCACCACGCGCCGCTGGCAGTCTGCATCGTGCTCGACAACAGCTACTCGCTGCATGCCGAGCGGATGGTCGAGCGCGTCAAGGGGCTCGCGTTCCGCCTGCTCCAGGACGCGACCGGGCGCGGCGACCGGATCGCTCTGGTGGCCTTCGCCGGCGGCCGTCCGGAGGCGGTGGTGGCGCTGCCGCTGACCGCGAGCGTCCGGCTCGCTGCGGATCGCCTCGAGAGCGTGCCCCTGAGCGGGCGCACGCCGCTGGCGGACGGGCTGCGCCGTGCGCGCCTCGTGCTGCGAGCCGAGATGCTCAAGCGGCCGACCGCAGTCCCGCTCGTCGTGATCGTCAGCGACGGGCTGCCGACCCAGCCGCTGCGAGCCGGGGGGGACCCGGTGGCGGACGCGCTCGAGGAGGCTCGGCTGATGCGCCGCGCCCACCTGCGCTGCGTCGTCATCGACGCCTCCGGCCCGGCCTCGCCCCGCAGTTGCGCCGCGCTCCTGGCCGAGGCGAGCGGGGGTGTGCGCGTCCGCTTCTCCGATGTCACCGACGACGAGGTCGCAGCGCTCGTCGTCCGCGGCGCTCCCGTACCTCGCGAGGAGGCGATGACGTGACCGATCTCACCCCGGTCGAAGCCGAGTTGCTCGAGGCGGTGCTCGACCCGCGCATTCCCGCCGAGCAGGTGCCCGCGACGCCCGAGCAGCGGGCGGCCTGGGCAGGCCGCGCCACGCAGGATCTCCGCGCTTTCACGGTCGACCGGGTGATCGAGTGGGGCCAGACGGTGACGACGCAGGGCGAGATCCTGGCGTCGTTCGCCACCCACGCGGACGAGGAGCTCGAGGACGTCACCGTGGTCGAGCGCGCGGCCGACCGGCTCACGCTGCAGTGGCGCCGCGAAGTCGCCCACTTCGAGCTGCGAGCGGGGCTGGCCGGATGCGCGGCGCTGGCGGCGCGGGACGAGCCGCGCATGCTGCTCTCGGATCTCGACCGCGCCAGCGACGGGTTCATCGAGACGTTCGCCGGCGACCCGGTGATGCGCAACGGCCTGATCGTGCAGGACCTGCACCGGCTGGAGAAGCTCGGCGCGGCGCGCGCCAGCGTGTTCGTGTACTTCGAGTGGTTCCTGCGCGACGTCTACGGCGTGAAGGTCCTCAACACCGGGGAGTTCACGCAGAGGCTCATCGCGCTCGGCGTGATCTCGCTCGGGATGGGCTGATCAGGACAGGACGCGAGCGGCATGCGCCGTGGTGTAGACGTCCTTGCGCGCGATCAGGCCGTCCTCGAGCGGGAACACGTCGACTCCGTCCCACTCCAGGCGGCGCCCGTCGGGATGGGTCGCGGTGGCCGTCCACTCGCTCACGGCGAAGTGGTCGGAGACGTACAGGCGCCTCCCGCGGAAGCGAAGGTCGGGCCAGCCCGCGAAGATCCCGGCGAGGTGGTCGCGAACGGCCTGCGCCCCGGACGCGGCCTCGCCTGCGTTGTGGTTCTCGAAGACGATCCCGGGCGTGTAACACGCCATGATCGCGTCGAGATCCTGCGCGTTCCAGCCCGCGTCATGCCGTGCGATCAGGTCGTGGATGTCCGCCTTCTGCATGAGCTTCGCTCCCTTGCCGCCTCGCCGGTTGCCGGTCCCCGATGGTAGATCGCGGCCAGGTGCGAAGCACCCCTTGCGCTGGCGACGACGTGGGCTCTAGGCTCGCTGAATGAGGATCGCGGTCGTGCTGGTGGCGCTCGCCTCGCTGGTCGCGCTGCCGGCGATGTCGGCGGCGAAGCCGCGCAGCTTCCACTCCTGGGCGGTGAGCTGGAACGCCAAGGCCACCCGTGACAACGCCCGCGTGCTCGATCGCTGCCAGCGCTTGCACGGCAACAGCGACCTGGAGTTCGGGATGTGCTTCGTCGAAGCCGGGCGCGCGAACCTGCGGGCTGAGCGCGTCGTCTGGGAGAAGCAGGTCGCCGCGGTCGCCCGCGGGCAGGCGGGGCCGTGCAAGCGAGCGATCAACAGCTACTTCATGGCATCGCGCGTGAGGCAGCAGGCGAGCCTGACGTACCTCGACTCGCACCGCCGCACCCCGCTCACGCGCATCGCGGGCGATATCGCCGGCGAGCCGTATGCGACGCTCAAGTCGCTCGCGGACAGGGCGAGGGCCCGAGCCAGCGCGATCTGCGGCTGACGGCTCGCCGTCAGGCCGCGTCGGCCGCCGCGCGGATCGCGGCGATGTCGATCTTGCGCATGCCGAGCATGGCCTTCATTGCCCGCTGCCCGCGCGCCTGGTCGGGGTCGTTGAGCAATTCGGTCATGCCGGCCGGGCACACCTGCCAGGAGAGGCCGTAGCGGTCCTTCAGCCAGCCGCAGGGGCCTTCCTCGCCCCCCTCGGAGAGCGCAGTCCAGTAGTAGTCGACCTCGTCCTGGTCGGCGCATTCGATCAGCAGCGAGATGGCCTCGGTGAAGCGGAAGTGCGGCCCGCCGTTGATGGCCGTGTAGCGCTGCCCGTCGAGCACGAAGTCGACGGTGAGCACCATGCCCGCCTCGCGCGGACCGGCCTCGCCGTAATGGGTCACCGCAGTGATCTCCGAGTTCGGGAACACCGACGCGTAGAACTCGGCTGCGTCCTTGCTCTCGGTGTCGAACCAGAGGTTGGGGGTGATGCGGGGCATTCGCGTCTCCTGTCGTCGGCCTGTCGCGGTTCGCCGGTAGTGACGGATCGAGTTGCCGGGAATCATCGCCAGCGAGCCGCCAGCCGATCGCCAGCGCTGCCGTGGATCCTGCGGCGACGCTTGCTTCGCGCACCGCAACGGTGCATTGTCCCGCTCGCAAGGCAGCACAAAAAACCAGCCGTGGCCACCGAACCGCAACTCAGCACGGGCGACGAGGTCGCCGGGTACACGCTCGAGAGCCTGCTCGGCCGCGGTGGCATGGGCGAGGTCTTCCGCGCCGTTGACGCACACCTGGCACGCGCAGTCGCGCTCAAGGTGCTCGCGCCGGGCCTCGTGGACGACGAGGCCTCGCGCGAGCGCATCCTGCGCGAATCGCAACTGGCGGCGAGCATCGACCACCCGAACGTGATCCCGGTCTACGCGGCCGGCGAGGCGGACGGGCATGTCTACATCGCGATGCGCCTCGTGGAGGGCAGCGATCTCCGCTCCGTGCTCCGCCGCGACGGCCGCCTCGAGCCGGCGCGGGCGATCGCGTTGGTCGCGCAGGTCGCCTCTGCGCTCGATGCCGCCCACGCGCGCGGTCTCGTGCACCGCGACGTCAAGCCGAGCAACGTCCTGATCGACTCCCAGCAGGAGCGGGAGCACTGCTACCTCGCCGATTTCGGCATCACGACGACCGCGAGCGACCTGCAGCCCGTCGACGTCTCGCAGCGCCTGCTCGGCACGCTCGCGTACGTCGCGCCGGAGCAGGTGCGAGGCGATCCGGTCGATGCCCGGGCCGACGTGTACTCGCTCGGGTGCCTGCTGTTCGAGTGCCTCACGGGTGAGGTGCCGTTCGTGCGCGACTCCGACATCGCCGTCGTGTTTGCGCACCTCGAGGAGCCGCCACCCAGGCCCGCCGAGCGGGTCGGCGAACTGCCTTCCGAGATCGACGCCGTGATCGCGCGGGCGCTGGCCAAGCAGCCGGAGGACCGCTATGCGACCTGCGGCGAGCTCGTCGACGATGCCCGCCGAGCACTCGGGCTGGGTGAGCCGCAGCGGCCCAGGCGCAGGCTCGCGCTCGCGCTGGGCGTCGCCCTGCTCGTGGTGGCCGCCGCGGCGATCGTGCTTGCCCTGCGCTCGGACTCGGGGCCTGCGGAGGCGCCGACCGGATCGCTCGTCCGCATCGATCCGGCGAGCGGCTCGGTGAAGGCGACCTACCGGCTGTCCGCGCATCCGGCGGCGGTCGCCATCGGCCCGCAGGTCTGGGTCACCGACTATCGCCAGAGCACGCTCTGGCGCATCGATCCGCGCACCGGGGCGCAGACCAGCTTCGGGGCGATCGGCAACCCGCGCGCAGCCGCGATCATCGGCGGACTGCTCTACGTCGGCAGCGACGGCCCATCGGCTGCGGGCGGAAACGTCACCCGCTATGACGCGCTGACGGGCAGCCGCGTCGACAGCGTCCCCGTCGTGCCCTGCAGCGTGGCCGCCGGTGACGGCGTCGCATACGCCTCCGGGTGTCCCAACGTGAATCGCCTCAGCACCGGCCCGGGCAAGCTCAGGCAGGTTCACCGCACCGTCATCCCGATGCCGGCGCCCGCGACGGCCGAGCACGTGCGCACGACGCTCTTCGGCCTTGCGATCGGGGAAGGCGCCGTCTGGGCGATCGGCGATGCGCTCGACCGCCGCCTGTTCAAGATCGATCCGCGCTCCGGGCGCGTGCTCGCGATCATCCCGCTCCCGATCGCTCCCCAGAGGATCGCCGCCGGCGAGGGAGCGATCTGGATCACCGACGCGATCCATGACGTGCTCGTCAAGCTCGATCCCGCGAACGGCCGCGTGCTCCGGCGGATCGCGGTCAGTGGCGGTGCCGACGGCGTCGCGGTCGGTGCGGGGGGCGTCTGGGTCGCGACCGGCATCGCAGGGCAGGTCGTCCACATCGATCCCACGAGCGGCCGGATCGTCGGCCGCATCGACGTCGGTCCCGGCCTGCGCGAGATCGCGGCAGGCCCTCACGACATCTGGGTGACGCGCGATGCGATCTAGAACCACCTCTCTGGCCGTGGCGAGCATGGCCGTCGCGCTGCTCCTGAGCGCTGCCGGATGCGGCGGCTCTTCCGCTGCGCCGTTCAAGATCGGTGTCCTCGCCGACTGCACCGGCCTCGTGGAAGCGACCCACGACTGGTCCGTGGCTGCAGCGGAGTTGCCGCTGCTGCAACACGGCGGGCACCTCGTCGGCAAGGGCCCCGCCGGCGGCGTGGAGGGTGCGAAGGTCGCGGGCCGTCGCATCGAGATCGTCGAGGGCTGTTCCGAGACGGGTGTCTACGGCCGCCTGATCACCGAGACCAGGCAGCTCGTCGAGATCGACCACGTCGACGCCGTGGTGGGCGGATTCGGCTTCTCGGACGGGATCGTCTTCCGCGAGCTCGCACGCCGTTATCCGACGGTGCCCTTCCTGCTCGTCGTGTCGGTGGCGCGAGAAGCGACGACGCACCGGCCCGCCGCGAACCTCTATCGGTTCGTGCCGGACATCGAGCAGGACACCGCCGGCCTCGCAACCTACGCGTATCGGACGCTCGGCTGGCGGCATGCCGCCGTCATGGCCGAGTACACGGCCAACGGCTGGGGAGGGGTCGCGGCCTTCACGCGGGAGTTCTGCGCCCTCGGAGGAACGACCCGCACCATCTGGACGACGGAACTGGGATACGGGCCGGCCAAGCCGCTCCTGAAGCAGGTGCCGGCCTCGGCCGACGGTCTCGTGGTCCTGTCTGCCTACGGTTCCTTCGGAACGCCGGTGCCGTTGATCCGCGGCTGGCTCGCGCAACATCCCGATGCCGCGCGCTCGCTCCTGCTCGGGCTCTGGATGTTCCCGCCCCTGGACACGGCTCCCTTCGCAGCGCTCTGGCCGGATCTGCGTGGTGTGGTTGCGCGGCTGGACGGCGTCCCCGACCCGTCTTCTGCGTCGGACGTTGCCTACCGCAAGGCCTTCGCGCAGGCATTCCCCGGTCTGCCGCCGAGCGTCGCGAGCAACCTCGACGCGCGGCCGTACTCGACGGCGGTGGACGCGCTGCTGCAGTCGCTCCAGAAGACCCATGGTCAGGTCGGCGACGGGCGGGCTCGCCTGCGTGCCGCGCTCGACTCGGCGAGGAGCGACACGCTCTGGGGCCGTGTGCACCTCGACCGCAATCGCCAGGCGGTCGTTCCGGTGACCCTCGAGCGCATCATGGGCACGACCACCGGCGGCGCCCCGTCACTCCGGCCGGCGACACGCCTCGGCGAGGTCGATCAGACGGTCGGCGGCCTGTTCAGCCCGGGCGACTCGCCCGGTCCGGCGCACGCCGAATGCAAGCGCGCGACACCGCCGCCCTGGGCGAAGTGAGCTAGACGGGCGGCTGAATCGTCCAGGTGAACCTGGTCTCGTGGCCGGTTGGCGCGAGGCCTCCCGGTCGCAGCCCGCGGCGCACCAACAGCGTCGCGCCGTCCTCGCGTGCGACGAGCGCGCTGCGCGCCGGGCCAAGGCCCTCCTGCTGCCAGCGGCGCGACAGACCCACGACGACCAGGCCCATACCGCTCGCGGCGGCGGCGAGGGCGCCAGGATCGGGTGCGACGAGCAATGGCTCCGCCGCGACGCCCACGGTGCGCTGGATCGCGATCGACGCGTTCGCGAGCAGCCGGCTGGCATCGCGCCCGGTGCCGTCGCCCGTCGATCCGGCGAGCACGAGCGCGCCGCCGCGCGCGGTGGCCAGCCAGGCTCCGAGCTCGATCGCGGCCCAGTCGTGCTCGGCGCCCGAGAATGCGACCAGCACCGGGCCGTCGGCGGGCCGGCCGATCAGGACGGCGACGTCGCAGGCCCCGTCGGCGAGGATCGCGACGAGCTGCGGGTCGTCCAGGAGTCCGGGCGGCGACTCGATCAGCAAGAGGTCGGTGTCCTGCTGCTGAGCGAGTCGGACGATGTCCTCGGAGGCGTTGGCCGAGGTGAATGACGCCGAGCGCGCGGCCACGCCCTCGCGCATGAGCTCCTCGCGGCGCTCGTTGAGCGTGCGCGCGGCCTCGCCGAGGCGTCCTGCATCGTCGACGAGCGAGGTCACGAGCAGCTCGCGATCGCTGCGGGCGGCCAACGGGCCGGCCAGCCCGATGAGAGCGTCGAGCGGCGCATCTCCGAGTTGGGCGACCATGATCGACCGCTGGGGGGCGGAGGGCACGAGCGCTGCGGACGGCCGGGCCGGCAGGGCGAGCGCGGGGTCATGCGTGAGGATCGCGCGCTCCAGCTCCTGCAGCCGGGGGCCCGGGTCGAGCCCGAGCTCGTCGGCCAGTGAGCGCCGGGCCTCGCGCAGGACGTCGAGTGCTTCGACGTGGCGCCCCGAGCGGTACAGCGCCAGTGCCAGATGCGCCCGCAGCGGCTCGCGCAGGGGATTCTCCGCCACCAGCGTGCGGAGCTCTCCCACGAGCTCCGCGTCGCGTGCGCACGCCAGGTCCGCCTCGATCCGGCGCTCCAGTGCGTGCAGCCTCATCTCGTCCAGCCGGAGCGCCTCTGCCACGAGCAGTCCGCCCTCCGCGATCTCGGCGAGCGCCGGTCCGCGCCAGAGCGCGAGCGCCTCGGCGAACGCCGCCGAGGCATCCGCGGGGCGGTCGTCGGCGAGCGCGCCGGCGCCGGCCGTCGCGAGCTCCTCGAAGCGGTCGACATCGCGGCCGCCGCGCGCGATGTGGAGCACGTAGGCATCGCCCCGGGTCTCGATCGCATCGCGCCCGAGCGCGCGGCGCAGATCCGAGACGTGGCCCTGGACGACGTTGCCCGCCGTCGGAGGCGAGGGATCGCCCCACACCTCGTCGATCAGCCTGCCGACCGAGACCGGCCGGTTCGCGCTGATCACGAGCACGGCGAGCACCGCGCGACAGCGTGCGCCGCCGATGGCGACGACACGGTCGCCGTCGAGCACCTCGAGCGAACCGAGAATCCGGTAGTCGTGCACGGCGGCGGCAAGCGTATCCCTGGACGTGCGGGCGCGCAGAAACGGACGGCCCGCCGGGGCGGGCCGTCCGCTGTCACGGCGCGATCAGGACCCGCCGCAGGGCCCGCCACTGCCGGCCGCGCTCGCGCTCGCGGAGGCGAGTGCGCGGTGCTTGGCGGCTTGACCGGACGTGGGCGCCTGGTACTCGATGGTGCCCTCGTACGTCGTGACGACGCCGGCGTCGGTCGGGGTGTCCTCCATCAGGATGACTCCTGCGGCCTTGCGGAAATCGCCGCTGCTGCCGATCACGGGGTGCACGCAATTGCCGTGCAGCAGCGCGCCGGTCGCGGGATCGAAGGATGCCCAGTACATGAACGTGAACTTCAGGCTGCCGGACGGTTCCTTCTTGTCGCAGGTGCCGCTCTTGTTCGAGTCGATGCAGCCTGTGAACTCTTCCTTGCCCGTTGCGACGAAGCGCGAGGCCGACGCATAGCGGGGAACGAACTTCGTCGTCTGCCAGACGCCCACGAGGCTCCCGTGCATCGCAAACGTCCCGTTTGCCTCGTCCACGATCGTCTGGGTGCCCGAGACGTCCACGGAGACCGGAGTCGTCGTGGCTCCGGCGGTTGCCGCGGCCAGCGCCGTCGAGAGCGCGGCGAGCGCGGCGAGGCTTGCGACCCACCTCAGCTTCCTTGTCATGCCGATCGACCTCCCATCGGGACGCGGCCCTTCGCCACGTCATGCGGGCAGGCTGCCGGGCGCCGCTGGAGATTCGCTGGCGAACGGCTGGTGCACCGCTAGGCTGGCCGCCATGGAGCAACGGGAGATCCCACGGCTCGGACGGGCCGTCTCGTGTGTCGGCTTCGGCGCCTGGCAGCTCGGCGGCGACTGGGGCGACGTCGGTGAGCGCGAAGGCATCGAGGCGGTCGAGGCGGCCCTCGATTCCGGCGTCACGTTCATCGACACGGCCGATGCGTACGGCGACGGCCGCAGCGAGCGCCTGATCGGCCGGGTGCTCGCGCAGCTTCCCGGCGAGCGGCCGTTCGTGGCGACCAAGATGGGGCGACGCGTGCCGCAGGAGCACGCCGAGTACACGCCGGCACGCTTCCGCGAGTGGAACGACCGCTCGCGCGAGAACCTCGGGGTCGAGCGGCTCGACCTCGTACAGCTGCACTGCCCGCCGACCGCGGTGATCGAGGACGACGCGCTCTTCGCCGAGCTCGACGCGTTCGTGGAGGAGGGGCGCGTCGGCGCCTACGGGGTGTCGGTCGAGACCTGCGATCAGGCACTTGCCGCCATCGCGCGTCCGCGTGTCGCGACGGTGCAGATCATCCTCAACGCCTTCCGGCTGAAGCCGGTCGAGCGTGTGCTTCCGGCAGCACGCGAGGCGGGTGTCGGCATCATCGGGCGCGTGCCGCTCGCGAGCGGTCTGCTCTCGGGCCGCTACACGAGCGAGACGACCTTCGGGTCCGATGATCACCGCTCGTTCAACCGCCACGGCGAGTCGTTCGATGTCGGCGAGACGTTCTCCGGGGTCGAGTTCGAGACCGGGCTCGAGGCGGTGCGGCGACTCGCGCCGCTCGTCCCGGAGGGTGTGACGATGGCCCAGTGGGCGCTCCGCTGGGTGCTCGACCAGCCCGGCCTCTCCGTCGTGATCCCAGGCGCGCGCAACGCCGAGCAGGCCCGCGCGAACGCGGCCGCAGCGTCTCTCCCGCCCCTCTCGGCCGACGACCGCTCGGCTGTCGAGGTCGTCTACGACGAGCTGATCCGCCCGGCCGTGCACGCGCGCTGGTAGCTCAGGCGCTCTGCATCATCTTCTGCATGTTCGCCATCATGGCGTCCTTGACCGTCTTCAGCTCCGCGCTCGGGCTGAACTGGACGTATTCCGTGCCGGCCTCCGCCTTCGGGATGTGCCCGGGCGGCAGGTAGAAGGCGTCTCCGGCCTCGATGACCTCGTCGTGGTCCCCGAAGCTGAATGTCATGCGCCCCTTGAGCACATAGCCCCAGTGGGGGCACGAGCAGTTGTCGTTCGGCAGGCCCTGCATGATCGGGGTCGCGTCGATGTCGTCGCTGAAGGACACGAAGTCGATCGTGTAGCCGTGGACGTCCTCGTGGCGATCCTCGACCGGGCCGACCTGCTCGACGTGCGCGGCGCTTTGCTTCGATACCTTCGGCATGGCTCGTCTCCTTGGCTGGATGCAGGACCCAGGCTAGGCAGCGGCGAGCCGGCCGGCATGAGGCGTTCGCCTCATCTTTCGAGCCGTCTACGAGAACAGCGTGCTGAGGCGCAGGTCGTCCGCGAGCCGTGCGAGCTCGTCGTCGCCGGGCCGGGCTTCGTAGCGCTCCGCGGCGTCGAGGACACGCGGCAGCAGTCCGAGATCGCTGGCGCTGTTGAGGAAGACGCCGGGGTCGCCCAGAACCCAGTGGACGGCGAGATCGATGTGCTCCTGCTCGACCAGCGGCTCGTACCAGGTCGTCGTCGACGGCTCCTTCGAGCCCCAGGGGCCACGCGAGATGCTCTTGATCGTCTGCACCGCGACGCTGCGCTCGCGACAGGTGGCGAGCAGCCGGCGGACATCCTCCGCATACACCGCGTCTCGCGTGATCACGTGGCTGTACGGGAAGAGCACGGAGTCGAACGCGAAACGCTCGAGGCTGCGCCGGTGCATCGCCGCGATCGTGAGCCCGTGGCCCGTGACCCCGATGAAGCGCACGAGGCCCTCGTCACGCGCCTCGACGGCGGCCCTCAGCGCGCCCCCGTCGCTCAGAGCGAGCTCCCACTCGTCCGGATGGACGAGGCAGTGCAGCTGGATCAGGTCGATCTGATCGACGCCCATGCGCTCCAGCGAGCGCCGGATCTCCTCGCGCGCAGGCGCATAGGCCCGCTCGCCCGTCTTGGTGGCGAGGAAGAAGTCGCCGCGGTGCTCGCGCAGCCACGGTGCGAGGCGCAGCTCCGCGTCGCCGTAGCTCGCGGCCGTGTCGATGTGGTTCACGCCGTGCTCGAACAGCAGCGGGAGTGCCTCGTCCGCCTCGCGCTGGGTGACCTCTCCCAGCGCCGCGGCGCCGAAGATCACGCGGCTGCTGTCGTGGCCTGTCGCGCCGAATGGGGCCTTCGCAATCATCGAGCCAGTCTAGGACGCCGGGGCGGTTGCGAGCTCCACGTCCCGCAGCAGTCCGTGGCGCATCGCGAACAGGCTCGCGGCGGCGCGGCTCGAGGCTCCGATCTTCGCGTAGATGTGCTCCACGTGGTTGCCGGCCGTCTTGGGGGAGATCACGAGCCGCGCTCCGATCTCCTTGTTCGACAGCCCCTGCGCGACCAGCCGGAGCACCTCGACCTCGCGCGCGGTCAGCCCAGCGGGACCCTCGCGGCGCCGCGGGACGCGGTGGCCGATGGCGCCGAGCACTGCGTCGGCGGCCTCGGCGTCGAGACGGCCGGCCCTGACGTCGGAGCGCAGCTCGGCGGCCGCGTGCTCCGGGGAGAGCTCGGGCCGGTGCGGACGCGGCTCGCGCATCGCCTGGTAGGCGTCGGCCGCGGCCAGGATGCGCGCCGGACGGGAGATCGCCCCGCCCGATTCGCCTTGCGGATAGCCGGAGCCGTCGAGTCGCTCGCAGTGCTGCGCCGCGATCGCGCCGAAGGGCGAGAGCAGCCTCGACGCGCGCAGCATGCGCTGCGTGAAGTACGGGTGCAGCCAGACGCGCTCGCGCTCGCCCGCGCCCAGCGGTCCGCGCTTGTCCCAGATGGTGTTGGACACGCCGAGGCGGCCGAAGTCGTGAACGAGGCCCGCGCGGCGGAGCGTGCGGACGTCACCCTCGGGGAGCCCGAGGACCGAGCCGGCCTCCGCCGCCAGGTCGGCGACGGCGCGTGAGTGGCCGGCGAAGTAGGGCGACTTCAGATCGACGTAGTTCGCGACCGCCCCGAGCGCGGCGTCGAAGCGCTCGCCGGAGAGGACGACGGTGAGCGCGGGCTCCGCGTCGATCACCGCGTCCCAGCGGTCGACCGCGTCGAGCTCGCCGAGGATCTCCGGTGCCTCCGCGCACAGCAGTGCGGCGAGCGCGGGGTCGAACTGCTTGCCCGAGCGTTGCCGCGCGAGCGAGATCGCGCCGTCGACGCCTCGCATCCGGTGCGCCACCTCGGCGTACTCCGCGAGCTGGACGATGCGTGCGGGCAGCGGGATCTCCTCGCCCTTGGCCCCGTGCGGCCACCCGCGCCCGTCCCACGACTCGTATGCGTCGAGCAGGGCGAGCTTCACGCCCTCCTGCAGCTCGAGCTCGTCGGCCAGGCTCGCGGCCATCGCCGCGTGGTGCGAGAACATGTCGTTGATCTCGCGATATCCGGACGTCGCGAAGGCGAGCCCCACGCGCAGGCGGTGCAGCGGCGGCCGGCCCGCTCCCAGGCGCCGCAAGCCCGTCGTCTTGGCGCGCACGCTGGTCGGCGAGTAGTCCCACTTGGTGGCCTTCAGGGCGATGTCGTCGCCGAACCACTTCGCCTGCTCGTGGGCGTCGGTGTGGCAGCCCACGTTGACGAGCAGGCCCGTGTAGTAGACGACTGCGCGCGTCTCCTCGTCGGCGCCCACGCGCTCGGCCAGCCGAAGGGCGATCAGGCACTGGCGCAGGACGTGCTCCATCGGCTGGCCGAAGCCGAGATCGATGCCGAGCGAGAGCGCGGCGACGAGCTCGGCCAGGCGGACGTTCGCGACATCCGGATCGGCAGCCATGCAGGTGTGGCTGTACGCCTCGCCGCACCCGGTGTCAAGTGCCGCTGCTCCGATTACGATCGCCGCATGACCACGGAGATCCCGGGCCTCATCGACCCAATCGCCGAGCTTGGTGCCTCCGGCTCGCCGTCCGTCTCGGTCGTGGCGACGCGCGACGACCGCTGGGATGCGCGCTCCTACCTCGTGAGCTCGGGTGCCGATGCCGTTCTGATCGACGGCAACGGCAATCTCGAGCCGCTCGTCGCCCATGCGCGCACCCAGCGCCTCGAACTGCACGCCGCGCTGCTGACGCACACCCACGAGGATCACGTCGCCGGCATCGCCGAGCTGCGCGCGAGTGGGCTGCCGGTGCTCGCGCACGCGGACGCGCCGGGCGGCTTCCACGACCGCGACCTGCACGTCGGAGGGATCGTCAGGTTCGGCGAGCTCGTGATCGAGCCGATCCATCTGCCCGGCCACGACGCCGCCCAGTTCGCCTACAGGACGGGCGGCGTCGTCCTCACCGGGGACTCGATCTACCGGCACACCGTCGCGGGGCACTCCGAGCCCAGCGAGACATCCTTCGCCGAGCACATGAGCGGCATCGACGGCCGCATTCTCACGCTCGCGCGCGACACCGTCATCCTGCCTGGGCACGGCCCGGCGACCACGGTCTCCGACGAGCTGGCGGCAAATCCGTTCATCCGCCTCTTCCGCGGTGACGACGAGCCGCCGCCGCCGCGCGACTGCCGGGTGGGCGGGCCGTTCGGCCTCTGGGAGGCCGAGCTCGTGCTGCTCGCGGTCGACTACGACGGCGGTCGCAAGGCGCTCGTCCGGTTCCCCACGATCGGCCGCTCGATCGTCCCCGGCAGCCAGCTCTACACGGCCGACGGCCAGCCCTGGCCGGTGGACTCCTGAGCACCCACCCGCCGCTCGCTCCACACACCCCAGCCACTCACGCTCATCCAGCTCGAACGTCTAGGGTGCCGCGAGATGCGGCGAGCCTCGCGGCCCACTCCCGAGCACCGGTCGCTCGCGCTCTTCGCGCTCACGCTCGGCGTCTTCCTCGTGACGCTCAACGTGACGGTCGTGATCGTGGCGCTGCCGTCGCTTCAGAGCGATCTCGGCATCGGCACGGACGAGGCCGCGTGGGTGATCGACGCCTACAACCTCGTCGGCGCGAGCCTCCTGCTGAGCGCAGGGTTCCTGGCCGATCGCTTCGGCCGCAAGCGGATGCTCTGCACCGGCTACACCCTCTTCACGATCGGGGCATTCGCGTGCGCGCTGGCACCGGGCGGGACGTGGCTGATCGCGTTCCGCGTGCTGCAGGCAGTCGGCGGCACCGCCCTGACGCCGACGAGCCTCTCGATCGTCGCCAACCTCTATCCCGACCCGCGCGAGCGCGCCCGCGCCATCGGCATCTGGGGCATCTCCTCGGGTGTCGGCACCGGGCTCGGGCCGATCGTCGGCGGGGCACTCACCGAGTGGCTGGGCTGGCGCTCGGTGTTCGTCGCCAACGCCCTCGCAGGCTTCGTCGCTCTGATGATCGTCCTGCGCGTCGTGCCCCGGTCGCGCAGCGCCGTCGCGCGGCGGATCGACGTCGCGGGGCAGCTGCTCGTGACCGGCTTCCTGGCGACGCTCACCTATGCGCTGATCGAGACGCCTCCCTACGGCTTCGACTCGACCCGCATCCTCGTCGCGTTCGTGCTCGCGGCGGTCCTGTTCGTGGCATTCATCGTCGTCGAGCTGAACGTCCCCGAGCCGCTGGTCGATCTCGGCTTCTTCCGCGACCGCCAGTTCGCGGGCGCGATCTTCCTGTCCGTCGCGACGTTCTTCACGTTCGGCGGCTTCATCTACTTCAACGCCCTCTACCTCCAGGACATACGCGGCTACTCCGCGCTCGCGGCGGGCGTGCTGACACTGCCGGCCGCCGTGCCGGCGCTGATCGGCGGACCGCTCTCGGGCCATCTCGTCGGCACGCGCGGGCCGCGTGGCGTGCTCGTCGGCGGCATGCTCGTGCTCGGCGCGGGCGTGGGCTCGCTGACGCTCCTGGCCGAGGACGCGGCGCTCGGCTGGCTGCTCGCCTCCTACCTCGTCGTCGGTGCCGGTTATGGGGTGCTGAGCGCACCGGTCAGCACTGTGGCCGTCGCGAGCATGCCGCGCGACCAGGCCGGTGTGGCGGCCGGGCTTGCGAGCTCCGGCCGCAACATCGGCGTCGTTTTCGGCATCGCCGTGCTCGGCGTGATCGTGAACGGGCGCGTTCCTGCGATGCTCGCGCCGGGGGAGGGCGTGTCCGATGCGGCGCTCTCGGCGTTCCGCAACCTGTACGTCGATGCGCTGCAGGCGGCCTATGTCGTGGCGGCGGCTGTCGCGTTCGTCGGCGCCGTCGTGGCAGCGCTGACGATGAGGCCGACACCGCCCGGTACGAGCGCTCCTGTGGCGTAAAAAGCCCCCTTATCGCTCGTACGCGATATCGGTATGCTCTGCGAGGCATATGGCCGGTGCTCCGCGCCGCCGATGCCCTGGGGGGCAGGCTTGATCGTTCGAATCGCAGGCGAGGGATGGTGGCTCCTCCCGGCTGGGGCGGAACACGACCTGTTGCTGCTGGACAACGCCGTGTCGATGGCAGTGGACGAGGCGCGCGAAGACGAGTACCAGCGCCTGCTGGTCGGACTGTGCGCGTTCGTCCGCCAACACGGCGAGCTGCTCGAGTCGCACGATCACGCGGGCGACGCCGACATCACGGTTCCGCCGCCCGACCTGCCGCTCGAGTCGGCCGTCGACGCGCTCTTCGACGGTGGCGGCCTCAGCGCCGAGTGACGCGCCGCGCGAGGCCTCTCAGAACGTGATCACGGCGCGCAGGGCCTCTCCGCGCGCGGCGGACGCCAATGCCTCGTTGATGGCCCCGAGCGGCGAGCGTGATGAGATCAGCTCGTCGAGCCGGAGGCGGCCCTCGAGGTAGAGGCGGGCGAGTCGCGGCACATCGAGTGCGGGCTGCGTCGAGCCGAGCTTGCTGCCGAGGATGCGGATGCCGTCGTGCGCGAGTCCGGCGGGCTCGATCTCGACCATTGCTCCCGACGCCGGCATTCCCGCGATCACGACGGTGCCGCCGCGGCGCACGAGCCGCAGGGCCAGTTCCACCGCGGCAGTCGCTCCGGCCGCGACGAGGGCGCAGTCGGCCCCGCGGCCCTCGGTCAGGTCTCGCACGGCGCGCGCGGCGTCCTCGGTTGCGGGATCGATCACGTGCGTCGCGCCGAACGCCGTCGCCACCGTCCTGCGGTCGGCGGCGAGGTCGAGCGCGATGATCGGCCCGGCGCCGGCGAGCACCGCGCCCTGGATGCAGTTGAGGCCGACGCCTCCCGCACCGATCACGGCCACGCTGTCGCCCGCGGTGACCTGCGCCGTGTTGAGCACCGCTCCGTAGCCGGTGACGACGCCGCAGGCAAGGAGACACGCGCGGTCGAGCGGCAGCTCGCGAGGGACCGGGATGACCTGTGAGCGGTGCACGAGCACCTGCTCGGCGAAGGCCGCAGTGCGCAGGCCCTGCGTGATCTCGGCGCCTCCGCGCGCATGCAGCGGGCTGTGCTCGTCAAGCCGGAACACCGTCGCGCACAGGGCCGGCTGGCCGCGGCGGCAGACGTGGCACGAGCCGCACGAGCGCACGAGCGTCACGACCACGTGGTCGCCCGCCTCGATGCCCTCCGCCTCGCGGCCCACCTCCTCCACGACTCCCGCCGCCTCGTGGCCGTAGACGGCGGGGAGGCGCCCGCCCCAGGCGCCCGAGGCGTACGCGACGTCGCTGTGGCAGATCGCGCAGGCGGCCACGCGCACGCGCACCTCTTCGGGCCCAGGGGGATCGAGGTCGATGTCCTCGACGGCCAGCGGCTCGCCGAAGCCGTGGCAGACGGCTGCCTTCACGGCGGGGAACTCTACGGACAGGCACTCCGGCGCGGGCGGCGCAGGCAGATGCGAAGCCGTCGCGGCTTGCGCGTGACGACCGGCGGGATGTCGTAGACCTTGCCTGACGGCCGTGCCGAGCTGCCGGTCAGCAGCGACCACGAGTTTGGCGGCAACATGTGCGCTCCTTGCATTCGGGTGCTCGTAGGACAAGACCCGCGCGAGACGCCCGACTCATCGCGGGAGCGCGAGCGATGAGTTCCGGTGGTCGCGCCGGTCTACGTTTCCGACGATGAGCACGACACCCGATGCTCCGAGCGGACAGCAGCGAGCGCTGCTTGCAGCAGCCCGGCGCGGCGACGAGGACGCCTTCGGACGGCTGCTCGCGCCGCACCGCGCCGAATTGCACGCGCACTGCTACCGCATGCTCGGATCGGTGCACGACGCGGAAGATCTCGTGCAGGAGACCTTCCTCCGGGCCTGGCGCGCGATCGACACGTACGACGCCGGGCGTGCTTCGCTGCGGACCTGGCTCTACCGGATCGCGACCAACGCCTGCCTGACGGCGCTCAAGGGACGAGCACGGCGTGCTCTCCCATCAGGTCTGGTAGCGGCGACGACAGATGCCCAGGCACCGATCGAGCTGGCTCTCGATGTGCCCTGGTTGCAGCCGTTCCCCACCGATGACGATCCTGCCGCGGCCGTGGCAGCCAAGGGGAGTCTGCGGCTCGCGCTGGTAGCCGCGATGCAGTATCTGCCCGCCCGGCAGCGGGCAGTCCTGGTACTGCGGGATGTCCTGGACTGGTCCGCGGCAGATGTGGCGGAGGCGTTGGAGACGACGCCTGCCTCGGTCAACAGCGCACTCCAGCGTGCCCGTGCGCGCCTGGCCGAGGTCGATGTCACCGAGGACGACGTCGACGAGCCCACGGACCGCGAGATCCGGGCGGTCGTCGACGACTACGTCCGT
>Ga0207683_10001725_pt1 | contig 19490 bp, 15 predicted proteins | sample KBSM73metaG_FD_184333 | JGI IMG/M metagenome (GOLD analysis project Ga0207683, IMG submission 184333) | Miscanthus rhizosphere microbial communities from Kellogg Biological Station, Michigan, USA - KBS M7-3 metaG (SPAdes) (version 2) | ecosystem: Host-associated > Plants > Roots > Rhizosphere >... | reverse complement strand
TGGTGGATCGGCACCGTGCTGCGGGACCTGCGTTATGCTCTGCGTGGGTTTCGACGCAATTGGCGAAGGCGAAAAACAATACTGATAAGAATCTAGAAAACGATCATGCGCCTTTACCCAAATCACTTTTCTGGAAGACAACCACATGCCCTTCGGTGTGAATCCTGCTCGCGCCGCGCTACCGAATATGTTTTGGAGCTTAATGACATCGCGCCATCACCGAATAGATGTTCGGTAAGAGAACGCAGCGAACCGGAAGATTGACGCGGCATCGCGACCGTGGATCTATGAGGGAGTTGCAAGAAACCGGGCCCAATCTTGTTGAAGACTCTCCGCAGAAATGTGGGCAACGCGTCCGAGCCAGCAGACACTGGTGGCACTGGCAGGCGTCGAGATCTTCTATTTCACGCTGCTATAGTCTTTGTCGCTGACAGGCTCCAACCAAATTGTCTTGCCCTTTTGAGTCGGTGTGACCGCGATATAGGCGAAGCTGTCATTCGGTGTGGCGCCGTGCCAGTGTTCCACACCTGGAGCGCATTTGATCACGTCTCCCTTGTGAACGATGCGCGCCGGCTTGCCTCTTTCCTGGTAGTAGCCGGTGCCTTCTGAGATGAGCAGAACCTGACCGCCAGGATTAATGTGCCAGTCCAGCTTTGCACCTGCGTCGTACGTCGCCATGGCGATGCTGGGATCGAACGTGCTGTCTCCAACATTGAGCTCACTGAGCCAGATATTGCCTGTGTGATTTTTCGCGTTCGACAGTTCACCCTTGGGGAAGCCTGAAGCGGATGTTTGTGCCTGCAATTGGGGTATGAATAGCAGGCTTGCTGCGAAAGCGATGACTAGCAGTTTGATTCGCATGTCTTGTCTCTCCTCGATACATTTTCATCGGTGTTGCGGTCTCAGAAGTCGGCGCGTTTGCCCGATTCGGTTGCCTTCTGCATGACGTCAAGCCGCGGCTTCCAGGCGTCAGGAATCGCGCCAGCAGTGCCGTCAGGATGGAACTCGAAGATTAAATCCTTGCTGGGATCGTAACGCGGCCAGTTCGGCAATCCCGCGCCATTCGGATCGCCTGTCCGGGCGAAGTTGACCCAGTAGCCCTGCGCCATGCGAGAGACCGCGCGATCTTCGTCTGTTGCCGGCGGCGGTGGCGGTCCAAACCCTCCGACGCCCAGCGTGCCGAAGACGAATCCAATTTCGCCGCCGTGCGGTGTGCCTGCTTTGAGCCGTTCCCGCATGCCGGTCTGAACGTAGGAGAACCGATAGAGGTAAACGGACGAGCCGTTTGCCGCGAAGGCGCTTGCAGCAAAGCGCGCCGCTTCGGCTTGCCCGAAATCATCGTTTGCCTCCGATACCAGCGTTGCCAGATTTTTCGTACCGTCGGGGTCGTAGGCGGCCTTTGCCTCGGCGCTCCACTGGCCGAAATGAGCCCATAGCTGCTCCTTAGTCGTTGCTTTGATCCGGTTGCCTGCGGTATCGGCGCTGTTGCTTCCGAGCATGAGCGGAACACGCGGCTCATGGTTGGCCTTATAGGCAGTCTCGGCGGTCTCAGTGATCAACTTTCCGTCGAGAATCGGCGTTGTCTCGAAAGACTGTGTGCTGCCGCCCTGCGGGGGGCGCGCGCCGCCAACAACTTGTTCGGCACTGAGGGCGCGCAGTTTGGCCAACGCGGCCTGATCCGTTCCCTCGATCCCCATGGATTGCGCGAATTTGATCCCGATAGTTTCAGCCGACACCGGATAGTTCGGATCGACGCCGTCTTTGCTAATTGGACGCGCGGTGAGCACGCTGTCACGCGAACCGCCCGACTCTACGATTGCCTTCTGGAACAGCCCGCGTGCCATCGGCGAAGCCAGCATGCTATGCACCGAGACACCGCCAGCGGAGAATCCAAAAATGGTGACGTTCTTCGGATCTCCTCCGAACGCGGCGATGTTCTGCAGTGTCCACTTCAGTGCAGCGATCTGGTCCATATAGGCGTAGTTGCCCTTGGGCTCATCAGGATGTTCCTTACTGAGAGCCGGGAAGGCGAAGAACCCGAAACGCCCGACGCGGTAATTGAAGGTAATCAGTATGACGCCTTGCTTGGCGAACTGCACTCCCGAATTGCTCGGTGAGGAACCGCTCCCGAAGACGAAGCCGCCGCCGAAGATCCAAACCATGACCGGCAGTTTTGCGGCCGGCGCAGCATTCGCGGGTTTCCACACGTTGATAAAGAGGCAATCTTCCGACGAGGTCTGCGACATAGCTCCAGCGCCGGGCCCAAAGGCGGCCTGCGGACAATCCGCACCGTATTTGCTGGCATCACGCTCGCCTTGCCACGCGGACAACGGTTGCGGCGGACGCCAGCGATATTCACCAACCGGAGCCGCCGCAAAGGGAATGCCCTTGAAGCTTGACACTTCTCCTTCGGTTACGCCGCGCACGGTGCCGTATTGCGTTCGAACAGTTGGCGCTGCTGCAGTGCCTGCAGGATTGGCCTGAGCAACGGCCGCTTGAATACTCAAGATGAAGAGAGATAGTCCGAGGACGGTCAACTTCGATTTCATTTCGTAGTCCTTTGCCTTTCGGCTTCTGTCGCTAGCTCATTTCTTGTCGAAAACTTCTTTGGCAACGCTTATCGCATTTACGGCATTAGGCCAGCCACAGTAGAACGCCAGGTGAGTGATACTCTCCACCAATTCTTCCTGCGTCACTCCGTTCTTGCGCGCCATGATCACATGAGACCGAAGCTGTTCCGGACGGTTCAATGCGATCAGCGCGGCTACGGTGACTAGGCTTCGGTCGCGCTTGGATAGCTGGGGGCGTTCCCAAATGTCACCATAGAGCACATCGTCTGTCAGCTCCGCCAGCTTCGGATCAAAGTCGCCGATCGCGCTCTGAGACGGCCGGGGTTTCGCACTAGCATCCGTGCTCGATTCCTGGGAGCGAGTCGGCGCGACGTACTGCGTGTCGCTGACCTTCTCCATCCAGTCGACGGCCTTGCCATCGAGCTGTTCCACGATTCCGATGTGAGCCATCGAACTATTCGGCGCGGCCCCGTGCCAATGCTTTTGACCGGGTGGAATCCAGACCACGTCTCCCTGATGGATCTCCTCTACGGGATCTCCCCAGCGTTGGACCCGACCTGTGCCCGTGGTCACGATCAGGATCTGGCCTAGAGGGTGAGAGTGCCATGCGGTACGCGCGCCAGGTTCGAACGTGACGAGAGAGCCTGACGCACGCGCCGGCGCGGTCGCCTGGAACAAAGGATCGACACGCACGGACCCGGTGAAGTGCTCGGCCGGTGCCTGCAGGGCGGGACGCGCACCTCTCCGCACGATCTGTATCGCTCCCTCATCCTTGGGAGACGGGGCCTGCGCAACTGACGCGAGCGCGCAGAGTGAAATCGCGATTGCTACGGAGATCTTCAAGGTATCCCTTTCCGCTCCCTCGCTTAGAAACCCGCTCAAAGCCCTGTCATCTTCAGCACAGCTTCAGGAAGGCGAGCTCCTTCGAGTTTCATGCTGGAAGATGCTTCGTCGATCTGCTTGAGGTCAGCCTCATTAAGCTCTACGTTCGCTGCTCCGAGGTTCTCTTCGAGGCGGTGCAGCTTGGTCGTTCCAGGGATGGGCACGATCCATGGCTTCTGGGCGAGCAACCATGCCAACGCAATTTGTGCAGGCGTCGCTCTCTTGCGCTCCGCCACGTTCTTGACCAGGTCGACCAGCACCATATTGGCTTTGCGTGCTTCGGCTGTGAAGCGCGGCACCATGTTGCGAAAGTCAGCCGGATCAAATTTCGTGTTCTCGTCGATCTTGCCCGTGAGAAACCCGGCGCCGAGCGGGCTGAACGGCACGAACCCGATGCCAAGCTCCTCCAGTGCTGGCAGAAGCTCAGCTTCAGGGCCGCGGTAGAAGAGCGAATACTCGCTTTGGACTGCGGTGACCGGCTGGACAGCGTGCGCCCGGCGAATGGTCTGAACAGCTGCTTCCGACATTCCGAAATGCTTCACCTTGCCCTCGGCGATCAACTCCTTCACCGCACCCGCCACGTCCTCGATCGGTACGTTCGGATCAACGCGATGCTGATAGAACAAATCGATGGCGTCGGTCCGCAGGCGCTTCAACGCGGCGTCCGCTACTTGCTTGATGTGATCGGGACGGCTGTTGGTGCCACCCCGGCGGGCACCCGTCTCAAGGTCGATGTCAAAGCCGAACTTGGTGGCGATCGTCACCTCGTCGCGGATCGGCTGGAGCGCCTCGCCTACCAGCTCTTCATTTACGAATGGCCCGTAGGCTTCAGCGGTATCAAAGTGCGTGACGCCGAGTTCGTTGGCGGCTCGGATCAACTTGATCATTTCGCCCTTGTCGGCTGCGGGGCCATAGGCCGAACTCATGCCCATGCAGCCGAGCCCGATTGCAGAGACTTCAAGGCCACTTCTTCCAAGAAATCGTCTGATCATCGTTTTCTCCCCTTCCGGTACTCTTCGTGGCGCTCGACGGCATTCAACTCTCGTCGCTTTATTCGCTCGATGTCATTAAGCCGTTACCGATCAATCATCTTCTGCGCACCTTCGGAGTAGCGGGCGCCGTGCACCGCGATGGTCGCAGTTGCCTCGTTGAGGCGATGCAGATCATCTGGTGTAAGTTCCACTGCGGTCGCGCCAAGGTTCTCGTCCAGGCGGTGTAACTTCGTGGTGCCGGGGATAGGCACAATCCAAGGCTTCTGCGCCAGAATCCACGCGAGCGCGATCTGAGCGGGAGTCGCGTTCTTCTGCTGCGCAAAACGGCCGACCAGATCTACGAGCGCCTGGTTCGCCTTGCGATTCTCCTCATTGAAACGCGGAACAGTGTTGCGGAAGTCGCCCGCGTCGAACTTTGTGTCTTCTGTGATTTTGCCGGTAAGGAATCCCTTGCCGAGCGGGCTGAATGGTACGAAGCCGATCCCGAGTTCTTCCAGTGTGGGCAAAATCTCTTGTTCCGGCTCTCTCCACCACAGAGAGTACTCACTTTGTAGCGCGGTGACTGGCTGCACGGCATGTGCGCGACGAATCGTCCGCACGCCTGCCTCAGACAAGCCAAAGTGCTTTACCTTGCCTTGCTGAATCAAGTCTTTCACCGCACCGGCCACGTCCTCAATCGGCACACTTGGATCAACGCGGTGTTGATAAAAAAGGTCAATCACATCGGTCCTGAGCCGTTTCAGCGACGCATCGGCCACCTCTTTGATGTGTTCGGGCCGACTGTCCAGGCCGGCGCCTTTTCCGTTTTCATCGATTTTGAAGCCAAACTTTGTAGCGATCATGACCTTGTCGCGGAACGGCTCGAGAGCTTCGCCGACAAGTTCTTCATTCGTGTAGGCGCCATAGATCTCAGCCGTATCGAAGAATGTCACGCCGCGTTCGACGGCGGCGCGAATGAGCGAGATCCCCTCCTGCTTCTCAGTTGCCGCGCCGTAGCCAAAGCTCAGGCCCATGCAACCGAGTCCCAGCGCCGATACCTCAAGACCGCTGTTTCCTAATTCTCTTTTCTTCATGATTGCTCCCACCTTCCTTCAGAACCTCGACAAGCTTCATTTCAGCATTCCGATTGTCCTTAGCCAGCTATCAACTTCTTTCCGTGCTTCTTCTGTCTTTGCATCTTTGATAACAAGGTTGTGACCATCGATCTCCGACCCGCCCCTCGTGGTGAAGCCCTGCAGGATCGTGCTCTGCGGACAGAGCTTCTTGACGGTTTCAAAACTGCTGCCGACGCCATAGCCGCCATTTGTGTTGAATGGAATGACGGTTTTTCCCTTCAAGCTGTATTGGTGGAGAAAGCTCTTAACAGGCGGGGGCAGTTGCATTCCCCACGTTGGAAAGCCTAAGAACAGAAAGTCGTATTGTTCAATCCGGTCGATCTTTGTCTTCAAAGGCGGCAAATATCCCGTTTCATTCTCGCGGACGACCTGTTGCACCGTTGCCCTGTAGTCAGCGGGATAAGGCGTTACCAATTCGAGAGCGACAAGTGTGCCGCCGATCCTTTGATGAATGATTTCCGCGATGGCCTTGGTGTTGTTGGTTCGGGAAAGATAAACAATCAGTGTGTTCTTTTCCGTGGGCACTCGCGGAGAGTTCGCCCCTGATTGTTGCGCTCGCGAAGAACCAGATGTGAGACAGAGGATTGTGGAAATGGTCAGCAAAAGAACAGTTATGCGTTTCATCATCCTGAAGACCTCACCCTTGCCGCTTCACCCTTGCGCGTAGCTTCGCGTCACTATGCCTTCGGCGGTTAATTCTTATTGCTATTCATTTTGACCGGCCTAAGCAGATGCGAGAACGTGAGTTGGGCGAGCTTCCACTTGCCGCTTTCCTTGATATAAACCTCAGTCACCATAAAAGGATTGGTGACTTCGTGCGTACCGACCGCTGCCTGCAAATCGAGGTCCTCCAGCAGGATGGCTGTGTTGCCAAATATGCGAGCGTCAACGGCGTAAACTACGGCCTTTTTGTACCAGATGCCGCCGCTCTTAATGGTGGCTAGTTCTTGGGTCTTTCCCCAGGTTCCTCCCATGTGAGTGAACATGGCTTTGTCATCAAACAGTGTCTCCAGGGAATCGACCTTCTTGTCTGCCATCCAATCCCACTTCGTGTTGGAGAGGTTGATGACCTCTTGTTGCTCGGGTGTAGGATTCGCAGCAGTCTTAATTGATTCCGTTGGTGGCTGTGGTGGCGCTTGCTGTGCGTAGCACGACGGCGCAATCAGTGTGGATAGAAACAGACCCAGCGTTAAGGCTTTCATGGCTCTCCCTCGATATGTGTGGTTGACTCGTGGAGGAACTTGAAGTAGCGTGGCTAATCGTTCGCGCTACGCGGATACACACTTTCTATCTCTTCGCAGGCGCCTCAACCCCGGAGAAGGCCAGTATCATGTCCGGCAGGCGCTTTCCCTGAATCTGAATACTCGATACCGAGGCATTCAGCTCCTTGAGTTCGTCCGGGCTGAACGCAACCGAACTGGCGCCGACGTTTTGGATCATGTGCGCCATCTGCGTCGTGCCGGGGATGGGCACGATCCACGGTTTCTGCGCCATCAGCCATGCCAGAGCAATCTGACCCGGAGCGGCATTCTTTCGGTCGGCCCATTGCTTGGCGAGCTTCACGAGTTCAATATTGTGCTTCACGTTTTCCGGCGAGAAGCGCTCCTCCATGCCGCGAATGTCGCCCGGTGCAAAGCGGGTGTTCTCGTCAATAGCTCCGGTCAGGAATTGCACGCCGAGCGGACTCCACGGCACGAACCCAATCCCAAGCTCCTGACACAGAGGGAGGATCGCTTCTTCCGGGCCGCGCCACAGCATCGAATACTCGTTCTGCACGGCTGTAAGGGGTAGTGCCGCATGCGCACGCCGCAGCGTATTCGGGCCCATCTCGGACAGCCCCCAGTGCAGAACCTTGCCTTGCGCCATGAGGTCCTTTACTGCGCCTGCCACGTCTTCAATGGGAACCTGCGGGTCAACGCGGTGCTGATACAGAAGATCGATGCGGTCGGTCCGAAGCCGCTTGAGCATCCCCTCTACAGCCTTCTTGATGTGGTCAGGCTTGCTGTTTAGTCCCATTTGGCGCTGACCGGTTTCGGGGTCGATGTTCCAGCCAAACTTCGAGGTGATCACGACTTTGTTGCGGAATGGCTCGATGCTCTCACCCAGGATTCGTTCGCATTCGAGAGGGCCGTAAGCCTCAGCCGTATCAAAGAACGTCACGCCGCGGTCATACGCTGCGCGGATGATGTTGATCATCTCCGGGCGGTATGGCACGGTCGTCTCATATTTGCGGCTCATATTCTGCACGCCAAGCCCAACGCTGGAAACCTCGAGCGAGCCAAGCTTCCGTCGCCCACTCACGTGCGCTTGCGTGGTTCGGTCAGCCGCCGCCGGAGTCGAAAGGCCGCTGGCGATTGTCGCGACCGCAACCGCTCCAGTTACGCCTAGGCCAGACACGCCCAGGAACGCCCGGCGATTGATGCTGCCCTTTGTGCCGTTGTCATGAGAGTCACGCATTCTCTGGACCTTTCGTCGAACATGGAAGAATGTTTAGGCTTACTGCGCCGAGCACCGATATTCTCCACACTAGCCCTGATCTGACCCGGGCGCTCTGCCAGACGCGCCAATATGACTTCAGATCGCGCCAATTTCAGTTTGGCGGCTTCTGCTGGCATTCTGGCGCGTCCTGAATGGTGCACAAATCGACAATCCGATACTCTTCTAGATGGAGGACTCCGTCATGCTGAAGCGTTTTCGGGTTCCAGGCCGTCTTGCCCTCAAGTTGAAGGAGCACGGCGTCTCAGTTGCCGCGGTGCTGCGCAAGGCGGGGCTTCCCCGAGATTTGTTCGAGCAGACGCGCGTTCTCGTCTCCACCGAAGAGCTTTTTGCACTTTGGAACGCGGTCGAGGTTGTCAGTTCCGATCCGCTCATTGGTGTCAAACTCGGCGTTGAGACAAAGACAGAGCGCTTTCACCCGATGGCTATCGCGGCGCTCTCAACTCAGAATCTCGTGACCGCCACCGAGCATCTAGCTCGCTATAAAAAGCTGACCGCGCCAGAAGAGATCCTCAACAAGCTAACCAAAGAGGAGTTCAGCGTTGCGTTCCGGTGGCTGCTCGCGGTCGATGCAGAGCCGCAGGTGCTCACGGACTACTGTTTCTCATGGATGATCTCACTCGCTCGGCACGGAACCGGAACTCAGCTTAATCCACTCCGAGTGGAGTACGTGCAACAACGTCAGAATTCGCGTGTGCTTGAGCGCAGCTTTGGCTGCAAGGTCGTATGCGGCGCTCCGCGCAACACGATAGTCTTCCGCGCCTCGGATGCCACCGCGCCATTTGTCACTCGGAACGTCGAACTGCTCGAATTACTCGCACCGCAGTTTGAAGAGCAGTTGCGACAGTACACGGAAAAGGAAGAGGACAGTTTTATCGAACTGGTGCGACGTGCCATTCAAGACCGACTGACCGGACAGCGGCCCTCAATGGATGTGATTTCCGAGGCGCTGCACATGAGCTCTCGCACGCTGCAACGTCGCTTGCAGGAATCTGGTTCCAGCTTTCAACGGGTTTTGGATGAAGCTCGACACCAGATGGCGCGGTACTACCTCTCCAATTCCGTCCTGGAGTTGAACGAAGCTGCGTATCTGCTTGGCTTTGAAGACCCGAACTCGTTCGGTCGTGCGTTTCGCACCTGGGAAGGCGTGCCGCCAAGTGATTGGCGTGAAACTCATCGCGCTTCTGCTATCAATTGAGACACGTCGCGTTCATGGATGAGTTCCTGCGCAAGCAGGAGGCCCTGATGGACAAGCACGACCCGGAGAAGAACGTGACCTTGTCTGTTGATTGGTGGGGAGTCTGGCATGCCCCACTGGCCGGCTACAACCCGGCGTCTTCGTCCAGCAGAACAGCATCTGCGATGCTATCCTCGCCTCGCTCAACCTGAACATCTTCGCGCGTCACAGAGATCGCGTCCGCATGGCCAACATCGCCCAGATGATCAATGTCCTCCAGGGGATGATTCTCACCGACAAGGAAAAAATGGTCCTGACGCCCACCTATTACGTCTTCAAGATATACGTTCCGTGAGGGTCAAGATGAAAAGGGTCAAGGTGAAACCCAAAAAGCTGTCTCTTGCATTCGCAATCATATTGGCTGGCGTGCCTGGATCATGGCTCACAGCGCAGGTGCAAACCAACGTCCCCGACGTCGTCCCCGGTGCAAAGGCCGTGACGGTTGAACACATTAAGGTCCACAGCACGGCCCTTGAAGCCAATCTCGAAGGCGACGCTGTCGATCGCGATGTCATCGTCTTCCTGCCGCCCAGTTACCAAAAAGACAAGAAGCGCCGCTATCCCGTCGTCTACGCATTGCACGGCTACTCAATCGGCGCGGAGCAGTGGACACACGAAATTCACGTCCCGCAGACCACCGAAGGCGCATTCGCCCTCGGCGCGAAAGAGATGATCGTCGTCCTGCCCGATTCCAAGAACATCTACAACGGCTCGATGTACTCAAGCTCCGTCACGACCGGCGACTTCGAGAAGTACATCTGGCACGACGTTGTCTCTTACATCGATGCGCACTATCGCACCATTCCCAATCGCACTAGCCGCGGTCTGGTCGGCCACTCCATGGGCGGCTATGGCGCGTCGCGCATCGGCATGAAGCACCCCGACGTTTTCGGCGCCCTCTACATCATGAGTCCATGCTGCATGTCTTCAATGGTCGGCGGACCCGGTCCTGCCGATCAGATCAAAGAGCGGGCGATCGCCAGCGAGAAGAAGGTTGCCGCGGCCAAGTCTCCTGTAGACCTTGCTGCACAGTCGCCAGGCTTCGCGTCCGCCCAGTATGCAACGGCAGCGGCGTGGGCTCCCAATCCGAACAACCCTCCGCTTTACTTCGATCTGCCAACCAAGGACGGCATTCCGCAACCGGAGATCGTAGCCAAATTCACGGCCAACTCACCGCTTGCCTTTGTCGATCAGTACATCGGCAATCTCAAACAGTACCGCGCTATCTCTATTGACGTCGGCGATCAGGATGGCCTGCGCATCGACGCTGGCAAACTCCACACTATCTTTGACAACTACGGCATCGCGAACAGCTTCGAAATCTATCCCGGCACGCATGTCAGCGCCGTCGCCGATCGATTCCAGAATCACGTGCTGCCATTTTTCAGCAAGAATCTCTGCTTCTCGACAGATTGCCGTTAGCGAACAGATCCCTGTTTGGCCGCGACGACTTGCAAAACAAATTCGTCCACGCTGCGCTCACATCTGTTTCGAGGGAAAGAAGGCTGGTTATGACGAAACGCAAATTCTCGCTTCTGCTGTCGGCTGTGCTGTGTGCGCCTTTCGCTGTCCAGTCTCAATCGGCAGACCCCTGCGCCGCTCTCGCCGGCCTTAAGATCGACGGCGTCGAAATCACCAAGGCTGCGCTCGTCCCCGCCGGAACCATCGTCCCGCCGCCGTATCCCGGCGCTCTTGCTATCGGTCCGCTGCCAGCGCACTGCCGCGTTGATGGCGTGATCAATCGCCGCAAGGGCGTCGATGGTCAGGAGTTCGGCATCGGGTTTGCCATTGCGCTCCCCGACACAGCCGCCTGGAACGGCGACTTCATGATGCAGGGCGGCGGAGGCGGCAATGGCATCGTTGCCTATCCTGCGGGTGCGAACTATGCCGGCGACCAGCCGGCGCTCTCGCGCGGATTCGCCGTGGCCAGCACCGACACAGGACACAAAGCCAAGACCGGCCCTTTCGACTTCTCCTTCATGCGCGACCAGCAGGCCTATCTCGACTTCGCTTTCCTCGCCAACGCTGAAGTCGCCGGAGTCGCCAAGCAGATCATTGCGAACTATTACGCTAAACCTCCGGCCTACTCGTACTTTGTCGGCTGCTCCACCGGCGGGCGCGAAGGCATGATCCTTTCGCAGAGATATCCCACCGTTTTCAACGGCATCATCTCAGGTGATCCGGCCATGCGCACCGGCCTGTCTAATCTCGCCATCGCCCAATGGATCCCCGTCGCTTATAACAAGGCCGCTCCTAAAGATCCGTCCGGCAAACCGCAGATCGATAAGTTCCTCACCGACAGCGATCGCAAGTTATTCATGGATGCCCTCATGAAGCAGTGCGACGCGAAAGATGGCGTAGCCGACGGCATGATCTCCGACCCTCTCGGCTGCGACTTCGATCCAGCGGTTCTCGCCTGCAAGCCCGGCCAAGCCGAAGCCTGCATCGCCCCTGAAAAAATCACCGCCATCAAGAAAGCTTTCGCCGGACCGAAGAATGCATATGGCACACAGGTCTATCCCGGCTTCCTTTACGATGCGGGAATCACAATGAAAGGCCCTGTGGCCGGTCTTATCGCTTTGGGAAACAACGGCCTCTTCGGCCCCTACACCACCGCGACCGAACTCGATGTCGACAAGGCAGCACTTCACGCTTCCGATCCGCTCGTCGAACCTGCATCCACAAATCTCTCCACGTTCTCGCTCAGCGGGGGCAAGCTCATCTTCTTCCACGGCGACAGTGATCCATGGTTCTCGCCGCTCGACACGCTCGGCTATTACCAATCACTTGCCGCAACCAACGGCGGTGCCGAGAAGGTTGCTGAATGGAGTCGCATGTTTCTCGTTCCCGGCATGGCTCACTGCGGAGGTGGCCCCTCTCTCGATCACTTCGATATGCTCACCGCTGTCGTCAACTGGGTCGAAAAGCACGCGCCTCCAGACTCCGTCATCGCCACCGGCAAGGCATTCCCCGGACGCAGCCGCCCACTGTGTGCGTACCCGAAGCACGCCCAGTACACCGGATCTGGCGACACCCAGGACGCCAGCAACTTCCGATGCCAGTAAAACCGTCGGCTGAATCGGCCGCACTATCGCGAGATAGTTAGATGACATCTTGTCGTAAGTCGAATCGATGGAAAATCGGCAGCCGAAGTGAGACAATCGGGGTCGCTCAAATTCTATCTGGAGAAAAGAATGAACAGCCGCGTGACGCGAATTTTCGAGTGCATCTTTGCTTGTACGGCAGCGCTCTTCTTTGGCTCAGCCCTGCAAAATGCAGTTGCCCAAGATTCCGCAAATCTTCCATACATGAATCCACAGCTTTTACCCGAGCAACGGGCCACCGACCTGGTACGCCGCATGACCCTCGCTGAGAAGGCATCGCAGATGCAGAATAATTCAGCGGCGGTGCCGCGGCTCAAGATCCCTGCGTATCAATGGTGGAGCGAAGCCCTTCACGGAGTGATCAACGAAGGTGTAACTGAGTATCCGGAACCGATCGGCCTTGCCGCTACCTTCGATGCGCCCGGAATTCACACCATGGCGGCGCAGATTGGTATCGAGGGACGCATCAAGCACGTGCAAAACGCACGCGAAGGACACACGGGCATCATGGGGGGACTGGATTTCTGGTCGCCCAATCTGAACATCTTCCGCGACCCGCGCTGGGGCCGTGGACAGGAGACCTATGGCGAAGATCCATTCCTCACGGGTCGCATGGGAGTTGCCTATGTAACCGGACTGCAGGGCGAAAATCCCAAATACTACCTTGCCATCGCAACACCGAAGCACTTCGCCGTCCACAGCGGACCGGAACCCACGCGTCACTTTGCGGACGTTGACGTCAGCAAGCACGACGAGGTGGATACCTACGAGCCCGCATTCCGCGCTGCCGTTGTCGAAGGTAAGGCCGGCTCAGTCATGTGCGCGTACAACGCGATCAACGGCGAGCCAGCATGCGCCAGCGAATACCTGCTGCAGGACCAGTTGCGGGGCAAATGGGGTTTCCAGGGATACGTCGTCTCGGATTGCGATGCGGTCAGAGACGTTGCCGCCAATCATCGCTACCGTCCGACACAGGCCCAAGGCGCCGCGATCTCCGTGCTGCGCGGCATGGATAACGAATGCGTTACTTTCACTTCCCGATTTGGCGATCCGGTCGAAAAAGCCTATATTGACGCCGTTCAACAGGGATATCTGCCGGAAAGCGTTCTCGACACCGCGCTCATTCGCCTGTTCACCGCACGGATGAAGCTCGGCATGTTTGATCCTCCTGACATGGTTCCGTACGCCAAAATCGATGAAAAGGAACTTGACAGCGCGGAACATCGCGCAGAGGCGCGCAAGCTGGCAAACGAGTCCATGGTCCTGTTGAAGAATGACGGCATGCTTCCGCTGAAACCGGGAATCCGCAAAATCGCCGTCGTCGGTCCACTAGCGGACCAGACCAGGCCGCTCATCGGAAACTACGCCGGACAGCCCACGCACATTGTTTCCATCCTCGATGGCCTTCATGCTGAGTTTCCAAACGCAGCGATCACTTTCGTCCCCGGAACACAGTTCCTTCGCACCGATGGAACCGCTGTGCCGGATGCTCTTCTGACCGCTCCCGACGGCAAGCCCGGTCTCAAGGCGGACTACAACGAAGGCATGCGGAGGGGGCAACCGAATCCGGAGACCGCGTCCATCGTCAGCCGTACAGAGCCCAACGTCAAGCTCACCGAAAGCAATGTGCCGGCAGAAATTGCCGGCAGGAAAACCTTCGGCGTGCGGTGGTCCGGATTCCTCACACCCACGGAATCAGGCGACTTTCTCCTCGGCATTCGCTGCGAGGGATTCGGCAGGCTTACGGTCGATGGTAAGCAGGTAGCGACGGCGTTCGGCGGCGGCACGCGAGGACTCTCATCGGGCGTGGGCCGCGTCCACTTCGAAAAGGGCCGCAAGGTCGCGCTCGAGGTCTCCTACGGAACCAGGAATAGCAAGGCGCATGCGGAGCTGATATGGGCCAAGGCGAATAATGCGCCTTCGCCTGAAGCCGTCGCCGCCGCGAAAAACGCCGATGTCGTGATCGCCGTCGTAGGCATCACCAGCCAGCTTGAGGGCGAAGAAATGCCGGTCAGCGAACCCGGCTTCCTCGGCGGAGATCGCACCAGCATCGACCTTCCCCAGCCGGAACAAGACCTGGTGGAAGCTGTGGCCGCTACCGGCAAACCCATGGCAGTGGTTCTCATGAATGGCAGCGCTCTGGCTGTCAACTGGATCAATGAGCACGCCAACGCCATTCTTGAGGCATGGTACCCCGGTGAAGAGGGCGGTGCAGCAGTGGCCGAAACCTTGAGCGGGAAAAACAATCCAGCAGGGCGGCTGCCGGTTACCTTCTACACAGGTGTCGATACGTTGCCCAATTTCGAAGACTACGGCATGGCGAACCGGACCTACCGCTACTTCACAGGCAAGCCGCTTTACCCATTTGGATATGGACTCAGCTACACGAAGTTCAACTACAGCGACCTCAGCGTTCCAGGGCAGGCTATTGCTGCCGGGCAGCCCCTTGGTGCCGATGTGACCGTAGCCAACACCGGAAAGCTCGCGGGAGATGAGGTCGTCCAACTCTATCTCAAGTTCCCGCCCGTCAAAGGTGCGCCCCTCATCGCGCTCCGGGGATTTGAACGCATTCATCTCGAACCGGGCGCCAGCCAGAAGGTCCATTTCGACTTGAAGGCGCGCGATCTAGGCATGGTGACCGAGGATGGCAATCCCATCATCGCTCAAGGGGACTACAGCATCAGCATTGGTGGTGGCCAGCCCGATACCGGAGCGCCAGGTGTGACGGCTCACTTCCACATTGACGGCCAACTTGCCTTGCCCGAATAGCATTGAACGCGATTCGACAAGGCTGCACAATCACGCCAACTGCGGAGCGCATTTACAATCGCGCTCCGCTGTTTGCACGACAATCGTTGTCACCGCACCAGCGCCGCGAACAGCGCGTGATGCGCAAGAATGAAAAGCGTCCGGTGGTCGGGCCCTCCGAAGAGAAGTTGCAGAGGCCGCTCCGGCACATCGATTTCCGCAATCTGCCGCCCGTCCGGCGCGTAGACGAATATCTGGCCATTGGCCACATACACGTTCCCGCGCGCATCCACGGCCACGCTCTCGCCTCCTCGCTGCGCAAAGGGCTTCAGTTCCACGAGGGTCCCGTCCGGTTTGACCCTCGCGCTGTAGGTAATGTCCTCAGACTCACTGCTGACATACACCTGTTGTCCGGGCTCTGCGACGATGAACCCGTACGTATCGAGGTTGTCACTGAATCGCCAACCCGACGTGTCGTTTGCCGGACCTTGCTGGAACACCCGGCCGGCGGGCAGAAACATGCTGGCATCGAGCGAGAGGTATTCGCGTATCTTCGGTGTGCTCGCATCTGCGGCAAACATCTCCGCCAGCGTCGTAAAGCGCATCGTATCCAGGTTCAACTGATCTTTGAACTCCCCGTTGTTCCACCAGTTCACCGGAAGGATCACGGCGGCTTTGCTATGAGACTGCGAAGCTTGCGGTGCCAGCACTGTGAGCTCTTGCGCGGAGGTTCCGGGACGGAATGTGTACACGGTGCCCTCCGGCCCAGCCGACGAAACAACCATCAGGTTGCCTGATTTGTCGACCGTGAGATTCACCGGATCGAGCGGATTGTCGCGTTCAACCGTGAGTCCTTCCTTTTCGTCCCACCCGTAGATGCGTTGGTTGTGGTGGTCCACGAAATAGAGCTTGCCTGACGCGTCCACCGCTGCCCCTGAGATCGAGAAGAAGCCGTCCTCCAGCTTTCTCACGCTCGTGCCCTTGTCCAGCACAGCAGACGCATCACTCTCCGGCGGCTTCTTCGGATCAGCCGGAATGTCCAGCGCTGCGAACTCGCGCTCACGTACCTCGAGATGATGTGTCACATCCTCGATTGCGTTCTCGTAAGGGAACTTGCTCAGGCGCAGGAATGTGCCGCAGCCATTCGCGTCGCAAATGCCGTACCCGCTCTCCGCGTTCACATGCACGTTGCGGAAGTGAATATCTGACGATCGATAAACACGAACAGCCGCCGGGAACGGTGCGCGCGAACGCGTTACGCGATAACCGTGATAGTTCGCAATCGTGAGATTGCGACAGTCATTAATCTCCAAAGAAAGTGCTTCAGGGCTCTCCCCCGCCTCCTCTTCGGTCTGCGGCGCGTTGATGTCCCAGTTCTCCACGTGATCAAACTTGATCTCGTTGCGTACGTGATGCTCGACCGACAACTCATACACATGCCCGGGTGTCTTCGTGTTCGATACCAGAAAACCTGCCTGCGCGAAAGTATTTGGCGTCCAGATGTTTGCGAATGTCCCTCCGCCTTCATCCGCAACCCACAGGCTGGGATACTGCCCGTCCCAGCGCTTGTGCAGATCAGGGTCAGCCGTGTGGTTGTTGTTGTAAGGATTGCCGCCACTGCCGTGCCCGCCAAGAAAGCGCACGTCATCCATCAGCGAGGTCTCGCCCGCCTTCCACAGCACAGCTACTGCACGTGGGTTGATACCGCCCGCGAACACTCCGATTCCGCTCACGATGTTCCGCCCGCCCGGCGGCGCAAGAAGCACGGCCTTCGGCGCACCCACCCCCTGGTATCCCGGCGTCTCATCGAGCAGGTCGATCTGCGTAAGCGTAGGATGGAGCCCGATCAGCACCGTGTCCGGCTTGAGCCGGATCGTGTCGCGCACTACGTAATGCCCACCGGGGAGATAAAGTACGCGATGGGTGTCGATGGCTTGCCGCAAAGTCGCAGTATCATCGGTGGTCCCATCGCCTTTCACTCCCAGCGTGCGCACATTCACCCATTCGCTGCTCGGCGGCAGCGACCGAATCGCCGGCGGAAGTGCTGCGGGCAATGACGCGATCGGCGCAGCTTCATACTGCATGCCGATTGACCCCATCTGTCCTTCGCCCGGCACGATTAGTCCGTAGCTGAAGTTCTTTACTCCGTAAACTGCGCCTTTCCCCGCAACCGTCTTGCCACTCTCCCGCAGCTTTGCGAACACCGGTGCGTTGCTGAGAACCGCGTTTTCAAATCCAACTTCGGTAAGCGGACTTTTTTCCAGGCTGATCGTCACAACCGGCCCGCTGATATTCTCAAAACGCGAGTCCTTCACCCAAAGTTGATCCGGATACCCCTCATCGATATCGATCGCCTCAGGGACGTTGCGAAACGTATCCCGGATCAGCGTCAACCCAGCTTCATGCTCTCGAATGGCCGCTTCTCTCTGTCCCTCGAACACTGAGTCAATCAGCGTGAACTGCCACGCCGGCGAAGTATTCTCGGTCAGAATCCCGTAGCGTCCTCCATAAAAGTGCAAATCTTCCGCCTCATTGCCCACCTGGTAGATACCGGCCAGCCCTGAGCCCAGATGAAAATCCATATGCGTAAGGAACGAGTGCTGGGCCACATGGAAGCGCACCGCCACCGCTGCAGGATTACCGTCCCCGATCTCGAAGTCGATGTTGCTCATCGCCGAATAAAACGTGTTCGGATTGGCATCGGCCACATTATTGTTCGGTGGCACCGATCCCGGTGGAGGAAAGGCAATGCGATCCCCGGCCCGCGGACGCTCGTGAGGCGTTAGCCCCGTGAACATCACCATCACGCCCATACCCTTCTGAAACCCAGGCGTATTCGGCGGAAGCACGAACACCGGGCGCGTGGCCCCATAGCCGATGAGCCGCACACCGGGCCAGAGAAACACCGTGCGTGCTATGGTGTAGCGGCCCGCCTGCACAAACACGATTCCCTCGCGCCCCGTACCCGATGCCTTATCGATTGCTGCTTGCACTGCAGCAGAACTGTCCGCAGAGGTCGTAGGAGCGTCCAGGTAAATCGCCTTGGGGTCTTCAAGACGGGTGGTGATGACAGATGCGGCGAAAGCCGCCGGGCAAAGGCACAGTGTGACGACGGCCAGTACAGCTTTCTTCATGGGACTCCCGGGCAATGAAGTCTTGACCCGAACTGCGGAATCCAGCATACCGGAACCGTTACGCCAGCCTGAGATCGCAACTGCGGGCGTGCTAACATCCACTCATCCGGCTCACTCCCTTGAGCCGTGGAGGTCGAGATGAGCCCAACCACAAGGCGTAGTTTCCTCAAAACAGGTCTGGCCGCCGCCGGAGCTATGGCGACGGTAGGAACCCTTCCCCTGGCTGCCGCCACGCGCACCGCGACCGATTCCGTGGTGCTAGGCCGCTCCAAGTTGGAAGTGACGCGGCTGGCCTTCGGAACCGGGACGGACGGTGGTGCGGTGCAGGCCGCGCTCGGTCAGCAGGAGTTCACGCGGCTGGTGCGCTATGCGCACGACCGCGGCATCCGCTTCTTCGAGACGGCTGAAGCCTACCAGACGCCGGGGATGCTGGGCGAGGCGCTGAAAGGTTTGCCACGCGACAGCTATCAACTGATGAACAAGGTGACTACGTTCCACGAGGGTACAAACCCGCAGGCGAAGTTCGATGAGCTGCGGCGTATCTCTCAGACCGAGTACTTTGACATCATGCTCCTGCACTGGCAGCACACCGCCGACTGGCCGGAGACTACGAAACGCTGGCAGGATGGGATCCTCGAAGCTCAGCAGAGGAAGACCATCCGCACGCATGGTGCTTCGGTGCACGGGCTGCCGGCGTTGCGCCAGATGCCTGGGACCCAGTGGCTCGACGTAGGACTGATCCGCATCAACCACAACGGTGCGCGTATGGACGGGCCGACCTACGAGGACACCAATCACCCCGCCAATGTGAACGAAGTGGTCGATCACATTCACCAGTTGAAAAAGGAAGGGCTCGGTGTGATCGGTATGAAGCTATGCGGCGGCGGTCAGTTCCAGAAAAGTCATGACGACCGTGTGAAGGCGATGAGGTTCGCTTTCCAGAACGCTGGCGTGGACTGCGCAACCGTCGGATTCAAGAGCACGCAGGAGATCGACGAAGCCATCAACAACATGAATCTGGCGCTTGCCTAAACTTCCAGGCCAACCCCCGACGTCGGCATTTCAATCCCGCCCATGCGCGGTTTGACGATTTCGCGCCTAGTGGTTTGCTATTAAACTGCTGTGATCTCCCATCACTCGTTGCGCAACGCTTGCATTGGCTCGACTCCGGCAGCGCGACGCACCGGCACAACCGATGCCACCAGTGCTGCT
>Ga0207683_10001723_pt1 | contig 19512 bp, 19 predicted proteins | sample KBSM73metaG_FD_184333 | JGI IMG/M metagenome (GOLD analysis project Ga0207683, IMG submission 184333) | Miscanthus rhizosphere microbial communities from Kellogg Biological Station, Michigan, USA - KBS M7-3 metaG (SPAdes) (version 2) | ecosystem: Host-associated > Plants > Roots > Rhizosphere >... | reverse complement strand
GGTTTCGACAGTGATATTTTAAGAACCGCGCTTTTTCCTTCAGCTAGTCCGAATGACGACAGAGCTACGGCCTGACAAAGACCTTATTGACGTGCGTGTCGACAACAAGACCACCGTGGGGTACCTGTGAGCAGTCAAACGCAGTCCGAGGTGGATAAGGACTGTTGACAACCCCATCGGCGTTATGGGGATCTCTTTCGCCCATTGGATATTTCCCCTTCGGCGCCGGATACTTTTTGGCGGCGTCTTGCGGAGTGATCTGCGTTGCGACAGCGGTCCCACTCGCGCCTTGTTTGGAAACTTTGCTCGAGTCAGGTCCCTTCGGGTTTTGCTGCTGATAACTCGTACCTTCCTTCATCTGAGCCACCGCCGTATTGGATAAGATAAACGCAAGGCAACTCACCGCCACGGCCGAAACAACTGTGATCAATCTGGTTTTCATATTCATAATATTCCCCTTCATTGGTAGGTTTTCGTAATAGAAAAGTTAGACGGATGCCTGGCGCCGCAAATTCAAAAAACAGTTGAGGAACTGCGCCGTCACTCGCCCTGACTTCTCCAACTTACTCAGACGATAATCTTTTTCGAAAATACGGAAGTTGTCCAGCTTCATTCGTCGAAGAAGCGCGTGATAAATCGAACGCATGATTTCGGCCGGAAGCATCGAACGGCGATCCTCGGGCGGAAGCAGTCTGGCGGCGTCGGCAAAGAATTTTTCAGCTCGCGCAGCCTGAAAATTCATCAATTGCGTGAATCGCGAATCCCCAAGGTGGTTGCGCAAATCCTCTTCGTTGTAATGAAATCGCGCCAGATCCTGCGCCGGCAGATAAATGCGATCGGCTTTCAGATCCGTCGCCACATCGCGAATGATGTTGGTCATTTGCAGCGCTAAACCGAGAGCGATGGCATAGTCGCGACACTGCGGATTTTTGTAACCGAAAATTTCGATGCTAACCAGGCCGACCGCACTGGCGACGCGATGGCAATAAACGCGCAGCTCATCCCACGTCGCATAACGCCGGATATCGACATCCATCTCCACTCCGGTAATGATTTCCTCCAACATCTCCGGCGTGATCGGATACGTTAAGATCAACTGGCGGACCGGCTCGGCCAGCGCTGGTTCGTTGGCAAATTCGCCGCGCAATGATTGGCGCCACCTCGCCAGCTCGCGCCGTTTCGTCTCCGGATCGCGCAGGTTATCGTCCGCGATATCATCGATGACGCGGCAGAAAGCATAAAAGGTCGTGATGTCGCGCCGGCGCGCGCCGCTCATGGCGATGAAAGCGAAAGCGAGATTGGATTTGCTCGCGCGCGTAATTTCCGTCGCGGCATCGCTGGTTTTCATTCTTTCAATAACGAATCCAATTCTCCTGCGCGATCCGCCCGCTTTCGCATTGGCGGAAGAGAACAACCCAGGAAGCAAGGAGCCAGCCGGTGACTAAAGCCCGTAAAAAAACGAAAATCGATTTCCAAACAATCATGGCTGCGGCCCGATCGGCGATGGCACTCCGAACCATGGCGTCGATCACCAGGATCAAGAAAAAGTTAAGCCCACAGATCAAACAAAACCAGGCGAGGCGCCGGAAATCGCGCCAGAGCAATTGGCGGTGGGCCCGGAAGGCTTCGCGCAAAGTTTCGTTGTGGAGGACGAGGGAGATTTGGACCGAACAAAAAGCGAGAATAAACCCACTCATGAAAACGCGCTGGAGCGGGAGATAGTCCAGCACGTTTGGCACGTTGATAAAATAAGCGAGGAGCATTGGCAGCCGCAGCACGAGCATGCTGACGACAACAACAATACCGGCCCATTCCAAGACGTAACTGAATCTGCGCATGGCAAAGGCAAAAAGAGCGCCTTCGCGAAAACTTAACCCTTTGATCCAGGCCAGACAGACGGTGATGAGGTAAACTTGAATATAAACTCCGGCCAGGTATTCGAAGATGAACGAGAGCGCATCAATGGAGGCGGAGATCTTCAAAAGATGCGCGGTCGAAACTTCGTTGTTCCAAGCCGGCAACCGCCAATAGACGAGCGGTTTCAGGAGCGCAGCGAGCGTGCTAACCAGGAAAACGAGATAAATCGGGATGCTCCACCAACGGTAAAGCTTGGATAAGGCACGCCAGAACGTGCGATGCAATCCGCGCCAATTAACGAGAAATAGGATGGCAGCGAGAGCAGAGAGTGGATAAGTGGTGGTAGCATTATCGAAAATGCCGGCCACGCTTTCAATGGTCGGGAGCGGGACTTCGTGCCAGACATCCGCCAAGGGTGACCAATTCCAGTTGGAAAAAGCAATGATTTCCGCGAAATCGATTTCAGACGGACTTGGGACTGAACTAAAGGTAACGAACTGAAAAACAAAGTAAGCGAACCCGAGAAGAGCGAAAGTAAGCCAAACGCGTTCGTAACGCGCGATACAGCGAAAACCATCGCGTAATGCCCGCCTCACCGGATTGGCCAGCATGACCAGGAGGTAACCAGCGAGCAATCCAGCGATTGGATACAACCGCGTGAGGGCCAGCAAATGGAGTGAAGTATTGGAGTGTTGGAGTGATGGAGTAATGAAACTATCCATCATCGCTGTCTTGGTTGCGTCACTACTCCATTACTCCATTACTCCAGTTGGCGTCAGCGGATTAATCCCCAGTGCTGGTTGAACGGCCAATAGACCCATAGCCCACGCCCAACCAGGTTCTCCTCCGGCACCGGTCCCCAATAGCGACTATCATAGCTGAAGTAACTGTTGTCGCCCATGGCAAAGTAACTGTGAGGGGGAACGGTGAAACTTTGATCAGGCCTGGCCAGATATTGGCGGCCCAGAGTATAGCCGCGATAGGGAGGCTTCGCCTGCATCACTCGTTGAAAGCCGAAGCCCTCGGGCGGTTTATCGTTCACATACAGTAGCGGTGGATCGATCCGAAGAGTGTCACCCGCCAAACCGACCAGACGCTTGATAAAGTAAGGTGCGCCGGTCTGCGGATCCTCCGGAATCATCGGGATATGCTTGGTTCGGAAAACGAAAACGTCGCCCCGGTGTGGTTTCATGAAATTATAAATGAACTTGTCCACGAATACCTGATCACCGGTATCGATTGCGCCGCGGGCGATAATCTGTCCACGTTTGTAACGAGCACCGGGCACCACCTGGAAATCGTGTCCTAAGGTGGCTTCCGGAGCGTAGACCAAATGCGTCCCGCGGTCGGTAACGATTCGCGACCAGGTGAAGAAGAAAAGGTATTTTTGCTCCACGGTTTCCCGGATACTTTCATCTTCAGGTGCAACAACGTTGATGTAGTTACGCCCGAGAATGAAAAATTCGGCGATTTGCCGCAAAATATTGGGAGCCGGCTCCGTCCTGGGCTGGCCGATGATCCCATTGAGGGTTGGCTGCATTGAGCCGGTTGGAATCTTGAACGGCTGGATGAAGTACGATCGCACTCCGACCGCCACCACGATTGCCACTAGAATGACTTCGCAGTTTTCCCTCCACCCGGCTTCGCGATGCGAAGGGGAATGCTCTGCCACCAGCGCGTCCAACCGCTCGGAATTTTCCCGCACTCCCGGCAGGTTTCGTTCCTTGATGGAGCGCTCGAGTGTCTCAATTTGCCGGCGAAGATCAGCCAGGGCGGCGTCGCTCAGGACGTCGCACCGATAGCGTATCAGTTTTTCCGCATGGCGAATAAGCAGCAGGGCATGTTTGATAGATCGCGAGCGGAACATGCGGCGAAAGCTACTCGATCATTACGGATTTCAAATGGCAATCGCCTGCCTGCCGCTGAAACCTCCATCCCCGCTGTATTTCACCGAAAATCGATTCTGAGCGCGTTGCTTGCAGTGATTTTTCTGTCGTTTTTCGGAACACTTACCCTTAGCGCGTCGATGTCCCGACAAAGTTACGATTGGCGTTACAGCGTCATCTCCCACTTGCTTTCACCCCGAGACAATCCCAGCCATTATCGGCTTGCTGCCGGCGGGTTGGCGCTGACAGGACTGTTGATGCTGCCCTTCGCGGGATATTTACGCCGGCAATTGGGAATGATCGCACCGAGATTGGCGCTGGTTTGCTCGGGAAGTTTTCTCGCCGGAATTGTTGCGTTGATTTGCGCCTGCTTTGTCGTACCGCAACACACTCACGACGTCCTGCGGATTCGGCGACTGCATGAGCTGCTTGGGCGCTCCGCCGCCGGTTTTCTCGCCCTGGCAATGATTGGCGGTTGCTGGTGCGCTTGGAAAGGTCGCTACAAAAGTCGAGGCGCGTCACGCTTGTTTTGGATCTGGTCTGCCCTCACTCTATTGCCACTGGCGGGCATTTTCTGCAGCGAAGCTTTGTTGCTCCTCACGCGGCTGGAACCAACTCGGATGCAGCCCGTCCACGCTGCGCTTCGGCATTCCATCTTCTGGCACCTGGGCTTTTGGGAATGGACGGGTGCGGTCGCGGTGTTCGCCTTTCTTTGTGCGGCAGTTTTTCTGTTGCCTGCGCAAGCAAGCGTTAAAAGTTAAAGGAGTTAAGATGTTACAAGGGAGCCCCTTCGCCCTTGCTCGGGATGACCGGAAGGGGAATCACTGCGCCTTCAATACTTCAATAAATGCTTCCTGCGGAATATTGATACGGCCGATGCTCTTCATCCGTTTTTTCCCTTCCTTCTGTTTTTCGAGGAGTTTGCGCTTTCGCGTGATATCGCCGCCGTAACACTTTGCCGTCACATTCTTGCGCAAAGCCGAAACACTTTCGCGCGCGATGATTTTGCCGCCAATCGCCGCCTGGATCGCTACTTGATAAAGCTGGCGAGGGATTACCTCTTTGAGCTTCGCTGCCAACTGACGTCCCCTACCCTCGGCGCGATCTTTGTGCACGATGGTAGAAAAGGCATCGACCGGTTCGCCATTAACCAGCAAATCGAGCTTCACCAGTTTCGCCGCGCGATAACCGGCATGCTCGTAGTCCATTGAGCCGTAGCCGCGCGTGATCGACTTAATCTTGTCATTAAAATCGACCAGAATTTCGTTCAGCGGCAATTCGCAGTGCAACATTACCCGGCGCGCGTCGAGCGTCTCGGTATGGTCCATTTGCCCGCGTTTTTCGAGGATGAGTTGGAGGATATCCCCGATGCTCTCATTTGGACAAAGGACGTAGGCTTTCACGATCGGCTCCCGAATTTCCTCGATCAGACTTGGATCGGGCAGGTGCGCCGGGTTATCGATGAGAATAATCTCGCCCCGAGTCGTTTCGATTTCGTAAACGACGCTCGGGCTGGTCGCGATGATGTCCATGTTGTATTCGCGACGCAATCGCTCCTGAATAATTTCCATGTGCAGGAGTCCGAGAAAACCGCAGCGAAACCCGAATCCGAGGGCAACTGAACTTTCCGGCGTGTAAATGAAAGCCGAGTCATTCAGTCGCAGCTTGCCGATAGCGGTTTTCAAATGCTCGAAGTCGCCGGTGTTGATCGGATAAATTCCGCTGAAAACCATCGGGTGAATTTCCTGGAAACCAGGCAGCGGCTCCCGCGCGGAATTGCGCGCGTCGGTAATGGTGTCGCCGATTTTTATATCGGCAGTCGATTTGATGTTGGCGATGAAATAACCGACATCGCCCGCATTTAGTCGCGGCTGCGGATACATCTTGGGCGTGAAGACCCCTACTTCCTTGATCTCGTAACGCGCGTTATTGCGCATTAATTTTATCGCTTGGGACGGTTCCATTTTTCCGGAAACGACGCGCACGTAACCGACCACGCCGCGATAAACATCGAAGACGGAATCGAAGACGAGCGCACGCAGGATTTCGTCTAACGGCTTTTGGGGCGGCGGAACGCGCGCCACAATGGCCTCGAGAATTTCATCAATACCGATTCCCATTTTGGCGCTGGCATGAATCGCTTCCTCGGCGGGAATAGCGAGAATTTCCTCCAGCTGTCGATCGACCGAGGCAATGTCGGCATTTGGCAAATCGATCTTGTTGATCACCGGCACGATGGTAAGGCCCTGTTTGTGGGCGAGGTGAATGTTCGCCACCGTTTGCGCTTCCACACCCTGCGCAGCATCGACGATCAACAGGGCGCCTTCGCAGGCTGCGAGCGAACGCGAAACTTCGTAGGCGAAATCGACATGCCCAGGCGTATCGAGCAGATTCAGGCGGTATTTTTCGCCCGACTTTGCGGTGTATTGCATCGTTACCGGGTGCGCTTTGATCGTGATCCCGCGTTCGCGTTCCAAGTCCATGGAATCAAGCAGCTGATCCTGTTTCTCGCGCTCATGGATGGTGCCGGTGCGCTCAAGTAACCGATCCGACAAGGTCGTCTTTCCGTGATCGATGTGCGCGATGATGCAAAAATTGCGCGTGTGCTCGATAGCCATGAAGCGCGGAACTATGCGGGTGCGTGCTGAAGCGGTCAATTTACGCGCGTGGGGTGACGGCTCCAAAAGCGGTAGGGCGAGACTATCGAGCCGGGGGCCGAATTGTAAGGCGTTTCTGCGCCGGTGCTAAGTTGGCAACCGGCACAGTTGCCGTACAATAGTAGCCAATGCCGAAGTTGATGATCAGCGGAGCAACCTACGAACTGGTCGAACAGGTTATCACGGTCGGCCGCGCCCCGGACAATACCATTCACCTCGATGATCCTTCCGTCTCGGGGCGGCACGCGGAATTACGCGCCGCCGGAAAAGCTTATCAATTGCGCGATCTCGGTTCGACTAATGGCACACGAGTCAATGGATCCCCGACCGGTGAAATCATCTTGCATTCCGGCGACCGCATTCGTTTCGGCGCAGTTGATGCCCGTTTCGAAGGCGACATGCCAAGGAGCGCGACCCAGCCGCTGCCGGCCGCGGCAAAAGTCGATGCGAAGGTGGCGATAACCAGTATCCGCCCGGCCGATTTTGCGAACGCCTCGCCATTCCGGACTCGAAGCAAACAACGCGATCCCGGTCGGACCGCTCTATTTGTAGCGGCAGCAATCGCCTTATTGGCATTGTTGGCGGGAATCGTCGCAGTGCTGACAATGCACGCGCCGACGCCGTAACTGGCACGTGTTATCCCGAGCGAAACCGAGGAATCCCGTGGAAGTTAGCTTAAAGATTTCGCATCGGGATCCCTCGACTATCACTCGGGATGACCCCAGTGGTAAACGGTTCCTCTACGATTTGTTTATGTAACGAGCGTGCAGTTCTTCCGCCGCGAAGCCTCTTCCCCTTAATTCCCGCAAACTGAGTGAGCCATGCCGTTTCGCCAGCCGTTTCCCTGATTCATCCACGACTAATGACGTATGAAAAAATCTCGGCGGCACTAAGTCGAGCGCGCGATAAAGCAGTAACTGCCGAAAAGTGGAGACGAGTAAATCTTCACCCCGCACCACCTCACTGATTCGCATCGCGGCATCATCCACCACCACGGCCAGCTGATAGGCCGGGACGTCGTCGCGTCGCCAAACAATGAAATCGCCGAAGTCGCGCCCGGCCACGGCGGATTGCCTTCCAATGCGCTCATCGACAAACTCGATTCGCTCGCCGTCAGGCACCCTAAATCGCCAATGGGCTGCCAATGGCCTTTGTGCAGTCGCTGTAGCTGCCGCCGTCACTGGCGGCAGAATTTTTCCTCTTTGCTGTCTTTGCTGTAGTGGCAGGCGTGTCGCCTGCAAATTCTTTGCCGGCGCGGCCGACACGGCCGCCTCTACAGTAGACCGTCCCGGGCGACAGGTGCCAGGGTATATCGGTTCTTCATTTTCATCGTGCGGGGCGAGCGAAGCGTCCGCCACATCCTTCCGCGAGCATTTGCATGGGTAAATCAAGCCGCCGAGGCGCAATTTTTCCCATGCCTCCAAATAGCGGGAACGCCTCTGGCTTTGAATATACGGGGCAAACGGTCCGCCGATGTCCGGGCCTTCATCCCAATCAAGCCCAAACCAGTGCAAATCCTCGATGATCGCGTCGGCAAATTCTCTGGGGCAACGATCGCGATCCAAATCTTCGATCCGTAAAACCAACTTGCCACCGGCAGCGCATGCACGTTCGTACGCCCGCCGGAACGTGACCGCGTGACCGATATGCAATAATCCCGTGGGCGATGGTGCGATGCGGCCGCGGTATTCCGTCATCCCGAGCGAAGCGTAGCAGAGTCGAGGGATCCCGTGGAAGTTACCTTAAAGATTTCGCCGCGGGATCCCTCGACTCCACTCGGGATGACGGCGAGAAATCGTGCGATACGGCGCCGGTATTGTTTTTCTGTCATTCCGAGCGCAGTCGAGGAATCTCTAACTTGAATCGATTTAAATAGTAAGAGATGTCTCGACTGCGCTCGACATGACAAAAAAGAGTCCCCCGCGACTTAGAATACTTTACCCGACATGACAAAGACGCGCTTACTCCTTTTCGATATTGACGGAACGCTGGTGAATACGGGCGGGGCCGGGGTCGAAGTGCTCAAACTAATTGTTCACAACCGATTCAGTGCCAAAGACGACCTGCGCGATATCGAGATCGCTGGAAAAACTGATCGCGCAATTATTCGCGATATTTTGCGCAAATATCAGGTGAAACCAACGGACGAAAACATCGGCTCATTCGCCGAGGAGTACATTCATAGACTCCCGCTTTCACTTTCCCGCTCTCGGGGGCGAGTTCTGCCCGGAATCCAGCCATTACTCGAGCGATTGAAACCGCAGCCCAATATTGTGCTCGCCCTTTTAACCGGGAATCTGCAGCAGGGCGCAAGGCTCAAGCTTCAGCATTACGGTCTTTGGGATTTCTTTGAATTCGGCGCTTTCGCGGATGACCATCACGATCGAAACGAACTCGGCGCTTTTGCCAGAGAACGCGCTCAAAGAAAGCATGGTCACGACTTCGATGCGGCCGATATCGATGTCATCGGCGATACCAATTACGATATCGCCTGTGGAAACGCATTTGGCGCACGCACCATTGCGGTTGCGACTGGCAGTTGGTCCCGCGAACTATTGCAAGCGTGCTCTCCAGATTTTTTGTTCGACGATCTGGCAGACACAGACGAGGTCATTAAGAAGCTGGGATGGTGAATACTTGAATGGTTGATAGGAAGAATTCACCGTCCAGAATTTAACACCCGCATCCAGAATTATGCCTGCCCAATCAAAAGTCATTCCACTCGAAGGCGAAATCGATCTGCATATTTCTCCTCGCATCACCACCACGGTTAACGCTGCGCTGAAGGCCAAGCCACGTAATCTTGTTATCGACATGGGCAACGTCAGCTACATCGATAGCTCCGGCCTGGCGGTTCTGATTGAAGCGATGCAGAAGGTGGAAAAATACGGGGGCAAGTTCGCGCTCGCCGGTTTGCAGGAAAATGTGAAACCGATTTTTGAGATCGCGCGCCTGGATCAGGTTTTTCGCATTTACCCGGATGTCGATTCCGCGCTCTCGCGGGAGTGAAGCAAAACTTCCATAGTGTGAGCTACATTACGCGAGAGATCGAACTGGGTGGCACGCTCAAGTAAGGCGGGCCGCGCAGTCAGGCGTCGCGATTCGTCACTCCAAAAATGGAGCGCGTCACTCAGCGCCTTGACGTCATCCGGACGATCCACGACCGACCCGTGCACTTTTGGCTCGATGATCTCGCTGCAACCATTGGCCCGGGTCGTAATCACCGGCAAACCGGCGGCCATCGCTTCCAGCGAAGCATTGGAGAAAGGATCGTAAACAGTCGGCAAAATAAATATGTCCCCCGCCGCCAACGGCAATCGCACATCCTCGATTTCGCCGAGAAAGGTCATACTCCCAGTGCGATATCTGCGCTCCTTACCGCGACCGGCCACTAGCAGCCGCATTCGCTGGTCGCGCAACTTCGCCACCGCAGCGATAGCGAAACGCAGTCCCTTTCGTTCCCAGCCCGAGCCAAGAAATAATACCGCGATTTCGTCAGGCCCGATCCTCAACTGCGCGCGTGCCGCCGCACGTTTGCGCGGGGCCGGACCGAAATCCGAAACGCGCACGCCATTGCGAATGAGATCAATCGCATCGTCCGCGAAGCCGTAGTGGCGGACAATTTCATCGCGCACCATTGCCGAGTTGGCGATAACGCGACGCGCCCCGCCATCGCCCAGCAACGCCTTTTCTAAACGCAAGAGGGCGTCATGCTTCGGATTAAAACGACGCACAATTTTCGTTAGCCTTGCCTCGAACTGCGCTTTGCGCTCGAGCCAGGCTCGATGAACCCCGTCGCCGGCGCGGAAAAAATCGCAGCGCCAGATCCGCTCCAGACTGACAAGGAGATCGCAATTTTTTCCCGGATCGATCCGTTCCAATTCATCCGCGAAAGCGATTGGCCCCTCTTCCTCAATTCGAATTATCCGGCCGGATGTCCATTCTTCCTCCGGCCAATCTTTAGTAGCAAAAAGGGTTGCCTCGTGACCGGCGGCCGCCAACGCGCCAGCGACGCGTCGCAAATATGCTTCCGCGCCGCCGCTGGGCGAAAAACCGCGCCGAACAAATCCAATGTTTAGTTTCTCGGAAGCCTTTACTTGCACGCGGTCAGCACAATAATTGTTCCTATGTCGGGCGAAACTCTAAACCCCACCGCGCCACCGCGCATTGCGCCCCGAGCACCCCGCTTGCCGAAAAGTTTGCTTTATTCCATTTTCGCCCGCATTGGCGGCTGGGGACTCGACACCGATGCTTTTGAAACGTTGCGCGCATCGTATCGGGGCGGATTTTTGGGCAAAGCGATCGCCTACGACAATCGGCAAAACGAAATTCCGGCGTCGAAAATCCGATCCTTGCGCTGGCATCCGGTGCGGCTCCTTTCGTCGCTCGACCGACCTTATTATTATGGCGCGAAGAAAAAATACCTCGACTGGATCGCATCGCGCGAACTCGGGACTGGCCAGTATGATTTGTTTCACAGCTGGTCGGGCGATTGCCTGGAGTCCTTGCGCGTCGCGCAACGAAAAGGAATTGCTTCGATCGTAGAGATTCCGACCTGGCACCGCGATTTTGCCGAGCGCGTTGCCCCGCGGGCCGAACCGCAGCGATCCAGACAACGGACTCCAATTGGGCGCTGGAAAAACGAGCTTGTCCTGCGGTCGGAACGTTCCATCGAAGAATACGACCTTGCCACGCTCCTGCTGGTACTTTCGGAAAGAGCGGCCGAGACTTTTCGCGAGAGCGGGATGCCAAAAGAAAGACTTTTCTATCTTCCACGCGGAGTCGATGTCCAGCGTTTCAAACCAGGCAAACCTCCGCCAATCTTTCGCGCAATTTTTTCCGGCGCGCTGATTGAACGCAAGGGAATTCATCATCTGCTCGAAGCCTGGTATCGGCTGAACTTAAAAGACGCCGAATTGTGGCTGCTCGGTTCGATCCACGAAGAAGCGAAACCGCACTTGAAGAAATTCTGGCGCGGCAACATCCGCACCATTGGTTTCGCGGGCGACGTGGAAACATATTTGAGTCAGGCGACGATCCACATTTTTCCCTCACAGTTGGAAGGTAGCGCCAAGGTTACTTATGAGGCAGCAGCCTGTGGCTTGCCACAGGTGGTCACCCGCGAATCGGGCGATGTGGTGCGTGACGGAGTCGAGGGCATCATTGTCCGACCGGGCGATGTCAATGCCATCGCCGGCGCGATCGAGCATTTTTACCAGCATCCGAGAATCGTGTCGGAAATGGGCATTGCCGCGCGCAAACGGGTAGTGGAAAATTTTACCTGGGACCATTTTCGGGAGCGATTGCTGGGGGCTTATGAAATGGCCAGGCAGATGCTGTAGCCATTGCCAGCACCTCCAACGGCGGCCATAGACCGTCGCTCCAATGAAAATTCTGCTGATTCAACTTCGCCGGCTTGGCGATCTCATTTTAACAACCCCGGCGATTTCGGCCCTGCGTGGACATTTGCCCGCCGCGCAAATTGCCCTCGCTGTTTCAGGCGAATGCGCTCCGCTTCTGCCTGCCATCCAAGGATTACGGCAGACGTTCCTAACGAAACGTGGAGTGCGCGATCTTTCCGCGTGGATGGAAATTCGTCGGGCCGGTTTCGATTGCGTAGTCGATTTCACCCGCAACGATCGCTCGGCCTGGCTAACGTTTTTGTCCGGCGCGCCGCAACGGATCGTGTCCGATCGATTGAAAATCAAATCCAAAATCCGCCTGCGCTTTTACAACGAGTTCGTCGATTGCGCGATGAAACAAATGCACACGGCGGATTACTATCTCGCCCTGTTGCAACCGCTCGGAATTTCCGCGACTGCAAATGACCCGCTGCTTGAGCTTCCGGCGGCGGCGCAACAACGCGCCTCTTCCGTCATCGCCGATCAAATTCGCCACCAATCATTTGTCATTTTCCATCCAGGCTCGGCGCGCGTGGAAAAATTTTGGGAACCGGAACGCTGGGCAGCGATAATCGAATTCGCTGCTAACGAGCTCGGTCTCTTTCCGGTCTTATCGGGCGGCAGCACCGAGCTCGAGCGCGCGCACCTTACTGCTATCCGAGAAAAATTGCACACCACTGTGCTCGATCTTTCCGGGCAACTCGATCTTCTCAGCCTGGCGGCATTAATTGAACACGCCCGCTTGCTCGTCACGGTTGATTCCGCGCCCATGCATTTGGCCAGCGCGGCGGGGACGCCACAGGTCATCCTGTTTGGGCCGACCAACCCATTTCATTGGCGGCCACGAAAAAGTCCGGCTGCAATTTTGTTCGGCGAATCGCCCGAGCCGCTGCGCCATTTCCAAGCCCGCGAAGCAAAACGACCGATGAAGCAAATCTCGACGGCAGCGGTGATCGATGCTATGCGTTCGATGGTGTCGGCGCCAGCGGCGTCAGCCGTATGAAGGATAAAGCCGAGAAGAAGGTCCCATTTCGGGAGACGATTCGAGCCGCGTGGAAGCCATACAAACGGCTCTACACTTACGTGGGCCCTTACAAATGGCGGTTCATCCTCGGCCTCGCTCTCGGATTTCTTTTTGGCGTGACCCAGGGTTGCCTACCGCTGGTTTTGCAAAAGGTAACCAGCACGATCTTTCACGGTGCTGCCCCTAAGGCCACCGATTTGACCCATCGTTCGGAATTACTCAGCGCCGGCGGCTCGGTGAAGTCGATCGTCTTCATTTGCCTTCTGATCCCCGCGGTCATGACCGTACGCAGCCTGATGGGATACGGCAACGCCTTTTACATGAACTGGGTCAGCAACCGCGTTGTCACCGACATTCGCAACCAGCTTTTTGCCAAGATAGTGGGTCAATCGATGGATTTCTTTAATCGAATGCGCGCCGGCATTCTGATGTCGCGCATCACCAATGACACCCTTGCGATGCAGGCCGCTCTAAGCCAGGTCAGCAGCGACGCCTTCAAACAACCGGTTTCGATCATTTTGGGGATAGCGGTTCTGCTCTACATGGATTGGAAATTTACTTTGGCGACCCTCTTTCTCTTCCCCAGTTGCATCGTGCCCATTCAAATCTTTGGCCGCCGCGCCCGCCAAGCGGTGCAGAGCCAGCAGGAAAACGTCGGACAAATGGTGGTAACGATGCAGGAAACGTTCGCCGGCATTCGCGTCGTTAAGTCCTTTGCTCGCGAGGACCACCAGGTAAAAAGTTTTTCGCGGAGTACCATGCTCCAATTCCGCCACACCATGCGCATGGTCAAATCGACGGAGCTGACGGGGCCGTTGATCGAAATCCTGGCGGCAATGGGTGTTGGGATGGCCTTGCTTTACGTCTATATCGCTAACCTTTCTGCCGGGCGTTTCCTGGCCCTCATCGGCGGCATTTTCATTCTCTATGATCCGATAAAAACGTTGAGCAAAATGCACATCGTGCTGCAGCGTTCGGTCGCGGCTACCGTCGGCATTTTTGGAATTCTAGACACGCCCTCCGCCATTCAGGATTCCCCGGACGCGCAAAGTCTGGATTCCTGCGACGGTCGTATCGATTTTCAGAACGTCACTTTCCGCTACACCGGGACATCCACCGATGCGGTGAAAAATCTAAACTTGCAGATCGAGCGGGGCAAAAGCTACGCCCTGGTGGGCGCGAGCGGTGCAGGTAAGAGCACCATCCTTTCCCTCATTCTCCGGCTGTACGATCCTACTTCAGGCGTGGTGCGAATCGACGGTCAAGATTTGCGCAGATTAACCCAGCAATCGTTGCGTGAGCAGATCGGGTTGGTGACTCAGGACACGTTTTTGTTTCACGATACTATCTACAACAATATCCTTTTTGGCCGGCTGGACGCGACACGCGAGGAAGTTTACGCCGCGGCGCAGATGGCTTACGCCCATGAGTTTATTTTGGAGCAACCACACAAGTACGACACCATCGTCGGCGACAAGGGGATGCTGCTTTCCGGGGGTCAGCAACAGCGGATCGCCATCGCGCGCGCAGTTTTGAAGAACGCACCCATCCTTCTTCTCGACGAAGCCACCTCCGCTCTCGATTCCGAATCGGAGAAGCAAATTCAACTGGCGTTGCAGACGCTCGCCGCCGGCAGAACCGTGGTGGCGATTGCCCATCGGCTTTCCACCATCTTGTCCTCCGATCAAATCGTGGTGATGGATCGCGGCCACATAAAAGAAATCGGCACCCACGCCGAGCTGCTGGCCAAATCCGGCTACTATCGCCGTCTCTACGATCTGCAATTCAATCGCGGCGCCGAACATAAGGACCCGGAGCCGGAAGAATTGTTCGAGGTGGTGAGCTGATGTTGTAGCTGCCGCTATCCTCGGCGGCAGAATCGTCACCCTGCCGCCGGAGACGACGGCAGCCACAATTGCGCTCTGGATGAGGAAACGAGCCGGTCGAACTGCGCACGGAGTTCTGCTTGTGCTGCGTCAGTCGGGACTGGTCGCATTTTCATTTCCGGCCGGGGCGGTAGACCAAGCCACGAGCGGTAACCCTTTATTCGTAGAATTCAACTGCAAATTTGAACCCCCATAACGGCGACTCGGCCGACTGCTTCCGGGCTGTTTCCTCGCGTTATCATAACAAAGATATTGTCAGAGTTTGCCTGTCGGGCTAATGCTAGCCGTGGCTGACACCGAAGCAGCACGCGGCACCTCGACCGCCTGGGTATGAGAACAAGCTCTATTAATTCTCCGGTCTTTATAGCGAGGGATACTAGCACCCAGCCGACGGGCCGCATGCGACTCTTGAAATCTGCAAAAGAGAAAACGTTTCTGCGCCGTGCCCCGCAGATCGCTGTGCACGACGCCGACGTTTTCATTGTCTCCTATCCGAGGTCCGGCAACACCTGGATGAGATTTTTGCTGGCTAACCTGTTAGCGCCCCAAGAGACGATTACTTTCCGGAACATCGAAAACTTTGTGCCCGATCTGCACAAATCAGCGGCCGTTCTGGATAATTGGCCGGGGCGCCGTTACATCAAGTCGCATCATCGGTGTTACGATCGTTACCCGCGATTCCTTTATCTCTATCGTGATGGACGCGACGCCGTGGTGTCCTATTATCATTATGTGACCGAGAAGAAGGCTTTTTCCGGAGACTTCGACGAATTCGTGTTTTCACCACGGGCTGCCAAATTCGGTTCCTGGCGAGAACACGTGGGCGGTGCCCTGGACTTCGCCGCGTCCCATCCCGGGCGCGTGCTTGTCCTGCAATACGAGCGGATGCTCGAGCGAACGCGAGAGTTTGCCGCAAAAGCGGCATCGTTTGTCGGCATCGATTGCGATGGGTCAAGTCTGGCCGCCGCGATTGCGAAGAGCTCGTTTGATCAACTCAGATCGATCGAAAAAAAATTCGGTGGCGAGAAGATCGACGATGGGGGCGCCTTTTTCCGCACCGGAGAGACCGGACGGTGGCGGCGTTATTTTTCGGACGCACTCTATGAGAAATATCTGCGCGACAATGCGCAGATTCTTCTACGACTTGGCTATTCGCTCTAGCCGATGAGCGTGACAAGATTTGCCCATGTGATCAACCCGGTACGGGTTGAGCCTTCGTCCGATTTGTTCGTTGCCCAGCCGATCACGTTCGAAAGCATGCGGGTGGCACGGGAAAAGGCGCGCGAAGATGCGGATGTGACGCTTTGCGCTGTCTATTACCCGGAAGATGAGGAGCAGATACCCGCCGCGTTTCAGAAATTGCGGCCGCTTGATCGTTCGGTTCTTGATTTCGGAGAGTTCGAGGTCAAACGGAAGTATCCTCTGATTTCGGATATTCTGGCGCGCCTCGCCGAAGCCGCATCGGAGGCAGACTACTTGATTTACACGAACGTGGACATCGTGCTCATGCCATTTTTTTATACCAGCCTCGCGACTCTGCTCGAGGAAGGCTATGATGCCCTAACGATTACGCGGCGGACAATTCCGAGAATTTACACTAGCCCGGCGGAGTTGTCTCGCATGTATGCCGAGTCGGGCGAGGCCCATCCGGGGCATGATTGTTTTATTTTTCGCCGCGAGGCGGTGATGCAATACGATCTCGGCCATATTTGCATCGGCGCGCACTGGATTGGAAGAGCGCTCGAGCTAAATATGATTTGCACCGCGCGCCGCTACGCCGCGCTTAGAGATCTGCACATGACGTTTCATCTCGGTGACGATCGTCCGTGGAAAGACGATCGCTTCAAAGTTTTCGCGCAATCCAACCGCAACGAAATCCGTCGCATTCTGTTGCGTTTTCATTCTGAAAACCGGCTGGTCGATTGTCCGGAAAGCCAGGACTTGATTAGACGATTCGCGCCGGAATTGCAGGGCACTGATGGAGCGTCGCCCGCAATGCAAAGGCAACTCCCGTTTTGGCAACGGCTGCGTTCCCGCTCCTGCGCCAGAGCTCAAGCGCCTCCTGCTTGTATTGATTAGTGTAGCTCGCCTTACGCCGAGGCGGTTTGCTTAGCTGTGTCTTCATGTGGGTTCCTCGGGGTTTTGACCCTTAGCCCACTGTCCCTCAAATTAGGGCAAGCCTAGACTGACCCCAATTGAAGACCGTGAAGACCGTGGTCGCGATCGCCCATCGGCTTTCCACCATTTTGTCTTCCGCTCAAATCGTGGTGATGGACGGCGGCCACGTGAAAGAAGTCGGCACGCACGACGAACTGCTGGCCGAGTCCAGTTACTACCGCCGTCTCTACGATCTGCAATTCAATCGCGGCGCCAAACATAAGGACCCGGCGCCGGAACCATTGTTCGAAGTCGTCAGCTAGCTTCGTCATTCCGAGCGTAGTGGCGTTACCCTTAAGCTTGCACCACGGACTCCCTCGACTGCGCTCGGGATGACAACTAACGTCGCCATTGAGAAATGGAACGCGTGGTTCACACCTTCGACAATGGCGTCCGCATTTACGACGACCATTTGCTGGAGCGGCAACGCGAGCGTTACAAAAAGCGCAACGTCCACGAAGCAGAGGAAGAGGACCTTTTCATCAACCTCCTTCGCCGCCTGCCGCCGGATGGATGTTTCGTTGATATCGGCGCGGCCGTTGGTTATTACCTGATCCTCGCGCGCAAGCTTTCCCCCAGCCTAACGATTCATGCGGTCGAACCGCTCGAGCGGTACCGCACTTTCCTGCGTGAAAATCTGGCGTTGAACGGCCTGACGGATGGCGACGTCGTCATTCATCCGGAAGGTCTCAGCTCTTCTGAGGGCGACGTGAGGTTCCTAGATCGCGGCTACGCCAGCCGCATTCCGCGCGATGAAAAGGAACTGAGGGTGTCGCTCAGCACCCGCTGGAAAAAACTTCTTGAGCGTATCGGATTGCGCAAGCCGAAGAACCGTGCACCGAAGGTCTTGACCATTCCGACGATCACCTTGGATATGCTCGTTAGGCGAATTGGCAGTCCAGTCGATCTTCTCCAAATGGATGTGCAGGGATTGGAAGCGGAAGTCCTGAAAGGCGGCGCGCAATCGATGGCAGCGGGCGACCTGAGATCATTTTTGATCGGCACTCATAGCCTAACGATCCACCGAGAGTGCCTCGCGCGGTTGCGAGAGAGTGGTTACACAATCGAGGTCGATCAACCCGACACGCAAGAGCAGCCCGACGGAATCATTGTCGCGCGGAGGTAGCGGAGCAACCGCTCAATCGTCATCCCGCTGAATCGCTTTTCATTCTGCAACGCCCAGGCCGGGGAAATTTCAAAGGCACCGACAAAAGCGACATTCAATCCGCCGCCTTTGCAGCCGAAACGTTCCCGCACCGCCTCGGGCACGAGGATGTGCAACGGAGCCAGAGCTTCCGCGATTGCGAGTGAATTAATCCGCGCTGCACGCTCCACTTTTGCATACGACCGAATTGCGATCGTCTTGCCCGGCACCGGAATATCAGTCGCTGCAATCCGCACTTTCGCGATCTGCTCATGAAAGAACGTCGGAAACAAAAAAACTCACGATGCCAAAATGAAAAACCTTCACGTCCTTCCGCAATTCCGCCTTTGCGCAAGATGATCGACTGTGTCCCGTGTGCGATCGCGTCGCAGACCAGCGACCATCCCTTGAAACCGATGCTTTCCATTTTTCGCACCGCAAATTAGCGTGGTCGCGCGATGCCGTTCAATATCGACCTCCACACCCACACTTTTTTTTCCGGTGACGGCGTTTCCAGCCCGGAAGATTTGATTGCCAGCGCACGGGCGAAAGGACTGCATGGCGTTGCCATTACTGATCACAATACGTGCGACGCGATCGATTATCTGCTCGGGAAAAAACTGATGCGCGAGGATGGATTGCCAGTGGAGGGTTTTCTCATTATTCCCGGAGTTGAAGTCACCACCGCCGAAGGTCATCTGCTTTGTGTCGGAACAACCTTGCCGGAGGCGGCGCGGTTGAAGGGACGTGCCGCGCGCGATGTTTGCGCGCTGATTCACGAACACGGCGGCCTCGCCATACCTCCACATCCCTACGATTTGTTCCGCGCCGGCATTCGCTTCGCCACCCTCGAGACGTTACCGATCGATGCGCTGGAGGTTTTCAATGCCGCTACCACGCTGCGCCGCTACAACACGTTCGCCTTTCGTTATGCGCAATTGCGCCACCTGCCCATGACGGCAGCAAGCGACGCGCATCATGCCGCCGCAGTCGGAACCGCCTATACCATCCTCAACTGCGAAGAGCTGTCGGTGAAATCCGCTCTCGCGCAGATCCTCAAAAGCAACGAGCTCAACCAACGCTATCTCACCCCGCGCGATAGCATGAAAAAGACCTGGAACAATTGGCTGCGTCTGCGCCGGAAAAAACTTCCCGATATCACTTCGCGCGACGGCGGGTAGCGCGCGAATTCTGCGCGCTCCGTCCTGCATTTTACCGGATGCGCTCCCTTCCGGGTAGCGCACGCTTCTCGCGTGTTGGTTTCGGCGTCTCGCCGAAACAGTCTTCACAGAAGTCCTAGGTGGTGAGTAGGTCTCTGAACTCGTCCCCATCCGTCACCGGCGCCTTGCATGCAAAATTTTCACAAACGTACGCTGCAGGTTTTCCGCCCACTATCGACATCGCGCGGATGGTCTCGTTCTCTTCTCCGAGATACCTCTGGCCTGATGCGCCATCTGCCAAAAGCAGAACCTTGTTCGGCAAAAAATGCCGATGCACTT
>Ga0207683_10001720_pt1 | contig 19575 bp, 16 predicted proteins | sample KBSM73metaG_FD_184333 | JGI IMG/M metagenome (GOLD analysis project Ga0207683, IMG submission 184333) | Miscanthus rhizosphere microbial communities from Kellogg Biological Station, Michigan, USA - KBS M7-3 metaG (SPAdes) (version 2) | ecosystem: Host-associated > Plants > Roots > Rhizosphere >... | reverse complement strand
TCTTCAGCCATAAGGATTCGGCATCCCGAGTTGTGCCAGGATCTTGGTTTCGCGCGCTTCCATCCGCTGCGCGTCGCGGTCGTTCTCGTGATCGTAGCCCAGCAGGTGCAGGACGCCGTGCACGACCATGTGCGCCCAGTGCGCAGCCGGTCGTTTGCCCTGCTCGCGCGCCTCGCGGGCAACGACGGGCGCGCAGATCGCGAGATCGCCGAGCTCGTGCTCGGACGAGAAGGACAGCACGTTCGTGGGCTTGTCCTTGCCGCGCCAGGTTCGATTCAAGCGGCGGCTCTCCGCCGCACCGACCACGCGAATCGTCAGCTCCGCGGCCTGCGGCATGCGCCGGGTAGCCGCCGCCGCGAACGCAGCCTTCGCCCAGCGCGTGAAACTACGCGCGTGCGGGACTCCAGCTCTGCGGGTTGCTATCTGCACAGTCACCATCAACCGGGCTTCTCCGGACCTGAACGCTCGTACGCCTGCACGATGCGTTGGACGAGCGGATGGCGCACGACATCCTTCGACGTGAACTGGGTGAACGCGACGCCTTCGACGCCGGGCAGAACGTTCATCACGTGCCGCAAGCCGGACAGCTGCTGCCGCGGCAGATCGGTCTGCGTGATGTCGCCGGTCACGACGGCTTTCGAGCCGAAGCCCATGCGAGTGAGGAACATCTTCATCTGCTCCACCGAGGTGTTCTGCGCCTCGTCGAGGATGATGAACGAATCGTTGAGCGAGCGGCCGCGCATGAAGGCGAGCGGCGCGATCTCGATGACCTGTCGCTCGATCGCGCGGGCCACGCGGTCGAAGCCCATCATGTCGTAGAGCGCGTCGTACATCGGGCGCAGGTACGGATCGACCTTCTGCCCGATGTCGCCGGGCAGGAAGCCGAGGCGCTCGCCCGCTTCCACTGCCGGACGCACGAGCACGATGCGACGGACGCGATCGGTCTGCAGCGCTTCGACAGCGCACGCGACGGCGAGATAGGTCTTGCCCGTGCCGGCAGGTCCGATGCCGAACGTCAGATCGCAGGTGTGAATGTTCGCGAGATATTGGCGCTGATTCGGGCCGCGACCGCGAACGCCGCCACGCTGCGTATGAATAGTCACTTCGTCTGTGGCGCGCGTTACGACCACCGGAGCGGGTTCCATGTGCGCTTCCTGGACGGCGAGATGCACGCGATCGGGCGTCAGCGTCTCGCTCGCCGACAGCTCGAACAACTGCCGCAGCACGTGCTCAGCGGCCACCGTTGCTTCCGGCGTGCCAGAGACCTCGACCCAGCCGCCGCGCCGACGCACTTGCACGCTCAAGCGCTGCTCGACTTGCCGCAGGTTCTCACCCATCGCGCCGACGAAGTTCGCGAGCCGCGCGTTGTCGACCGGCTCGAACGCGAGTTCGCGCGTTGCTATCGAAGCGCTCATGCAAGACGGCCGCGCAGCGAGTTCGGCATTGCCTCCGTGATGACGACGTCGGCGAAGCGATTGATCAACGTCTGCGGTCCGTCGAAGTTCACCCAGCGCATGTTCTCGGTGCGCCCGGCGAGCTGCGTTGTGTCCCGCTTCGACGGACGCTCGACCAGTACGCGCTGCTTCGTTCCAACCATCGCCCGGCTGATCGCCTGCGCCTGCTCATTGACTCGGCCCTGCAGTGCGGCGAGACGCTGCTGCTTTTCTTCGTAGGTCACGTCATCGGGCAACGACGCCGCGGGCGTGCCCGGCCGGCGGCTGTAGATGAAGCTGAAGGACTGATCGAAGCCGACTTCGGCGATCAGGCTCATGGTCGACTCGAAGTCGCGCTCGGTCTCGCCCGGGAAGCCGACGATGAAGTCGGACGACAGGCTGATGTCCGGCCGCACCGCGCGCAGCTTGCGAATCTTCTGCTTGTACTCGAGCGTGGTGTAGCCGCGCTTCATCGCCGACAGGATGCGGTCCGAGCCCGACTGCACCGGCAGATGCAGGTAGTTGGCGAGCTGCGGGATGTCGCGATACGCCTCGATCAGCGAGTCCTTGAACTCGACCGGATGCGAGGTCGTGAAGCGAATGCGCTCGACGCCGGTGACTTCCGCGACGTAGTAGATCAGCGTGCCGAGGTCGCACAGCGTGCCGTCCGACATCGGGCCGTTGTACGCGTTGACGTTCTGGCCGAGCAGCGTGATCTCGCGCACGCCCTGCTGGGCCAGGCTGCGAATCTCGCTCATCACGGATTCGAACGGCCGGCTCACTTCTTCGCCGCGCGTGTAAGGCACGACGCAGAACGTGCAGTACTTGCTGCAGCCTTCCATGATCGAGACGAAGGCCGTCGCGCCTTCGGCGCGCGGTTCGGGCAGCGCATCGAATTTCTCGATTTCCGGGAAGCTCACGTCGACGACCGAGCGGCCGGTCGATTTGAGCTCGGCGATCATGTCCGGCAGCCGGTGCAACGTCTGCGGCCCGAACACCAGGTCCACGTGCGGCGCGCGCTTGGTGATGCCGTCGCCCTCCTGGCTCGCGACGCAGCCGCCGACGCCGATCAGCAGGTGCGGCTTGGCCTTCTTGAGCTGCTTCCAGCCGCCGAGCTGGGAGAACACCTTCTCCTGCGCCTTTTCGCGCACGGAACAGGTGTTGAGCAGCAGCAGGTCGGCCTGAGCCGGATCGTCCGTGAGCTCATAGCCCTGCGACTCACGCAGCACGTCCACCATCTTGGCGGAGTCGTACTCGTTCATCTGGCAGCCGAAGGTGCGGATGTAGAGGAGAGGCATGGGGGCGCTAAGGATAAGCTGCAGCTACGCGCCGTAAGAAGCTGATTTTACAAATCAACCGCTTCTCTAGAACGGAATATCGTCGTCGAATTCCCCACCGCCGCCGCCGCCACCCTCGTCCACGGGCGCAGCCGAGCGGTCCTCGGACGCGGGCGCCGGACGAGAGCTGCTACGGGGCTCGCTGGAGGCGCCACCGCCGCCTCCACGGCCACCCAGCATCTGCATCTGGTCGGCGATGATCTCGGTCGTATAGCGGTCCTTGCCCTCTTTATCCTGCCATTTGCGAGTGCGGATCTTGCCCTCCAGGTACACCTGCGAGCCCTTGCGCAGGTACTCGGCGGCGATCTCGCCCAGCTTGTCGTACATGACGACGCTGTGCCATTCGGTGCGCTCCTGCATGTCGCCCGTGGTGCGGTCCTTCCAGGACTCGCTGGTGGCGACGCGGATGTTGGTCACGGCCTTGCCGCTGGGCATGTAGCGCGTGTCCGGGTCGGCCCCGAGATTGCCCACCAGAATGACTTTGTTGACTCCGCGCGCCATGGCCGAACCCTCTCTAAAACAGGGGCGGGATTGTAGCGGGTGTGGGGTCCCGCGGCAGGGGGATTTCGTCCCCGGACATCGATGTATATTGATCGATCCCGAAACGCCCTCAATATCCCGGCCCCGATGCCCTCCATCACCATCCGCGGCGCTCGTACCCACAACCTGCGCAATATCGACCTCGAATTGCCGCGGGACCGCCTGATCGTGTTCACCGGCCTGTCCGGGTCGGGCAAGTCGTCGCTCGCGTTCGACACGATCTACGCCGAGGGTCAGCGCCGTTACGTCGAATCGCTGTCCGCCTACGCGCGGCAGTTCCTGTCGATGATGGAAAAGCCCGACGTCGACTCGATCGAGGGCCTGTCGCCGGCGATCGCGATCGAGCAGAAGTCGACCTCGCACAATCCGCGGTCGACGGTCGGCACGGTGACCGAAATCTACGATCACCTGCGACTCCTGTTCGCCCGCGTCGGCATTCCGCGCTGCCCGGATCACGGCAACGACCTGCTCGCGCAGACGGTCAGCCAGATGGTCGATCAGGTGCTGCGGCTGCCGGAAGGCACGCCGATTCTGTTGCTCGCGCCGCTGATCGACGCGCGCAAAGGCGAGCACGCGCACGTGATCGAGCAGCTGCGCGGCCAAGGCTTCGTGCGCGCGCGCATCGATGGAATCGTCGCCGAGCTGGAAACTCCGCCGCAGCTGGATCCGAAGAAGAAGCACACGATCGAAGCGGTCGTCGATCGCTTGAAAGTGCGCTCCGACGTCGGCCAGCGCCTGGCGGAATCTTTCGAGACGGCGCTGCGGCTGGCAGACGGCGTCGCGCGCGTCTCGTTCATGGATGACGCGAAGAAGCCGGAGCTGGTGTTCTCCGATAAATTCGCCTGCCCGATCTGCGGCTACAGCATTTCGGAGCTCGAGCCGCGGCTGTTCTCGTTCAACAATCCCGCCGGCGCGTGCCCGACGTGCTCGGGCCTGGGCGTGCAGCAGTTCTTCGATCCCGCGCGCGTCGTGCATCACACGCATCTGTCGCTCGCGGGCGGCGCGATTCGCGGCTGGGACCGGCGCAACGCGTATTACTTCGCGCTCGTGCAGTCGCTCGCGAAGCATTACAAGTTCGACGTCGAGGAGCCGTGGCAGGATCTGTCGGCCAAGAACCAGAAAGTGGTGCTGTACGGCAGCGGCGACGAGAAGATCGACTTCCGCTATGTCGATGCACGCGGCGGCACGATGCGCCGCGCGCACAAATGGGAAGGCGTGATTCCGAACCTGGAGCGCCGCTACCGCGAAACCGAATCGCTCGCCGTGCGCGAGGAGCTCGCGAAATACCTCAGCAATCAGCCCTGCCCCGAGTGCGGAGGCACGCGCTTGAACCGCGCCGCGCGCAATGTGTTCGTCGCGGAGCGGACGCTGCCCGACATCGCAAAGCTCGCGGTCAGCAATGCGCTGCAGTTCAGCGATGAGCTGAAGTTGGCAGGCTGGCGCGGCGAGATCGCTGCCAAGATCGTCAAGGAAATCCACGAACGCCTGCGATTCCTGAGCGACGTCGGTCTCGACTACCTGACGCTGGATCGCAGCGCCGACACGCTCTCGGGCGGCGAAGCGCAGCGCATTCGCCTCGCCAGTCAGATCGGCTCGGGCCTCGTCGGCGTGATGTACATCCTCGACGAGCCGTCCATCGGACTACATCAGCGCGACAATGATCGGCTGCTGCACACCTTGAATCGCCTGCGCGATCTCGGCAACACCGTCATCGTGGTCGAGCACGACGAAGACGCGATTCGCCACGCCGATCACGTCGTCGACCTGGGCCCCGGCGCCGGCGTGCACGGCGGTCAGGTGATCGCACAGGGCACGCCTGCGGACATCGCGGCGAGCAAGGACTCGATCACAGGTCAGTACTTGTCCGGCAAGCGCTCGATTGCGATCCCGCAGATGCGCACGCCGCGTCAGGACGATCGCTTCCTGCGCATCAGCAACGCTCGCGGCAATAACCTGCGCAATGTCACGGTCGACATCCCGCTAGGCGTGATGACGTGCGTCACCGGTGTGTCGGGCTCGGGCAAGTCGACGCTCGTCAACGACACGCTGTACCAATACGTCGCACGCAAACTCAACGATGCCTCGACCGATCCGGCGGCGAACGACGGCGTCGAAGGCCTGGAGAACATCGATCGCGTGATCGACATCGATCAGAGCCCGATCGGTCGCACGCCGCGCTCGAACCCCGCGACCTACACCGGCTTGTTCACGCCGATCCGCGACATCTTCGCAGCCGTGCCGGAAGCCCGCGCCCGCGGCTACGAAGCCGGGCGCTTCAGCTTCAACGTCAAAGGCGGACGCTGCGAGGCGTGTCAGGGCGACGGCGTCATCAAAGTCGAGATGCATTTCCTGCCGGATGTCTACGTGCCGTGCGACGTCTGCAAAGGCCGGCGCTACAACCGCGAGACGCTGGAGATCCGATTCAAGGGCAAGACCATCAGCGAAGTGCTGGACATGACCGTCGAGGACTCGCTCGACTTCTTCCGCCACGCGCCGGCGATCGCGCCGAAGCTGCAGACGCTGATGGACGTCGGCCTGTCGTACATCCGTCTCGGTCAGAACGCGACGACGCTGTCGGGCGGCGAAGCACAGCGCGTGAAGCTGGCGAAGGAGCTGTCGAAGCGCTCGACCGGCCGCACGCTGTACATCCTCGACGAGCCGACGACCGGCCTGCACTTCTACGACATCGAGCAGCTGCTCGGCGTCCTGCATCGCCTGCGCGACGAGGGCAACACCATCGTCGTCATCGAGCACAACCTCGACGTGATCAAGACCGCGGACTGGATCATCGACCTCGGGCCGGAAGGCGGCGCCGGCGGCGGCACGATCGTGGCGAAAGGCACGCCGGAAGATATCGCGGCGAGCGAAAAGTCCTACACGGGGAAGTATCTGCGGCCAGTGCTGGAGCGGAAGGTGAAGCTGGCGCGAAAGAAGGTCGCAGGGATGTCAGGCTAAGGCCTGACCCACAGCCCGATTGTGGGTCAGGCTTTAGCCTGACTTTTATCTGCCCGCTCGAGCCTTCCCCGACGTAAACACCTGATGCACCTCGCCCTGCGCCACCTTTTCGCGGAACTTGCCGCCCGTGTACGCCCCGACGATCGAGCGCCAGAACATCACCGCGGGCTTGTTGTAGACGAACTCCACGATCTCCCACGTCCCCGCGAATCGATTGAAGATCAAGGCCGCAGCATCGCGCCCGATGCCGAGCCGCCGCGAGCGCGGCGTGATGAAGAAATCGGCCATGCGGAAATCGACTTCCTGCCGCTGATGCCGCGGCGGGCGGCTCACCAGCGCGAAACCGGCGGGCTTGTCGTTCTTGAGGATGAGCAGCGGATGGGACGTCTCGTCCGCGAACCAGCGCGCCATGAGCTCCTGCTCGCGCTCGCCATGCTCGCCCTTCGCCGGGAACATCCCGGTGTTCATGCTCGTCTGCGACAGGTCTTCCAGATATTCCGGGTACTGGGCCTGGATCCAGGCACGGTCCTGCGGAGAATTCTGCGCGTCGCGGATGCTGACTGTCACGGCTCACCTCCGAGGGAGGCTCCGCTTACAAAGATACCGGGCGGAGAGTCCCGCCCGGTATCCTGAATTCGACGATTGCTCGTCGATATTGGGACGATTACTGAGTGACTCAGTAAACAGTCTCTTACTGCTTCGGCGGCTCAGCCGGCGGCTGGTCGGCAGGCGGCGTCTCGGCCGGAGCCTGGGCAGCGGCATCGCCAGCCTGGCTGGCAGCGTCGCCCGTCGCGGCCGCATCCGGAGCCGGAGCAGCTTCAGCAGCGGGAGGAGCTTCAGCGGGAGCAGCAGCCTCTTCCTTCTTCGCGCAAGCAGCGAGCGACAGCGACAGCGCGATTGCGGCGAGAATCATTTTTGTGTTCATGACAATGATCACCCTGATGTGACTGATGAAGGTGGACAGTAACCGCGCAGAATTCTAGTGTGTTTGCGCAGCGTTTTGAACCTGGAAATTCCAGCGTTTCGTGCACTGTGTGCACGTGGCGACATTGACGAAACGTTGACATGACGAAACGTTGACATATCGACCATCGAGACCACCACCATGTCTTCGCTCTCTGCACTGTTCGACGATCATCTGCGCATTCAACGTCAGCGCACCGACGCGGCGATGGTCGCGTGCAAAGTCGACACGCTCGCGATTCACGCCGGCAGTCCGCACATGCTGTTCCTCGACGATCATCCGTACACGTTCAAGCCGAATCCGCATTTCAAGTTGTGGGTGCCGCTCGAGGATCCGGTCGACTGCTGGCTCGTGTATCGCGCCGGCGAGAAGCCGCGACTGATTTTTCTGCAGCCGGCCGACTACTGGCACAAGCCGCCCTCGCTCCCGCACGGCTTCTGGACGCATCACTTCCAGATCGAGGTGATTCGCGAGCCCGGCGAGGCGCGCCGCCATCTGACGAAGCTGGGCCGCTGCGCGTTCATCGGCGAACCGCAGGAGCAGTTCAAGGACTGGGGCTTCAGCGAGACCAATCCGGAAGAGCTGCTGCACCGGTTGCACTATCCCCGCGCCATCAAGACCGAATACGAGCTGGAGTGCATGCGGCACGCTTCTCACGCCGCTGCGCGTGGACATGTCGCTGCGGAAGCTGCTTTCCGCGCCGGCAAGTCCGAGTATGAGATTCACATGGCGTATATACGCGCCACGGGTCATTCAGAGCGGGAGCTGCCCTACTCCAACATCGTAGCGCTGAACAAGAATGCGTCGGTGCTGCACTATCAGCATCAGGAGCGCGAAGTGCCGGCCAAGCATCACTCGTTTCTGATCGACGCAGGCGCGCAGTTTCACACCTACGCGGCAGATGTCACACGCAGTTACGCTGCGAGCGATGGTGACTTCGCGGCGTTGATCGCTGGGATGGAATCACTGCAGCTGCAGCTCTGCGCGCAGGTTCGCAACGGCGTCGACTACGCGAACATTCACCTCGATGCGCACCAGCGCATCGCCAGCCTGCTGCATGACTCGGGCGTCATCACGATGACTGCGCCTGACGCGGTGACGAGCGGCCTGTCCAGCGTGTTCTTCCCGCACGGCGTGGGCCACCTGCTCGGCCTGCAGGTGCACGACGTCGTCGGCTTCAGCGTCGATGCGAAGGGCACGCGCAAAGCGCCGCCCGCGGGTCATCCGTACCTGCGCCTCACGCGCACGTTGGAACCCGGCTTCGTCGTGACGATCGAGCCCGGGCTCTACTTCATCGACATGCTGCTCGACGAAGCGCGCGACAGCGCACACGGCAGGCACATCAACTGGCGTCGCGTCGAGGAATTCCGGCCCTATGGCGGCATCCGCGTCGAAGACAACGTCGCGTGCACCGCGGGCGAGTCGGAGAACCTCACCCGCAATGCCTTCGCGGCACTGAACTAGCGCTGCTTCAGCAGATCCCTGATTTCTTCCAACAGCACTTCCTGCCGCGGTGGCGCAGGCGGTGCGGTCGGCTTCGCTTCTTCTTTGCGACGGACGCTGTTGATCAGCTTAACGATCATGAAAATCGCAAACGCGACGATGATGAAATCGAACAGCGCCTGCAGGAATACGCCGTAGCGGATCGTGACCGCCTCGGCGCCTTCCCGGATGTTCGGCAGCGTGATCGCCAGCTTGGTGAAATCGACGCCGCCGATGATGTAGCCGAGCGGCGGCGTGACCACGTCGCTGACCAGCGAGCTGACGATCTTGCCGAACGACGCGCCGATGATGATGCCGACTGCCATGTCGACGACGTTGCCCTTGACTGCAAATTCGCGAAACTCTTTGGCGATGCTCATCGCAGACCCCCTTCGGGTTGTTCGTATCAGGTCAGTCGGTTGATGCCGTTGTAGGCGGCGACGCGATACGCCTCCGCCATCGTCGGGTAGTTGAACGTCGTGCCGGTGAAGTAGCGGATGTCGTTGATGTCCTTGCTCGCCATCACGGTCTGGCCGATGTGCACGATCTCGGAGGCGCCGTCGCCGAAACAATGCACGCCGAGCACCGCCATGGTCTCCGCGTGGAAGATGATCTTGAGCATGCCGACCTTCTCTTCGGTCATCTGCGCACGCGCCAGGTTTTTGAACGCGCAGTGGCCGACCTCGTACGGCACTTTCGCTTCCTGCAGCTCGCGCTCGCTGCGGCCGATCGAGGAGATTTCGGGGATCGTGTAGATGCCGCTCGGAATCATCTCGAGCTGGTGCTGCGCCACGTTCGGATCGAGGATGTGCTCGACCGCGTGCGTGCCTTGCACGTACGCCGCGCTCGCCAGCGCCGGCGGCCCGACGATGTCGCCGACCGCATATATATGTGGCACGGCGGTCTGGTATTGCCGGCTCACCGCGATCTGCCCGCGCTGGTTACTCGTGAGCCCGGCGTTTTCCAGCTTCAGCGCATGCGAATTGCCCGTGCGGCCGTTCGCCCACAGCAGCACGTCCGACTTGATCTTGCGGCCCGACTCCAGGTGCAGCACCACGTCGCGCTCGCGCGCCTCCAGCTCCTTGAACTGCTCGTTGTGGCGAATCACGCACCCCTGCTCGCGCAGGTGATAGGACAGAGCTTCGGCAATCTCGTCATCGAGGAACGACAGCAAGCGGTCGTGCGTGTTGACCAGCGTCACCTTGACGCCGAGGTTCACGAAAATCGAAGCGTACTCGCAGCCGATGACGCCGGCGCCGTAGATCGTGACCGCGAACGGATGCTGGCCGTAGCGCAGAATCGTGTCGCTGTCGCAAATCCGCTCGTGCGTGAAGTCGACCTCGGGCGGGTGATACGGCCGCGAGCCCGCGGCGATCACGATGTGCTTGCCGGACAAGCGGATCGGCTTGGCGTTGGCTGGCTGCACTTCGAGCGTATGCGGATCGACGAACGAGGCTTCGCCGGAATAGATCGGCACCCGGTTGCGCTCGTAGAAGCGGTGACGCGTCGCGACTTGCGTGTCGATAACCTTGTTCGCTGACGACAGGAGCTGCGGATAGGTCAGGCTCGAGGCGTCGCTGACCTCGCGCAGCAACGGATTGCGGCGCACGTCGTGCAGAATCTTTGCTGCGTGTCGCAGCGCCTTGCTCGGAATCGTGCCCCAATGCGTCGTGCCGCCGCCCACTTCAAAGTAGCGCTCGATGACAGCGACGGTCTTGTGATGCTTGGCGGCCGTCATCGCGGCGCCCTCGCCCGCCGGACCGCTGCCAATGACGACTACATCGAATTGATCCATGGGGCGCGATGATACCGAAAGCGGCCGACTGCTCTACCATACGTACATGAAACTCGTCTTCGTAATGATCTGCCTGCTGGCCCCCGGCCTGGCCGCCGCCGAATGGCTCGACCGGGTCGAAGACGGGATCATGGGGACGCGCATCCACGTCGAGCTGTGGGCCGACGACCCGGCCAAGGGACAGGCCGCGATCGAGGCGGTGCTGGATGAAATGCGGCGGGTCGACGAGTCGATGAGCACCTACAAGTCGACCAGCGAGGTCTCGATGGTCAACGCGCGCGCCGCGCAAGGACCCGTGAAGATCTCGGCGGAGCTGTTCGACCTGTTGAACACCGCGCTCGACTACTCGCGCGTGACCGACGGCGCGTTCGACATCACGTATGCGAGCGTCGGCTACCTCTACAACTTCCGCAAGCACATCCACCCGAACGAGAAGGAGATCGAGGCGGCGCTGCCGGGCGTGAACTATCGGCACGTCGTGCTCGATCCGAAGGAACACACCGTGCGCTTCACGCAGCCGGGTGTGCGCATCGATCTCGGCGGCATCGGCAAGGGACACTCAGTCGACCGCGGCATCGCACTCCTGCAAGGACGCGGCATCGCGCACGCGCTCGTGACCGCCGGCGGCGACAGCCGCATCATCGGCGATCGCTTCGGCAAGCCGTGGGTCGTCGGCATTCGGCATCCCGATCGCAAGGACGAAGTGATCGCGCGCATTCCGCTGGAGGATGCAGCGATCTCCACATCCGGCGACTACGAGCGCTACTTCGACGAAGGCGGCGTGCGCTATCACCACATCATCGACCCGGGCACCGGACACTCGGCCAGCAAAGTGCGCAGCGCGACGATCATCGGGCCAACTGCGACGCGCACCGACGGCCTGTCGAAGACCGCGTTCGTGCTCGGACCCGAGCGCGCGCTGGAAATCTACAACCGCCTCGACGACATCGACGCGATCCTCGTAACACCCGACGGCCGCGTGCTGTACAGCAAGGGCCTGGAAGCTCCGACGAAGTAGCCGGCCGCATGACCGAGCATCATCCGTCGTTTCCGAACGCCATCGAAGCGCTGTTGCTGATCGCGCTGTTGATGGCGATCGAGCTGTTCGTCGCGGCCGCGGTGTTCGACGCGGATCTCCTGGCCGGCGTCAACGACGGCGACGTTTACGGCTTCATCACCGTGGTCGGCAACGGCATCCTCTTCATCGGCCTGCTGACCTACAAGCGCATCGGCTATCGCGCGCTGTTCCATCCAGCTGGACATTCGCTGACGGCGACGATGACGCTCGTCACAGTGCCGATCCTGATGCTCGTGCCGGGGCTGGTGTTCCTGGCCGGCGCTCTCAACTCGATCGTGGTGTGGATGTTCCCGATGAGTGTCGACGATGTTGCGCGCTTCGAGGAGCAGATGGCGCCCGGCATCGTGCCGATCCTGTTCTCGTGCGTGGCAGCGCCGGTGCTGGAGGAGATGCTGTTTCGTGGCGTGATCCTGCGCGGCTTCCTGCGTCAGTACTCGCGCACGTTCGCGATCCTCTGGTCCGCAACGCTGTTCGGTATCGCGCATCTGAATCTGTACCAGATGGCGACGGCGGTGGTGCTCGGCATCGTGTCGGGCTGGCTGTACGAGCGATGCAGATCGCTGTGGCCCTCGATTCTGCTGCACGCGGCGTACAACGGATTCGTGACCGGCTACTACGGCTGGTTGATGAGCCACCCGGAGTCGCAAGCGACCGGACCCGGCGCGGCCTTCACCGGCGGTTCGTTCGTTGCCTTGATTCTCGGCGGACTCATTCTTTTGCGGCTGCTCGGGGCAAGTCCGCGCCAATCACAGTAAGCGCGCGCACCGCGCGCGCTCGCGGACTTTCGTTTGCTGCAGGCAGCACTGGGAAATCGGGCGCGATGCCGGCGACTTCGTCCGTGCCGTCTGCGCGCAGACGCACGCAGTTCGGAATACGAATCGACAACCGCGAATGCGGCAGCGTCAGCGGCTTGGTTTCCAGCATCGAGCCGCAGCCCAAACCGAGCGTCCGAGCGCCAACTGTCTTGGCGATGCCGTTGTCTTTCATGAGAGCGGCGAACATCTCGGCCGCCGACGCGGTGCCTGCGTCCGTCACGAGATAGACCGGACCATCCCAGGCACCGCGCATCGGATCAGCCGCGCTCGCCCAGTACAGCGCGGCAGCGGCATCCGGCGCAGAACCGGGCGCGAGATAGTCGAGCGCGCCGCTTGCGGAGCCCGCATCGACCAGTCCAGAACATTTTGCCGGATCGAAGCGGCGCTGCTCGCGCCACACCCAAGAGAGGTCACACGAAGGCTGCAACGACTCGCGCTTGCGGCGTTCGAAATCTTCGATCGCGTGAACCAACGCGGGTTCGATCGCAACGTCGCCCGCGTGCGCAGCATGCGCTTGATTCAGCGCCTCCAGCTGCTCATCCATGTACTTCGCACCGAGCGGGCCCGTATGCATGAACAGCCGCGCCGAGTGGACTTCATGTGATGTGAACAGTCGCGCAGCCCACTCGCCAAGATCGTTGCCGCCGCCGTTGCCGCCAACATCGACGACAACTGCTTCGACACGCTCGGCACGCAACGAGGCAAGTCGATCCGCCAGCTCGCGTAGCCACTCAGCGTTGATCGCGTCCTGAACTGCGTCGGCCGTGGGCACGCTGCCGCTGGCGTGAAGCGCCGACCAGGTTTCGATACACACAGTGGGATACTCCGTCGCCCTGAACCGCGGGATCCGCACGAGTCCGATGCGATGCTCGCCGACACTGACGGTGCCGCTGCGAAATGCGCTCGAGATCCCATCCGACTGCAGCTTGAATCCGTTCAGCGATTCGAACGGCAGGGAGAACGCGACGCGAGTCACCGGCCCATAACCGAACGCGGCACACGCAGCGCGCGCATCTGTATCAGAGGCCCGTTGTGGCGGCTCAGTCGCGGCGCTCACCTCCTCCGGGGTGACCACGATTGCCAGGTGCCCGTCATGAAAGCCAGCAATGAAGCTCGCAATCGCCGCGTTCGCGTCCGCATCCGATCGGGCCGCATCGAGCGCCAGCCGCGTACTGCGATCCAACGCCGGCAGATCCACACCACTCGCCGGACTCGCCACCCAAGCCAGATGCGAATACGACTGCTCGAGCTCGTGCTTGAGCTCCGCGTAGTCCGCGCGCCATCCGGCGATGGCCGCCGTCATCGCCAGAATCGCCAGGGTCTCCATGCCTGAAAGACGGCTGCGCAGCCGAAGCGTTACAGAAACGCACCTGCAGACGTGCAACAACTGCAACGTGAGCACATCCCCGCAGGCATACCCTCCGCGGATGAACAGAACCTCGCGCTGGGTACCCGCCCTTCTCGCCATGACCGCCGTGTTCTCGCAGACCTCCGTTTCCGCAGACGTGCCGCCCGATGGGCCGTGCGCCTCAGGCCCGCACCGCGAGTTCGACTTCTGGGCTGGCATCTGGGACGTGCACGACGAGAAGGGTCAGCTCGCCGGCCGCAACAACGTCACGATCGAGGAACGCGGCTGCGTCGTCGTCGAGCACTGGCGCGGCTCGAAAGGCGGCACCGGTCAAAGCCTGAATTACTACGATCCCAACACCAAGCACTGGAAGCAGCGCTGGGCCGGACTCGGCGTCGTGCTGGAAATGGATGGCGGCATGCAAGGCGACGCGATGATCATGGAAGGTCCCGCGCACTACATCGGCCAGAATCGCACGACCCTGTTGCGCGGTACTTGGAACAAGCTGCCCGATGGCCGGGTGCGCCAGCAATTCCACGAATCCGACGACGGCGGCAAGACCTGGAAGCCGTGGTTCGACGGCTATTACACGCGAGTCGCCGCCAAAGACTGACCGCGCCACTGCCGGCCGGAACGGCCGGTCAGCCGCCGCATGTGCCGGAACATGGTCGAGCGGTGATCGAAGCCGACCTGCTCGGCGATCTCGACGTGAGTCAGATTCGTAGTCGCCAGCAAGCGCTGCGCGGCGGCGACGCGCTTCTGCTGCAGATATCTGTACGGCGTCACGCCTTCGAGCGAATGGAACAGGCGAATGAAGTGATATTTGGACAGACACGCCGCGCTCGCCATCTCGTCGATCGTGATCTGCTGCCGATAATTGCTCTGGATGAAATCGCGGCCCCAGCTCAAGCGGCGATACAGCTCCTGCCGCTTGCCCGGACGGATCGCCGACAACGATTGCACTGCCTTGTTGGTCGAGCGATGGCTGCCGAGCATGCGCTCGAGCAGAAAACTCAGCTGCTCTTCGTACCACGCCGGGTCGTCGATGCCCCGGTCCACATGGAACGCGATGTAGCGCAGCACCGGCGTCACGATCTTGTCGTGCGGGCGCAGGTGCTCGCCGAATTCGACCGACTTGGTTTCAGTCTGGCTGCCGCGCTCGAGGATGCGATCTTCAGGCGTCAGCATGCCGCCGAGGACTTCTTCCGCGAAGCCTGGTCGGAAAAAGATGCTGAAGCTGCGGACCGGTCGCGCGCTGTGCAACGAGCTGGCGTAAGTGCGACGGTCGTTGAAGATGAGGTAGTTGTCGTCGTCGACAGTGAGCGTGCGGTTGTCGATGAAGTAACGCTCTTCGCCACCCCAGCAAGCCTTGACTGAAAGGCGTTGCTCGAACGGGTGGTACTCGGCGTCCGTCTCCGGCGCGTACATGACGACGTTGTCCTTGCCCCAGACGGCGTAGAAGGACCGGCGGTAATCGCCTTCACGCAACAGGTCCTTGAGCACCGGCAGCCTTCTAAACAGCAGCATCGCGACCTCCCGACCCAAGCGTACTGCGTGGAACCGTCAGGTCAATCGCCCGGTGTTGCACAAGCTGCAAAAAAACGGCGGGCCGCAGGGCCCGCCGTCGAAACGTGCGCAAGCGATTCTCAAAAGTCTGCAGTCAACCCCATGAATACATAACGGCCCAACGTGTCGTAGACCTGCGGGTACGTGTTGCCGTTGCAATAGACCCCGATGCAGTTGTTCGCCCCGAGCAGCGGCGGATCCTTGTCGGTGACGTTGTTGATGCCGAGACGAGCACTCAGGTTGCTGAACGCGCCCATGTCGGCAAAGTTGTAGGTCGCCGCCAGATCGAGGTAGTCGCGCGCACCCAGCTTGGCATCCGTCGCTATCACGGGCGGCGCGCCGGTCTCCGGATGCGTGCTGTCGAGATCGACCTGGTTGAGATGACGCCAGGTGAGCGACAGATCCAGACCCCACGGCGAGGTCCAGCTCGTGCGCAGCTTGTAGCGCATGTCGGGCGTCGGGACGCGACACACCGTGCCGTAGAGCCCGGCGCAGTCGTACTTCGGATAGCCCGGCAGCGGCTCGACAGTGAACTCGTCCGTGTAGTTGCCAACCAGATTCAGCGCGATCTGCCCGAGGTTGCCGACGTCGAAGCGATAACTCGCATCGATATCGATGCCCTTGGTCTGCAGCGAGCCCTTGTTGACGATCGGATCGTCGACCGTTCCCGAGCCGAGCCAGATCGAGCCGTTCTGCGACACGCGATGCACGGCGCCGCAGAACTCAGTTGCGCCGGCGAGGCATTGGCCCAGGATGAAATCCTGACCGACCTGGCCGATCACCTTGTCGACGAAGATGTCGTAGTAGTCGAGCGACAGGCTGAAGTTCGGCAGGAACGACGGCGTGAGCACGATGCCGTACGAGTACGTGTCGGACTCTTCCGGCTCGAGATTCGGATTGCCGCTCACAGTACCGTTGTACTGTCCCGCTGGGTTCGCGAGGATGTTGCCGTACTGCGCCGCCGTGACACCCGAGAGCGCGCACTGTTCGAACGTTGCAGTCGGATCGTCCGCCGTGGTCGCAGTGGTCAGATCGCCTGCACATGGATCCGACGTGCCATTGAGCTGGATGCGCGACGCCAGGAACAGCTCCTGCACGTTCGGCGAGCGCACCGCTCGTTGATAGCTGCCGCGCAATCGCACGCTGTCGACTGGCGCCCAGTCGAGACCGAGCTTGTAACTATCGGTCTTGAAGCCGAGGTTGTAGTCCGAGTAGCGGTAGCCCGTTTCGAACGACAGCGTCTGCGCCATCGCCTTGTCCTGCAGCAGCGGCGCACGCAACTCGGCGAAGACTTCCTTGACGTCGAAGCCGCCGATCGTGTCGAGGGTCGGTGAACCCTGCCCGGCCAGATCGTTCGACTGGTACGAAGCATCCGGGCGCAGCTCCGAGCGCTCGGAGCGGTATTCAGCGCCGAGGGCAAACGCCACGCCGTCATTTGCGGTCGGCATCTTGATCCCGTAACTACCGAGATCGCCGGAAATCGAGCCGCTCAGCACCTGTTCGGTCGTCGAGCCTTCCTGCACGCCCGGTATCTGCAGGTACGCGAGCTGATCCGGCGTCACGGCTTCGAAGTTGAAGATGTTCCAGGGCACGCAGCGAGGATCGTCGTTGGACAGGTCCGCATCCGCATTGACGCGGCAGATGACCTGACCATTCGTCAGCGAGTCCGGACGCGTGTCGCGGACCGCGTTGAGCGCTTTGCCGATGCGCGAGCGCGACAGGTCGTTCTGATAGTTCCGCGACAGGATGGACGTGCCGTACAAGCCGTAGATGTCATAGGTCCAGCCGTCGGCGATGTCGCCCCGCAGCCCGAGAACGCCGCGGAACGACGTATGGCGCAGATCGTCGAGACGCCCGTTGCTCTCGACGTTGCGTCGACCGATATCGATGAAGACGTCGCCGGCGCCGGTATTGCCGCCGCACCACGCGTTCAACTCATCGGCCGTCAGCAGCGGGTTGTCGCAGTTGATCGCCTGGTTGCCGAAGAACGGCGGCTGTCCCGGGCCGCCGCCCAGGAATGCACCGCTGGCAGCGATCTGCGCGAGAGTGCGGTCGTCCATGAACATGAACTCGCTGTAGACGGTGGACTTGTCGCTGAAATCGTAGTGCGCGAACAGGCCGGCGGTCTTGCGCTCGTCGGGTCGCTGATAGTAGTTGTCGGGCGCGAAATTGAACTGATCGGTAGCCGCAAAGGGCCGCAGCCGATTGTCCGGGCCGATGGTGCTGTCGAATCTGCCGAACGGCGAGTCCGGCGCCGTGCGGAAGCGACCGGGCGCCGAGGTCGACGATCCCGCGCAAGTGAACGCGTTTCCCGAGCCGAGCGCACAGGCGCTGAAGTCGCGCTGATCCTGCTTGAGAGCATCGAGCTCGCGGTAGCCGATGTACACCGTCGCGTTGCCACGACCGTCCGGCGTGTTGATGCCGGCCACGAACGTGAAGTCCTTCGATGCACCGTCCGCCACGTTGCTGTCGGGCAGATTGAAGTTCCGTCCACGCACCAGATCGGCAATGGAGTCGTTGTGCTGGTTGTGCTGATACAGGCTGTACTGCGCATCGAGGCGCACGCCCTCGAAGTTGTCGTTCATGATGAAGTTGACGACACCGGCGACGGCATCGGCGCCATACACGGCAGACGCGCCGCCGGTCAGTACTTCGACGCGCTCGATCAGCGCCGTCGGGATCTGGTTGAGATCGGGCGAAGCTGCGCCGCTCTGCGTCGGGTCGCCTGGCATCAGGCGGCGGCTGTTCACGAGCACCAGCGTGCGTTGCGAGCCGAGCCCGCGCAGATTCACGGTCGCGGCACCGGTCGAGCCGTTCGACAGGTTGCCGCCGAAGTCGGCAACTGCCTGCGGCAGATTGTTGATCAGGTCCTCGACGCGCGTGACGCCTTCGATCTTGATCTGATCGGAGCCGACCGAGACCACCGGGCTGATGCTCGTCAGCCCCGGCTGTGCGATGCGCGAGCCGGTGACGACGACTTCGGAAATCGTCGACGATCCTTCTTCGGCAGCATGAGTGGGCAGAACGAAAGCAGCAGTACTTGCAGCACCGAGCACGAGCACCCGACGCACGGCCAGTGCGAGATTGTTGTTGCGAGACATGAGGCAACTCCCCTGGTTGTGATTCAGGGTGTCACCATAGTGACGCCGCTCCGCGCGGGCGGAGCAGTCATTGCGGGATCAACAGATGCGAATCTGCAGTTTCTGCATCACGCATCAGTGCGGCGCGTGACTCCAGATGAGATGAGACACACGCCACTTGCCTGACTCGCAGCGAGTGACCGCCATGAACGTGTCTTCGACAGAGCGCGCAGGACTGCCGTCGAGCGGCGTGCTGGTGCCACGGATCTTGCCCCATGCGTATCCGAGCGAACCGTCGGCGTCCGCCTCGGTGATCTCGGCGGTGTAGGCGAGCTTGTTGTCGCGAAACAAGGATTCGTAGCGCGGCCGGAAATTCTGGCGACCGCGAACGACGGGTTGATCAGGTGAGAGCCAGATCGCGTCGTCGGTATAGCCCGCGAGGACTCCTTCGACATCGCGTCGGTTGTTGTTGTCGATCAGCAGCAGCGGCGCCGCGGCCACTGCGTCACGCGATGAGCTGCAAGCGGAGGTGGATTGAGCTGAGCTGCGCTCGTAAATGGCATCGTACGTCGTTCGCCAGCTTTTGCCGCCGTCGATGCGGCGCTCGATGAGCTGATGCACCTTGCCGTCGGCCTCACGAGTCAGTGTGGTGCGATCGAGAGTACCCTCGAAGCGAATGCGGGTACTCGACGTGAGCTCCTTCTGCTCGATCTTCTCCTTCATGCCGCCGAGTCGCAGCGCCTGGTCGGTGACCCAGACCTGCTTCCACACGTCGGCGCCCGCGTCGTAGTAGAAGAGGCTGCTCCCCTCGCCTCCCTGGACGTCGCGCCAGTGTTCGAGAATTGCACAGCCATCGAGCGTCGCTTCGACCATGTCGGTGCCATCGAGCTGGCCGCCTTGCGACACATCCCATTTGCCGATCCAGAAATCGAGCGCGTGCAGGCGCGGCGCCTGGCGACATTCTTGCGCGTGCGAAGTGACCGCCCAGAACGCGATGCCGATGCAGATCCACCTGATCACGAGTTGATCCTCCACAAATGCGTGAACGTAGCGCGATCGCGCCATAGAACGCGTTGCAGTTGCTGCGAAAACTCATCTCGCGGAGCGGTCCAAACGTTACACTCAGGGAGCATGAATCGCAGCATTTGGAGCGTGGTTTTCTGGTTACTCGCCGCAATCGCC
>Ga0207683_10001719_pt1 | contig 19582 bp, 17 predicted proteins | sample KBSM73metaG_FD_184333 | JGI IMG/M metagenome (GOLD analysis project Ga0207683, IMG submission 184333) | Miscanthus rhizosphere microbial communities from Kellogg Biological Station, Michigan, USA - KBS M7-3 metaG (SPAdes) (version 2) | ecosystem: Host-associated > Plants > Roots > Rhizosphere >... | reverse complement strand
CGACGCACACGATCGAGGCGATCTGCGAGCTGTTCCCGATGTTCCGGCGCATGCGCATGCTGCGCAACTGGGGCGGCATCGTCGATGTGACGCCGGACCGTTCGCCGATCATCGGCAAGACGCCGGTTCCCGGTCTCTACGTGAATTGCGGCTGGGGCACTGGCGGCTTCAAGGCGACGCCGGGCTCGGGTCATGTGTTTGCCGGCACCATCGCAAATGGCCGGCCGCATCCGATCAATGCGCCGTTTTCGCTGGAGCGTTTCCGCGACGGCGTGCTGATCGACGAAGCGGCTGCCGCCGCAGTGGCGCATTGAGGGCATCACATGTTGCTGATCCGGTGCCCCTTCTGTGGCGAGCGATCCGAGATCGAATTCCGCCATGCGGGCGAGGCGCATATCCCGCGCCCGCTCGCGCCGGCGTCGCTCTCGGACGCCGAATGGGCGGACTATCTCTACAACCGCACCAATCCGAAGGGCTTGCATATCGAGCGCTGGCGGCACGTCCACGGCTGCGGCCGGTTCTTCAATGCCGTGCGCGATACGATCAGCGATTTCTTCGTAATGACGTACAAGCTCGACGATCAACGGCCCGACCTCGCCCGGCTTGCCAGCGGACAACGCCGATGACCGCGTGCCGCTTGTCTCGCGGTGGTCGGATCGATCGCAACAAGCGGCTGCGATTTCAGTTCGACGGGCGGCCCTATGAGGGATTTGGCGGTGATACGCTCGCCTCTGCGCTCATCGCGAATGGCGTTCATCTCGTGGCGCGCTCGTTCAAGTATCACCGGCCGCGCGGTATCGTCGCGGCCGGCGCCGACGAACCCAACGCTCTGGTCACCGTCGTGCGCGACCGGGCGCGCTGCACGCCGAACCTGCTGGCGACGCAGGTCGAACTGCACGATGGGCTCGTGGCCGAAAGCCAGAACCGCTGGCCCTCGCTCGCGCTCGACCTCTCGGCCGTGAACGGTTTCGTTGCACCGCTGATCCCGGCCGGCTTCTACTACAAGACCTTCATGTGGCCGCGCGCCGCGTGGAGCCGCCTCTATGAACCGCGCATCCGCGCGATGGCGGGGCTCGGACGCGCGCCGACGCTGCCCGATCCGGATCGTTACACGCGCCGCTATGCTCACTGTGACGTGCTGATCGTGGGCGGCGGACCGGCCGGTCTCGCGGCGGCGCTTGCGGCGGCCGAAGGCGGCGCACAGGTGCTGCTCTGCGACGAGCAGGCGGAGCTCGGCGGAACGCTGCTTGCCGCGGGCGACGCCACGATCGACGGCAAGGCGGCGCAGTCCTGGCTGAGCGAGACCGTCGCGGCGCTCTCGCGTCGCGACAATGTCACGCTGCTGCCGCGCACGACGGCGTTCGGATATTTCCCGCACAACATGCTCGCGCTTGCCGAGCGCGTGACAGGACATCTGGCCGATCCGGCGCCGAACCTGCCGCGCGAACGCCTCTGGCAGGTACGCGCCAAGGAGGTCGTCATCGCGGCGGGCGCGATCGAACGGCCGCTAACCTTTCCGGGCAACGACCGGCCCGGGATCATGCTCGCGGATGCGGCGCGGATCTATGCGGCACGCTACGCGGCCCGGCCCGGTTCGCGTGCAGTCGTGGTGACCGTGCACGACGGCGCCTATCGGGCGGCGCTGGAGCTTGCGGCATGCGGCGTCGAGATTGCCGCTGTCGCGGACGCGCGTGAGCATCCCGACGGTCCGCTGCAGGCCGCCGCTCTCGCGGCCGGGCTGCCGATCAGAACCGCCACGACGGTGACGGGAACCCGGGGAAGGCAGCGCGTATCGGCGGTGGAGCTGTCGCAACTCACGTCCGGACAGTCTGGCGGCGGATCGGAAACGGTCGCATGCGATCTCGTCCTGATGTCCGCCGGCATGACGCCGAGCGTGCAGCTGTTCTCGCAGTCGCGCGGAAGGCTGCGCTGGGACGACACGCTGCAAGCCTATGTTCCGGGCGGATCGGCCGAACGGGAGCGATCGGCCGGCGCGTGCCGGGGAATTCCCGGCCTGCAGGCCGCACTGTCCGACGGCTACGCGCAAGGTGAGGCCGCAGCCGCTGCCGCCGGATGCCGAACGGGCGCGGTGCGGGCGTTCGCCGTCTCGGCGATCGAGCCGGCACCGGGCGGCATGTCCGGCGCGGCAGCGGTCGGTCGCCGCGCAAGGCAGCCGGCGTTCGTCGATTTCCAGAACGACGTCACGGCCAGGGATCTGGCGCTCGCGGTTCGCGAAGGCTTCCGCTCCGTTGAGCACGTCAAGCGCTACACCACGACCGGCATGGCGACCGATCAGGGCAAGACCTCGAACATGAACGCGCTCGGTGTCCTCTCGCAGGTCACCGGCGCGTCTATTCCGGAGATCGGGCTAACGACATCGCGCAATCCCTACACGCCGGTCACATTCGGCACTCTCGCGGGATTGGCGCGGCGCGATCTGTTCGATCCGGTGCGGTGCACCCCGATGCATGGCTGGGCCGAGGAACAGGGCGCGGTCTTCGAGGATGCCGGGTCATGGAAGCGGGCACACTATTTCCCGCGCACCGGCGAGGCCATGCACGACGCCGTGAAACGCGAATGCGAAGCGGTGCGCCGCTCCGTCGGTCTGTTCGACGCCTCGACACTCGGCAAGATCGAGGTCATCGGCCGCGGCGCAGCCACGTTTCTCGACCGCATCTACGTCAATTCGTTTAGCGGTCTCGCGCCAGGGCGTCTGCGTTATGGCGTCATGCTGCGTGAGAGCGGCTTTGTGATGGACGACGGTGTCGTGGCGCGTCTCGGCGCAGACCGGTTTCATGTGACGACCACGACGGGCGGCGTCTCGCGCGTGCTGCACATGATGGAAGATTATCTCCAGACCGAATGGCCCGATCTTGAGGTCTGGCTCACCTCGACCACGGAGCAGTGGGCGGTTATCGCCGTGCAGGGGTTGAATGCGCGCAAGGTGATCGAGCCGTTGGTCTCGGGGATCGATCTCTCGCCGGCGGCGATGCCGCACATGTCGGTGCGCGAGGGCCGCATCTGCGGCGTGCCCACGCGGCTGTTCCGCGTCAGCTTCACCGGCGAGCTTGGCTACGAGATCAATGTGCCGGCGGACTACGGGCGAGCGGTGTGGGAAGCGGTGTACGCGGCCGGATCGGCGTCCGGCATCGTGCCTTACGGGACCGAGGCGATGCACGTGCTGCGCGCCGAGAAGGGTTACATCATCGTCGGACAGGACACGGACGGCACCGCGACCCCGGACGATGTCGGTCTCGGCTGGACCATCGGCAAGACCAAGACCGATTTCATTGGCAGGCGTTCGCTTGCGCTGCCGGCGATGACGGCACCGAGTCGCAAGCAGCTCGTCGGCCTGCTGACGGTGAACTCCGACATCGTGCTCGAAGAGGGCGCGCAGCTCGTCGCGGATCCGCGCCAGCCCGTACCGATGAGCAGCGTTGGGCACGTGACGTCGTCGTACTGGAGTCCCGCGCTTCAGCGTTCGATTGCGCTCGGCATGGTCAAGGCCGGGCGCAGGCGGGTCGGCGAGACGCTGCATGTGCCGATGCCGAACAAAACGATCGCCGTGAACGTCGTGCCGTCGCAGCTCTACGATCCGGCGGGAGTGCGGCTCAATGGTTGAGATTTTGGCGAAGCGGCAAGGTCCGCTCGATCATCTTGCCGGCGCGCGGGGCGCTGCGGTTGAATTGTCCGTCGCGCCGCCGCGCGCGAAGTTCGCATTGCGTTGCCGCGCCGACGCCGTCGCCGCGACGGGGCGAGCCTTTGGAATCGTGCTGCCGCACGAGGCTTGCCGCGCCACGGTTATGGAGGACGGCGCCGCGCTGTGGCTCGGTCCGGATGAATGGCTTCTGTTCGCCGCGGAAGGCGATGCGGACGCGACCGCAGGCCAGCTCGCGACGGCGCTGGGCGGCACGCATCATTCACTAGTGGATGTCAGCCATCGCAGCTGCGGCTTCACCGTGCACGGCGAGCTAGCCGCAACCGTCATCAATCACGGTTGTCCGCTCGATCTCTCACACGCGTCATTCGCGGTCGGGATGTGCACGCGCACGGTGTTTGACAAAGCCGAGATCATTCTCTGGCGCGTCGACAAGCATACGTACCATGTCGAGATCGAGCGTTCATACGCGCCGTACGTCTGGAATATGCTCGTCGAAGCGCGCGAGGAGTTCGCGTGACCCGCGCACCAACAATCTCCGCGCCGCGCGCCCTCCGGCCATCATCAGCCCCAACACGTCTCCACCTTGAACTCGCGTGAGGATCATCCGACCATGACCGACCTGAAAGTAATGCAGTGGCCTGGCAAGTTTCGACCGGCATCGCCGCTGTCCGCCGGCATCCGCGGCGGAGATATCCTGTGGCTCGCGGGACAAGTGCCGACCGATCTTGACAGCGGCGAGCCCGTGAGCGGCGGCATCGAGCCGCAGACCGAAAAGATGTTCGACAATCTGGAGAAGCTGCTGGCGCTTGAGGGGTGCGGACTCGAGCGCGTCGTGCGGTGCACGATCTTTCTGACCACGCAGGCCGACTTCGCCGGAATGAACGCAGTCTATCGGCGCCGCTTCAAGGACCCGTATCCGGCGCGCTCCACCGTCATCGTCGCCGCGCTCGCCAATCCGGCCTACCGCGTCGAAATCGATGCCATCGCGATTGCCGGCAAGGGGGGCGCTGCACATGGCTGATGGCCTCCGCGTCGCGGCCGACATTGGCGGCACGTTCACCGATATTGCCTTCATCACGCGGGATGGCGTCGTCGCCACCCGCAAAGTCCCGTCGACACCCGGCAACTATGCCGACGCGGTCATCCGGGGCATCGACGAACTCATGGCGGAGCAGAAACTCGACAAGGGCCAAATCGCCGAAGTGCTGCACGGCTGCACGGTGGCGACCAACACCATCGTCGAGCACAAGGGCGCCAAGACCGCGCTCATCACCACACGCGGCTTCCGCGATGTCCTCGAACTGCGCCGCATTCGTGTGCCGCGTCTTTACGAGCCGCTCTACATCAAGCCGCAACCGTTGGTGCCACGCCGCCTTCGCCTTGAAGTCCAGGAGCGCGTCGGCGCGCGCGGCGAGGTGATCACGCCGCTCAATCTCGCCAGCGTGAAGCGCGCGATCGCGCGGCTCAAGGCCGAGAGGGTCGAGGCCGTTGCGGTCTGCCTGCTGCACTCCTACGCCAATCCCGACCACGAGCGGCGCATCGGCGAGATTTTGCGTGAGGCCCTGCCGGGTTGCTTTATTTCTCTGTCGATCGATGTCCTGCCGCAGATGCGCGAATACGAGCGCACCAGCACCACGGTTATCAACGCCTATATCGGCCCTCCGGTAGAGGTCTATCTGCTCTCGCTGATGGACCAACTCAAGAAAGGAGGCCTGAAAGGGCGCCTGAAGGTGATGCAGTCGTCGGGCGGAATCCTAGCGGCGGACGCGGTCGTCGACCGGCCGGCGCAGATCGTGGAATGCGGCCCGGCCGCCGGAGTCATCGGGGCCGGCAAGCTCGGCACCGCTGCCGGCTACGACAACCTGATCAGCTTCGATATGGGCGGCACCACCGCCAAGACCTCGATCATCGAGAAAGGCAAGATGCTGCTCTCCGACGAATACGAAGTCGGCGGCGGCATCTCGGCGTCGAGCCCGCTGATGAAGGGCGGTGGTTATGCACTCAAGCTGCCGGTGATCGACATTGCGGAGGTCGGCGCCGGTGGCGGCAGCATCGTCCGGCTCGACAAGGCGATGTCGATCAAGGTCGGGCCGCAAAGCGCCGGTGCGGTTCCAGGGCCCGCCTGCTATGCGGCCGGCGGCGAGGATCCGACCGTCACCGACGCCAATGTGGTGCTCGGCTTCCTCAATCGTGAAGCCCTCTGCGGCGGGACGGTGCCGATAGACGCCGAGCGGTCGCGCGCGGCGATCATGAAGCGCATCGCCGAGCCGCTCGGCCGCTCGCTCATCGAAACCGCCTACGGAATTCATCTGGTCGCCAACGCCAACATGATGCGCGCCATCAAGGGCGTCACGACCTATCGGGGCCGCGACCCGCGCGACTTCACGCTCTACGCCTTCGGCGGCAATGGCGGCGTGCACGGTGTCGAGCTGGCGCGCTCGCTGCAAATCCCGATGGTAGTCGTTCCGCCCGCGGCCGGCGTGTTCAGCGCGATCGGCCTGCTCACCGCCAATGTCGAACTGATGGTCGCGCAGGCGCTGTTGTCGCGCACGCGCGAGATGGATCTCGAAAAGGCCGAACAGGTCTTCCGGGCGCTGGAAGACCAAATCACCCAGCAGCTCGGCTACGCGCGAAAGAGCATAACATTCCAGCGTGCCGCCGATCTGCGCTACTCCGGCCAGGCCTTCGAGCTGACGGTGCCGGCCCCGAATCGAAAGCTGGATGCGGCCGCACTGGCGGATCTGGAACGCCTGTTCGAACTGGAGCATGAACGGACTTATGGCCACGCGTTCCGCGGGACCTATGCGATGGAGACCGTCACGCTGCGGGTTACCGGCTCGGTTACGCCCGAGGGCGTGCAGACCAGTGTGCGTACCAGGGCGAGCGATCAGCCGGAGAGCCGCCGGTCGGTATACTTCGGCCCCGAGTATGGCGAACGCGACACGCCGATCCTGGCGCGCAATGCGCTCAACGATCAGCCCCGTGCCGGACCGCTGATCGTCGAAGAATATGAGGGCACCGCCGTCGTGCCGCCGAACTGTGCCGCGCGGCTCGACGCCGCCGGCAATATCGTCATCGAAGTCGGCCGAACGATTTAGGAGCAGGACCATGTCCAGAAACGACGTCGATCCCTTTCTGCTCGAGGTGCTCAAGAACGGCCTCGATACGATCGCCGACGAAATGGCCCTCGTGACGATGAAGACGGCCTATTCGGGAATTGTCCGCGACTCGATGGATTTTTCCACGGCGGTTTGCGACGCCGAAGGGCAAACACTGGCGCAAGGTCTCACGACCGCGATGCACCTCGGCAGCTTCTATGACGCGATGCGTTGCCTGATCACGACCCAGCAGGGGAACATCTTCCCCGACGACGTCTTCATCTTCAACGATCCGTACGTCGCGGCTGGCCAGCATCTTCCCGACATCTACATCATCAAGCCGATCTTCTTTGAGGAGCGGCTGGTGGCGTGGGCGACCACGATCGCCCATCACTCGGATGTCGGCGGCATCGTGCCGGGCTCGAATGCGCTTGGCGCGACCGAGATCTATCAGGAAGGCATCCGCATCCCGATCCTCAAGTTCATGGAGCGCGGCAAGCCGATCGAGCCGGTTTGGCAACTGGTCGCCCTCAATGTGCGGCTGCCTGACCTGCTGATGGGCGATCTGCAGGCCCAGATGGCGGCGTGCACGGCCTGCGAACGCAACATGACTGATCTGTTCCGGCGCTATGGCCGCGAGACCATGACGGCCTATTTCGGTCACCTGCATGACTATGCGGAGCGCCTGGCGCGTGCGGAGATACGCGACATTCCGGACGGCACCTACCGCTTCACCGACCATATCGACGGACTCGGGAAAAAGCCGGTACCGATCGTCCTCAAGGCCAAGGTGATCGTCGCCGGCGATAGCGTCACGATCGACTGGACCGGATCGAACGAGCAGGTGAAGGGCGGCATCAATTCGCCGCTGCCGTTCACCAAGGCCTGCGCCTACACCGCGATGCGCTCGATCATGTCGGCCGACGTACCGAACTGCTTCGGCTACACCCGCGCCATCAAGGTGGTGGCGCCGGCGGGCACGGTGGTCAATCCGACGATGCCGTTTCCCTGCGGCGCCCGCGGCATCACCGGTTATCGCATGATCGATTGCCTGTTCGGCGCGCTCGCTCAGGCCGTACCCGAAAAAGTCACCGCCGACAGTATGGGCGGCTCGACCCTGCCAACCATCGCCGGCTGGGTCGACGGCAAGCCTTACGTGTTCTGTGAGACCTTCATGGGTACCTGGGGTGCCGCTCACGCGCACGACGGACAGGAGGGCGTTCCGCACATGGGCGCCAATCAATCCAACGTGCCGGTCGAGATGATCGAGAGCGGCTATCCGCTGCGCGTCGTCCAGTATGGGTTTGTCCAGGACACGGGCGGCGCCGGCAAATATCGCGGCGGCGTATCGATCGTGCGCGAGTTCGAGATGCTGGCGGACGATGCTGTGCTGAACGTGCGATCCGACAAGCGCAAATTCCCGCCACACGGGCTGTTCGGCGGCAAACCAGGAACGCCGTCGCTCAACTACCTGACGCACAAAGGCAAGGATCGCTTGCTGCCCGCTCTGCTGATGGAAACCGAGCCGATGATGAAGGGTGACCGCTTCCGTGCCATCCTAGCTGGAGGCGGCGGCTACGGCGACCCGTTCGAGCGCGATCCGGAACTCGTGAGTGCCGATGTGTCCGAGGAAAAGATCACGATCGGATACGCGCGCAAACACTATGGCGTCGCCTTCAAGGCGAGCCCCCGTTTTGCGGTAGATGTAGCGGCAACCAAGAAACTGCGCGGGCGGCACCGCAAACGAAAGGTACCGACCGCGGCGGAGTAGCCGCGATCCGGCTGAGGACGGCAGTCACGTGCAATGAGCTGGGCTGATCAAAGAGGGGAGTGCTGAACATGCGCTTGTTCTGGAAGGCGACTGGAGCCGCGTTGCTTGCTCTCGGACTTGCAAGCGGGCCAAGCGATGCGGCGATGAAAATGAAGGCGGGGCATATTCTGCCGCCGACATCCGATCAGGGGCAGGCGGCCGAATTCTTCGCCAGGCGCGTCAAGGAGCTGACAAACGGCGAAATCGAGATCCAGGTCTTTCATGCGGGCGAACTGGGCAAGTCGATCCCGTCGCAGCTTGAGAACCTCGTGTCCGGCGCGCAGGACCTCTTCATCGACACGTTCGATTACTTCAAGGCCTGGGACCCGCGCTTCGGAGTCGTGAACACGCCGTTCGTGTTCCGCGACCGCGAGCACTTCAAGAAATTCCTGGCGAGCGATCTGTTTGCCGACATGGTCGGTTCGCTCGAAAAGCGCGGCGTCGTTTTCCTCGGCAAGGGCAACTACAACTGGCTGCGCGCCGGCGATCGCGGACTGCTCACGCGCACGCCGATCATGAAACCGGAGGACCTGAAGGGCTACAAGCTGCGCATGTTCCAGGCCGAAGCCCCGATCAAGGCCTGGGCCGCCTTCGGCGCCAACATCCAGGTCATTCCCTGGCCGGACACCTACACGGCGCTTGCGACCGGCACGGTCGACGGACTGACGACCGTGCTGAGCGCGTCCTATCTGACAAAACAGACCGAAGCGGCGCGCTTTTTCACGAACGTGGGCGAGTACTATCAGATTGTCGTGCCGGTCATGAGCAAGCGCACGTGGGACAAGCTGACCCCGCAGCAGCGCCAAATCTTCGAGACCGTCGCGAGGGAAGCGGGCGTGAAGTATCTGGAGGTGTCCGCGGCTGAACGCGACGAGTACGACCGCAAGGCGCAGAACGACCACGGAGTGACGATCATCACGCCGCCGATGAAGCCGTGGCTCGATGTCGCCAAGACCGTGTTCGAGCGCTTCGAGAACGAGAACATCCTGCCGAAGGGTCTGGTCGGCCAGGTTCAGGCGATCAAATAGTCGGAGGGAGCAGCGGTGTAGCGCGCCGATGCATGGCTTTCGCAAGCTTCTGGCGGCGATCGGCTTCGTCGAGCTGTGGGTCGCGATAGCGGCATTCGTGTTCGTCGTCGGCCTGACGATGACGCAAGTGCTCTATCGCTACGTGCTCGCCGGATCAATCTGGTGGGCGCAGGAGATCGCGCAGCTCGCCATGCTGATCGCCTACTTCTTCGGCATCGCCTACGTCTACAAGGCCAAGCAGGACATCATCGTCGGATTTCTGGTGAGCCAGCTTTCGCGCGGCGTCCAGGTCGCGCTGACGATCTTCACGCAGGTTCTGATCGTGATGTTCTGCCTCTTCCTTGTGGTGACCGGCCTGGAGCTGGCGCCGGCGCAACTGGTGTTCTTCACCTACATCCTCAACATACCGCGCTTCTATTCCACGCTGCCGTTGATCGTGGCATCCGCCTCGATGGCGATCACGGCGGTCTATTACGCCATCGTGGCCTGGCAATCGCGCAAGCTGCCGCCAGAGGCCGCCGAACAGGCCGAGCGGGACTCTCTCGTCGTCGTCGCGTCCGAGGTCGTGATCTGACCATGGGCACACTCGCGATGATCGTCGTCATGCTGCTGCTGATGACGCTCGGCGTGCCGGTCAGCATCGCGATCGGTGTCGCGGCGCTCGCCGGCGTCGTTGTGACCGGCACGCCGTTCGACGTCGTGCCGCGCATGATGATCGAGAGCGTCGACAGTTTCGCGCTGCTCGCCGTACCGTTCTTCGTGCTCGCCGGCAATCTCCTCAACATCAGCGGCATCACGGAGCGCATCTTCAACTTCGCGCGCGACATGTTCGGCTGGATGCGCGGCGGCCTCGCGCAAGTCACCATCGCGGCGGAGATGATATTTTCCGGCATCTCCGGCGCCGCGCTTGCCGATCTTGCCGGGCTTGGCGTCGTCGTCATCAAGGCGATGCGCGACCAGCGTTATCCGGTCCCTTTTGCGGCGGCCGTGATGCTCGCCGCCTGCGTTCTCGGACCGATTATCCCGCCGAGCATCGTGTTCGTGATCTACGGCCTCGCCACCGATACCTCCGTCGGGCGGCTCTTTCTCGCGGGTATCATTCCCGGAGTGGTCATCGGCATCCTGCTGATGATCCACATCTCGATCTACATGCGCATCAAGAAGCCGGACTGGGGCAAACCCGAGCCCTTTGCGGGCCGCAAGGCGTGGGGTTCTTTCAAGAAAGGGGCCTTTGCGCTTCTGTCGCCGTTCGTGATTATCGGCGCAATTCTCGCCGGCGTCGCGACGCCATCGGAAATCGGCGCGATCGCGGCGGGCTACGCGCTGCTCGTGGGCTTCGCGTATGGTGGACTGAGCGTGCGCGGTCTGATCGATTGCGTGAAGGAGTCGGTGATCGTCACGGCGGTCATCATGTATCTGATCGCGGTCTCGTCCGTGATGGGCTGGATCGTGACGACCGAACGCATCGCGCACGACGCGGCGCAATTCATCGCAGCCAACGTCCACAGTCCGGTTCTCGGGCTCATCGTCATCAACATCCTGCTGCTGGTCGTCGGGACGTTCCTCGAAACCGTTCCGGCGTTGCTGATCCTGTCGCCCATCCTGCTTCCGGTGGTCAAAGGCCTCGGCGTCGATCCGGTCCACTTCGGCGTGATCATCTCCTACAACCTGATCCTCGGCATCATTCATCCACCCCTGGGGATTGGGCTGTTCGTCGCGGCACGCGTCGCGCGGATTACACCCGAGCAGGTTCTGAGCGCGACCTGGCCATTCTTCATCCCGCTGTTTGGAGGGCTGCTGATTATTTCCGCGGTGCCGGAACTCAGTCTCTGGCTTCCGAACACCGTCTATGCGTGGCTCGGATTGAGGTAAGCGAGGGGCGATGCGTTGTCTGATTGTCGGCGCCGGCATCGTGGGCATTTGCTCTGCCCTGCACTTGCAGCGTGAAGGCCACGAGGTCGTCGTGATCGACCGCAACGGGCCGGCCGAAGGAGCCTCGCAGGGCAACGCCGGGATATTCGCGATCGGCCATGTGGTGCCGATGGGCACGCCCGCGATCCTGAAGCGCGTCCCCGCGATGCTGCTCGACTCGACTTCGCCGTTGACGATCCGGCGATCCTATCTGGCTCGCATCGCACCGTGGCTGATCCGGATGCTGGCCGCGAGCACGCCGCGCCGGGTCGAGGCGATCTCGCAAGCGCTTGGCGCGATCCTCGCGCCGGCGTTGGAGAGCTATCGGCCGCTGCTTAAGAGTGCCGGCGCGACCGACATAGTGCAGCGGCGCGGCTGGTTGATCTTCTATGAATCCGAGGCGAGCCGTCGCGCGGCCGAGCCCGATGTCGTGCTGCGCCGCAGGCGCGGCATCAGGGTGGAGGAACTCGATGAGGGCACCATCCGCCAGCTGGTGCCCGGCCTGCGCCCGGGTCCGGTGTGGGGTGTCATGCTTCCCGACTGCGAACACACGCTCGATCCCTATCGGCTCACTGTCGCGCTGGCGGAGGATTTTGTCGCGCAGGGAGGGACGATCCAGCGCGGCGACGTGCGAACGGGCGTCGGACCGAACGGCAGGGCCGAGGTGACGACCGACGCGGGCCCGCTCGCATTCGACACGCTGGTGATTGCGGCCGGGTCGTGGTCGCGCAAGCTCATGCGCGGATTTGGCGACGACGCGCCCCTCGATACCGAGCGCGGCTATCACGTGATGATGGAGAACAGCATCGACCTGCGTCTTCCGCTGCTGTTCGCGGATCACAAGTTCTCGGTGACGCCGATGGCCGACGGCATTCGGCTCGGCGGCACCGTGGAGTTCGCCGGACTTGAGGCGCCGCCAAATCCACAGCGCTGGGACATCATGGCGCAGCGTTCTCGCGCCGTCCTGCCGGGATTGAAGCCCGAGATGCGTTCGACCTGGATGGGATTCCGGCCGTCGATGCCGGACTCGCTCCCGGTGATCGGTCCGTCGCCGCGCCACGCGAACGTCTACTACGCGTTCGGTCACGGGCATTTGGGCCTCACGCTCGGCGCCGTGACGGGGCGGATGATCGCGGATCTGGTCGCCGGCCGGCCGCCGGCCGTGGAACCGACGCCCTACCGGATCACGCGCTTCTAGCCGCTATCGCACACCGGCCCGGCCGGGCTCCGGAAGCAGCAGATTCGGCAGCCACAAGGTGATTTCCGGCACGAAGGTGAGCACCCCAAGCGCGACCAGCAACGCGAGCACGAACGGCACCGCCGCCCAGGCAAGCTCGCCGAACTTCAGGTTGGAGATAGACATTATGATGAACAGGCCGATGCCGATCGGCGGGTGCATGAAGCCGATGAGCAGGTTGAAGATCACGACGACCCCGAAGTGAACGAGATCGACCCCGAGCGCTTTCGCGGTTGGCACAAGCAGCGGCACGGCGATCAGCATCGCCGGCAGGGTCTCGATGAAGCAGCCGAGGACAAACAGCAGAAGATTCGAGATAATCAAAAACGAGACCGTTCCGACGCTCAGGCTCGCGAGGATTTGCGAGAGCTGGGCGGCGGTGCCCTCGGAGACAAACACATAGGACAGTGCCGAAGAGGCCGCGATGATGAACAGGATGAGAGCAGACGACTCGGCGGTCTCGACCAGCGAGCCCACGATCCCGCGGATCGTGATCGTGCGCTCCAGCATTCCGACGAGCAACGCGTAAGCGCATGCCAACACGCCCGCTTCGGTCGGCGTGACCCAGCCGCTCGCCATGCCGCGCAGGATGACGACCGGCGCCAGCAGCGCCAGCGCGGCCGACCACGTCGTCTTGAGAAGCTTGCGAGCGGAAAACTTCGTCGGCTCGGGCGCGGGCGTGAACCTGAAGCCGGTCAGCACCGCAATCGTCACCGATATGACCACAGCGATGAACAGGCCGGGCAGGATGCCGGCCACAAAGAGCCGCGCGATCGAGACATCGGCCGTGATGGCGTAGACCACCATCATGATGCTGGGCGGAATGATCGGCCCGAGCGTCGACACCGCCATGACGACGGCTCCGGCGAACGGGGGCGCATAGCCGAGCCTCGGCATCTCTTTCATCGAGATCGATCCGAGCGCCGCCGCGTCGGCCACGGCCGCCCCGGATATGCCGGAGAAGATCACGCCCGCGACGACGTTTGCGTGCGCGAGGCCGCCGCGCATCCATCCGACCGCGGCTTCGGCGACGTCGAAAATCCGCCGTGTCATGCCGAGCGCCGTCATGAGATTGGCGGCGAGAATGAAGAACGGGATGGCGAGCAGCTCAAGACTGCCGACGCTTGCCCCCATTTGCTGCGGCAGCAGGATCAGATTATAGCCGCCCGCCACCATGCAGAGGATCGTGGCGAGCACCAGCGCGGCGGAAACCGGCACGCCGATGAACATCAGTACGATGAACAGCGTGATCGACAGGAGCGAGATCATTGCGCGAGCCCGCCGACGCCGTGCGCAGCCGCGGGTCCATTCGCGACGAGCTTGTTGAGCAGCACAACGATGAGGCCCGCGAGCCCGAGCAGAAGAGGCGCCGTGAACGCCGCATTGGGCAACCCCGAGCCCGGCGTGCGAAACGGGAGCTGCAGCTCGATCAGTTCCCAGGCGAACCATGCGGTAATTGCAAAAGTGACCGTGCAGATAACGTGAATTCCGCGATCGAACATGGCCTGTTTATTTCGCGGGAGGAGCAGTCTCAGGCCGACGACCGAAACATCGCCGTTGCGTGCGTACACTGGAACGATGCCGAGAAAATACGTCCACGCGGCGAGCAGCAGATTGGTTTCGTAGATCCACGCATACGAGACGTGGAAGAAGGTTCGCGAAAAGATTTCGAGAACATTGATCAGCACGATCGCAGCGAGCGCGGCGACCGAGATGACGAGGGTCCCGCGGACGACGATCCGGTCCGTTATGCGCAGCAGACCGGCGATCCGGGTCATCGGTCGGCTAGCGTGACAGCGCGTTCACGGCGTCGAACAGCTCCTTCGACAGGGCCTTCTCCTTGATGAGATCGGCATAGAGCGGCTGGAGCTTCGCGCGCATGGCCTCCGTATTGAGCTTGATCACGACCGCGTTGTTATCGCGGATCATTGCCGCAACATCCGTCTCGGCGCGATCCATGGTGGTCTTGGCGTAGACCGTGCCCGCCTCGTTTGCGGCGCGGACGAGAAGCTGCTGTTCGTCGGCCGACAGCTTCTTCCAAGTGCGGTCGCTTATCGTGATCGGCCATGTCTGCGGGTATTCGCGGATCTCCACAATGAAGGGCGCGACTTCGGTAAATTTCATCGAGCGCACGAGGCTGAGCGGCGCCGTTACGGCATTCACGACGCCCTGCCGGATACCGAGATAGGTTTCGGTCCATGCGAGCTGGATCGGCACCGTCTCGAGCTGCTTCCACGAGCGGACATAGACCTCGTTCGGGAACATCCGCACCTTCAGCCCCTTGAGATCGTCGGCATTCAGGACGGGCTTGGCCGAAACCAGCACGCGATACGGGCCGCGGTCTGCGTTCCACTCGGTCGAGAGCACGCGGATGCCGCGCGCGAGCAGCTTCTCCTCGGCCTTCTTGAAGGCGGGACTCTTGAGATACGCGCGCAGGTGATCGTGACTCGTCACGAAATAGGGCAGCGAGATCGCGTTGATCTCTTCGCCGACGATCGGGGCGTAGTACTCCAGCGCGCCGGAATAGAGATCGAGCGCCCCAATGGTCAGGCTCTCCAGCGCCTGCGTCGGCTTGCCCAGGGCGTCCTGAAGGTGAATTGCGATCTTCACCTCACCCTTGGAGCCTTCCTCGACCAGTTTCTTGAAATGCAGGAGAGCAAGCTCCTCGGGGCTGCCGGGGCCGAGCGATTCATTGATCTTGAGGAGCTTTTCGGCTTGAGCCGGGAAGGAGAGGAGAGCGAGGATCGCGCCGGTCAGCGCCGCGCGTCGCAACATCGTGGTCATGGCCAACTCTCCAGATAGCCGCATCGCTCGCATGGCCGAGCGAGAGGGCTAAAGCAGGGTAGGCGGCAGCCATTGCGGTTTGCAATCGCTATTGTGGGATTGTCTGCTTTCCGGTCGGTGACATGCGAAGCAGGAGCTGCACGCGCCAAACGATCAGCCTGGTCGCGGTCGCAATTGCAACGTGCAAGCCGAGAAATCGGACGTAGGACTCGACGTCAATCCGGCGGCGTCGTACCTCAGGGTGGTCCCTGACAGTGGGAATGCGATTACGGCAGCGCACAAGAAGCAAGGGAGTCGGTCGTGGCGTGGAACGTCCTGTTTCGAACGCTTGCAGCGTTGGTCGCCCTGATCTCCACTGGACTATCGAGCCAAGCGCAATACCCGGACAGGCCGCTGAAAATCATCGTCGCCTGGCCGCCGGGGGGCGTGGTTGATACGACCGCTCGCCTCGTCGGGGAGCAGTTGGCGATGCGACTCGGGCAACCGGTTGTCGTTGAGAATCGGGTCGGCGCGAACGGGAACATTGGCACGACGTCGGTCGCCCGGTCGCCTGCCGATGGCTACACCCTGCAGGCGGTTACGGCCGAGACCCACGCGATCAATCCAAATCTCTACAAGACGATCACATACGATGTGTTTCGCGACTTCGATCCGGTTGCGTTGCTCGCTCGTTCGAATTTTGTGCTCGCCACAAGGGGAGGCCTTGCCGTCGAAAGAGTGCAGGATCTGATTGCGCAGGCCAAAGCCTCTCCCGGAAAGCTCACGATGGCGACGTATGGTATCGGAAGCACGTCGCACGTCACGATGGTCTCCTTCGAGGACGCGACAAAGACGAGCTTCCTGCATGTGCCCTATCGCGGGGTCGGCCCCGTGGTGAACGCGCTTCTGACCGGGGAGGTCGACGCCGCGTTCGCGACGCCGCACATTGTCTTTGAGCTGCGGAACGCCGGAAAGCTGAAGATCCTCGGGGCGGCGTCGCTGCAGCGGATGGACATCGTTCCCGATGTGCCGACGTTCACCGAACAGGGCATCGACGGGTTTGTCGGCGGCAATTGGTACGGCGTTGTGGCGCCGCGCGGGATTCCGGAAGCCGAGAAGATGCGCCTTGCAAAAGAGCTACAACAGATTGCCGCCTCGCCGGCATTTCTGGCGCTTGCCAAATCGCTTGGTGTCGACGCCGAGTATCTCGACGCGGTCGGTTTTGCGGCGTTCCTGAGGAAGGAGAACCAGCGCTGGGGAACGCTGATCAAGGCCAGAAACATCGAGGTGCCCTGACCGTGCCTGACATGAGCGCACAAGCTTCGCTTCTCGGTGCCGTGCAAAGCGCCGCCGCTTCGCTCGAAGCAGCCGTGCGCGACGGGCTGCCCGCCCGCGCCGTGTTTGAGCGCTTGCGTGACACTCTGGCAAATGTCGTTGCGTTCAAGGTGCTCACGGTTCTGAAGCTCGATCCCACAACGCTGCGTTCGGTTCGTCTCTACAGCAGCGAGCCAAGTTATCCGGTCGGAGGCATGAAGCAGCATGTGCGTAGCGCCTGGAGCGAGGCAATTCTTGACCGGCAGTCAGTGTTCGTCGCGCAAGACCTCGCTGCGTTGCGTGCGACGTTTCCCGACAGCGCGGCGATCGAGGCGACCGGGTGCGGCTCCATCGTTGCGGCTCCGATCGTCCACAATGGCACCGTCATAGGCACGATTAACCTGTGGCATCGCGACGGATATTACGACGACGAGAAGGCATCACTCACGATCCCGTTCGCGCATGCGATTGCACGTATCGTGCGCGACAGCGGTCCGGTGAGCTAGTTCGATCAGGGGTGTTGGCATGCTGAGACGGTCTCTCCTGAAGGGTCTTGTCGCCACGCTAGCGCCTTTCGCAAGCCCGGTTTGCGCACAAGAGCCTTGGCCGAGTCGATCGGTCAGAACGCTTGTCGGCTTCGCTCCCGGGGGTACCGCGGATATCCTTGCCCGCAAGCTGCAAACGCCAATGTCCGGTCGTCTTGGGCAGCCGATCATTGTTGAAAATCGGACGGGGGCGAGCGGCATGACCGCAGCCCTCGAAGTGGCTCGCTCCACGCCCGACGGTTACACGGTCGGGCTGGTGGTCAGCACGCATGCGTCGCTCGCCGCAATCAACAAGAAGCTGCCCTACGATACGGAGAAAGATTTCACGCCGGTGGTCTTCGTGGGCAGCATTCCACTGGTGCTGCTTGTCAGCCAGAAATCGTCATTCAAGACTCTGCCCGAACTGTTGGCTGCCGCAAAAGCCAAGCCGGGTTCGCTGAATTATGCGTTCCCGGGGATCGGGCTCTCGCATCACTTCGCCGGCGAACTCCTCAAGCAGCGCGCGAACGTCGACATTCAGGCGGTCTCCTATCGCGGGACGGCGCCGGCGCTGAATGATGTCATCGGGGGCGCAGTCGAGATGACGTTCGGCACACTGCCGGCCGTGATGGGCTCAATCGGCGGCGGGATTGTTCGTCCGCTTGCGATCACGGCGCCGCAACGGGCCGAAAGCCTGCCGGATGTCCCGACTGTAACCGAACTGGGTTTCCCGGGTTTCGACGTCAGCGAATGGTTCGGTATCGTGGTGCCCGCCAACACGCCAAGCGCCGTTGTCTCTCGCTTGAACGCAGACACGAATGCTGTTCTGCTCGATCCCGAGCTCCAGCTTTGGTTAAAACAGAACAATGTCATCCGCGGCACGACCACGGCGGACGGGTTCCGGACGTTCATCTCCGAAGAAATCAAGAAGCTCTCCTCGATCGCCGCGAAGGCCGGCATCAGCGTGGACTAGGAAGGAACACCAGCCGTGCCCGCAGAAGTGAAGCAACCGACCGAAAGCACGATCGCGCTTCATCGCGCAGCGATCGTCATCGATACACATGTTGACACGATTCAACGTGCTGTCGACCTCGGCCATGACCTCGTTCATGCGAACCCGAGCGGGTTCATGGACCTGGAGCGCATGAGAATCGGCAACATGACCTGCGCGTTCTTTGCGGTCTGTGTCGACTACAACAGCATCCGGCGCGGCATAGGACGACAGCGCCAGGACACGCTGTTGCATGCGGTGCTCGACCTCTGCTGCAACAATCCGGACAAGATCGGGCTGGCGAAAACCGCTGCGGACGTGCGCAGGCTTGCGAGTGAAGGAAAGCTGGCCGCCATCCTCTCGGTCGAAGGCGCACAGGCGATCGAAGAGCGCCTCGATCTCTTGCAGGAGCTATGGGACCAGGGCGTCCGCTCGATCGCACCCGCGCACTTCACATCGAACGGATGGGCGGATTCGTCGGCGGACCAGCCGCGCCACGGTGGCCTGTCGGCGCTGGGCCGTCGAGCGATTAACGAGATCAACCGCCTCGGCATGATCATCGATGTGTCGCATATCTCGGATCAGGGTTTCTGGCAGGTCCTGGAGGCCTCAACCGCCCCGGTCTTCGCGTCACATTCCTCGGCACGTGCGCTGCATGATCATCCGCGCAACCTGACCGACGACATGATCAGGGCGATCGGACAGAAGGACGGCATTGTCGGGATCACCTGGTTCCCGGAATATTGCTCCATCCAGCATCAGCGTGCGCTTGAGGAGAAGGCGCGTTCGATCGACCTGAAGGCACTTGGATTTGAAACGGGCGGGCCCGGAATGCCCGCGATCGCCACGTTGATGCGAAGCTGCGGCGCCGACATGCACGCCAAGTATAATGTCATGATGGCGGCGGGCCTTCCAATGCCGACAGTCGATACGATCGTCGAGCATGTTGCCTATGTCGCGAATTTGATCGGCGCCGATCGTGTTTGTCTCGGCAGCGATCACGGTGCCGTTCGGTTCGACATTCCGGGCTTTGAGGACTGCACCAAGTGGGCCGTCGTGACGCAGGCACTGAAGGATCATGGCTTCTCCGACACCAACGTTCGGAACATCCTAGGTGAAAATGTTCTGCGATTGATGGAGCGAGTAGTCGAAATGTAGTCCGGGGCAAGGGACTTGCTCTTGGGGCGGCGGGTTGCCTGTTCGAGTTTGCTCCATAGAAACTCCCGGCCTTCACGCGCTTCCATC
>Ga0207683_10001714_pt1 | contig 19609 bp, 24 predicted proteins | sample KBSM73metaG_FD_184333 | JGI IMG/M metagenome (GOLD analysis project Ga0207683, IMG submission 184333) | Miscanthus rhizosphere microbial communities from Kellogg Biological Station, Michigan, USA - KBS M7-3 metaG (SPAdes) (version 2) | ecosystem: Host-associated > Plants > Roots > Rhizosphere >... | reverse complement strand
CCACTCGATTCAAGGAGACATCACCGATGTCCGACAACCGCTGGACCGTCATCGCCGCGTCCATCGCCGGCGTGCTGCTGATCGTGATCGCGATCGTCTACTTCGCGGAGCCCGCGAAGTCGCTGCCCGGCTTCTTCCCCGGTCACGAGGCCGGGTCGAGCCACCATCACGTCAAGCACGGCATCGCCGCCCTGCTCCTGGGCATCGGCGCGTTCGTGCTCGCCTGGTTCCAGAGCGGGCCTCGACGGGTCGAGGCCTGAGGCGTGGTCGCGCTGCCGCTTGCGCTGATCTCCTACGGGCAGGCCGTCCTGCTCGGCCTGCTCCAGGGGGTTACCGAGCTGTTCCCGATCTCCAGCCTCGGCCACAGCGTGATCGTGCCGCAGCTGCTCGGCTGGGACATCCATCAGAACGACTCGTTCTTCATCACGTTCCTGGTGGCCACGCATCTGGCCACGGCCCTCGTCCTGCTGGCCTTCTTCCGGCGCGACTGGGCGCGCATCCTCCGCGGCCTGGGGCGCTCGCTGCGCAACCGCGAGATCGGTGACGACAGCGACGCCAGGCTGGGCTGGCTGCTCGTGGTGGGCACCGTCCCGGCCGGGCTGCTCGGACTCCTGCTGGAGCACGCGCTGCGCGGTCTCTTCGCCTCCGGCAGCTCGGCTGCGTTCTTCCTGATGCTCAACGGCTTCATGCTCTACGGCGCCGAGCGGCTGCGACGCAGGGCGCCGGCCGCAGAGGAAGGCGAGAGCGACGAGCGCATCGCCGGGCGCGTGTCCTGGCGTGACGCGCTCGGAGTCGGCGCGGCCCAGGCGATCGCGCTCATCCCCGGCTTCTCCCGCTCCGGCGCCACCATGGGAGGCGGCCTGCTGGTCGGGCTCTCCAACGAGGACTCGGCGCGCTTCGCCTTCCTGCTCGCGACGCCGATCATCGGCGCTGCCGCGCTCCTCAAGCTGCCCGAGCTGCTCGGCTCGAGCGGCAATGGCGTGCGCGGGCCGGCCCTCGTCGGATCGCTCTGCTCGGCGCTCACGGCGTACCTCGCGGTGCGCTTCCTGATGCGCTACTTCGAGACCAACCGGCTGACGCCGTTCGCCGTCTACTGCGTCGTTGCCGGCGCTGCGACGTCGCTCTATTTCGCCTTGTGAGGCCGTAAGCTGGCGCGGTGCGGCTGGAGCTGATGATCGAGGGCCAGGAGGGCGTGACCTGGGAGGAGTGGGTTGCGCTGGCGCGGGCCTGCGAGCAGCACGGCGTCGGCACGCTCTTCCGCTCGGATCACTACCTCTCGGTCATGGGACACGAGGAGCGCGGCTCGCTCGAGACGTGGACGACGCTCGCAGGGCTCGCAGCGATCACGACGCGGCTGCGCTTCGGCGTGCTCGTGTCGCCGGCGACGTTCCGTCACCCGTCGGTGCTCGCCAAGGTCGTCGCAGCCGTCGATCAGATCTCGGGCGGCCGTGTCGACTTCGGCCTCGGCGCGGGCTGGAACGAACGCGAGCACGAGGCCTACGGCTTCGCGTTCCCGCCGCTCGGCGCACGCCTCGAACTGGTCGAGGAGCAGCTCGAGATCGTGCGCGGCGCCTGGGCCGACGGGCCCTTCTCCTTCGCCGGAGCGCACTACTCCCTCGACGCGCTCGACGCACTGCCCAAGCCGGTGCAGCGCCCGCACCCGCCGATCATCATCGGCGGCGGCGCGAAGCCCCGCACCGCGCGCATCGCGGCGCGCTTCGCCGACGAGTACAACACCGTCTACGCGACGCCGGCCGAGTGCGCAGAGCGGCGCGCGGTGTGCGAGGCGGCCTGGACGGGAGCCGGCCGCGATCCGGCCACGCTCACGTTCTCGGTGATGCTGCCGTGGGTGGACGGCACCGACGCCGAGCTGATGGCCGTGGTCGGCGAGTCCGCGGCCGTCGGCATTCCCCGGGCGTTCGACGAGGCCGTCGCGCGCCTTCGCAGCTACCGCGATGCCGGCGTGGATCGCGTCATGCTCCAGCACCTGCGCCACCGCGACGTCGAGGCGATCGCCGAGATCCCTCGCCTCACGGCCGCACTGGCCTAGGGGACACCCGCCCGCCCACACGCAAGCGCACGTGTTGCCGTGCTCCCCGGTGTGTCACTTCATGCGCAGGTGCTGTCCAGCAGGGCTCGAGCGACTCTGGTTTCGAGTTGGGCGGGATACCGCTGCACACCCGCGGGGAGGTCGGCGATACGCCCCGTGAGAATCGCGTCGAGACCGAGCAGCATGATCGCCGCGAAGGGGTCGAACAGTTGCGGTGCGCCTATGCCCAGGTCGGCCGCCAAGTTCACGAGGCTGCCTCGGTTGAGCAGATGCACGCGGCGGCCGTTCACTTCATACCGCTCGAGATGTCGGCGCAGGTCGGTGTGGGGGTGCTGATTGAGCCAGTCGACGTCGATCTCACGGGGGCTGTGGCCGACGTTCATGAGGATCGCGCCGTCGGGGAGGCGCTCGATCTGTGCAGCTCCGACGACCCCATCGAAACCGGTCGCGGTGACAACTACGCTGGCGCGGCGAACGGCGTCATCGAAGTCGGCGACGCGGCAGCCGTGGTGCTGCGCCTGGATCAACCGAACCGGGTCGAGGTCGACCACCGTGACGCTGGCGCCGAGATCGCGGGCTCGCAGCGCAACGCCCTGACCAACGGGGCCGAACCCGACCACGACGATCTCGCGGCCGTACAGCGACAGGCCCGTTATCGCGGTGAACGCCGGCCAGGTCTCGGCGCCGACGTGATGGCGATTGTGAATGAGTTCCTTGAGTGCGATCCCGTTCCAGTCCAGGACGGGGAATGGGATCTCGAGGCCGGCCAGGCGGTGCAAGCCGGTCGTGGTGGCCTCGAGCGCACCAGCGGGCCCGTGGCCCGCTGCTGCGGTCGTCGCGATCAGATCACCGCCCATGTCGCACAGCGCGTCGGCTGGCTCCTTCGCGAGCCAAGCCAGTGCGTCGGCCTGCTCGGCGGCAGACATGCCGGCGTGGCCGCGGATCTCGACGCCCATCGAGGCGAGGTGCGTTGCAGTGCGATCGTCGGTGCTGTCCGGGTTGCATGGCGCCATTCGGACTCGGGCCCCCGCCTGGAGGAGGGGGCCGACGATGCAGATGCTCTCGGGCAGGATGTGCTGGTGACACGCCACGGTGCGGCCCGAAATGTCCGAGGCCGCGACCTCCGCGCCGAACCCGGTGGTGATCGGGTTGGTCCACGCGATCCATTCCAGCTCTGCGGTGTCCACGGCTCCAGTACATCATGGGCGACCGCTGAGGAATTGATCAGCGAGCCGCGTCCAGCGCGCGCACGGCCGTCGCGAACCGCCGCGCCATGCACCTTGCGTGCGCGCTCCATTCCGGCACGTAGCGCCGTCCGAGGCGACGGGTCACCTCCGGATCGACGCCGTTGGCCTGCATGAGGTGGCCGAGTGCATGCGTCCAGCTGTCCAACATCTCGAGCGTCGGCTCGGGATGGAACTGCACGCCCCACGCGTTCGACCCGACGCGGAAGGCCTGCGCCTCCTCCGGCGCGCCGGACAGGGCGACGGCTCCCGGCGGGAGATCGCAGGCGTAGTTGTGGGCCTGGAAGACCTCGAACCGCGGCGGCAAGTCCGCGAGCAGGTCGTCCTCGCTCGCGGCGGGCTCCAGCGCCACTTCGCAGTACCCCCACTCTGGCGCGCAGGGATGCGTGCGGCCGCCTGCGGCCTCTGCAAGGAGCTCGGCGCCGAGACAGATGCCGAGCACGGGCACTCCGCGCGCCAACGCCTCGCGCAGAACCTCGCGCGTCGCGGTGACCGCGACGGTCTCGTCCACCGGATCCGCGACGCCGGGCAGCGCGATCACCGCCGCGTGATCCGAGAGCTCCAGCTCGCCGTGGCCGGCGAAGCGGACGTCGAGCTCCAGCCCTGCGGATGCGAGCGGAGACGCGAACAGCCCGAGTCCCTTGTCTGCGTCGTGCTGGATGACCAGAATGCTCACGCAGGCAAACCATTTCACGCTCCCGGTGCGCGTGCAAATTCGGGATACGATCCCGACCTATCAGCGCTCTTTCTGAATGGTCCGGCCTCGACCTGCGCCACCTGGCTGCACTGGAGGCGATTGCGCACGAGGGATCGGTCAGCCGGGCGGCCGTACGACTGGGCTACACCCAGTCGGCCGTGAGCCAGCAACTGCAGGCGCTCGAGCGCATTGTGGGCGTCACGCTCGTCACCCGCTCGCCCGGAGCCCGCTCGGTCGAGCTGACCGAAGCCGGCACCCAGCTGCTCGCACACGCCGGCGCGATCGCCGGCCACCTCGAGTCGGCTCGCGCCGATCTGGCAGCGTTCGCCGACGGCCGCACCGGTGAGCTGCGCATCGGTGCCGTGCCGAGCGTCGCCGCCGCCCTCGTGCCCGCGCTGGCCACGGAGCTGCGCTCACGGGCACCGCGGCTGACGCTCGCCGTGAGCGAGTCCTACTTCCCGGCGGAGCTGCTGGACAGGCTGACCGCCGGCGAGCTCGACTTCGTGGTCGCGCCCGAGGACGAGCCGCGCGAGGGGCTCGAGTCCGAGACGATCATGAGCGACCCCTACGTCCTGCTCGTGCCGGCCGGCGACCCGCTCACCCGGCTGGGCCGCAAGGTGACGCCGGCCGATCTCGCGCGGCGCGATCTGATCGGCAAGGACTGCGGCACGGCCAGCCAGCGCGCGCTCAGCGCCGCGCTGGCCGACTACGGTCTCGGCGCCCCGCGCATCCGCGCGCACGACCTGCGCGAGGTGCAGGCGCTCGTGCGGCGGGGTCTCGGCATCGCGGTCGTCCCGAGGTTGCTGCTGGACGAGCCGGATCCGACGATCGACACGCTTGCTGTCGACCACTTCGTGCCCGACCGGCGCATCGTGCTGACGACGAGGACGAACGGGGCACGCACGCCGGCGGTCGATCTGGCGGCCGCGATCATCCGCGCGCTGCCGTAGCTCCCCTCAGATGTTCTCGGGGTGCCATGCGTGCCAGCGATCGACCTCGATCCAGGCGCTGTAGCGCCTGTGGTCGCGCAGGTAGTACGGCTTCCCCGTGTAGTGCGTGGAGATGCGGTCGATGTCGCGCAGGCCCGGGTCCTCCTCGAGCGAGACGACGCGGCCCTGCAGACTGACGTGGGAGCTCCAGTTGGCCAGCTCCATCACGGTCAGCGACACGTTGGGATTTGCGCGCATGTGCTCCAGGCGACGCCGGCTCTCGTCCATGTTCACGAGCACCCGGCCGCCTTCCCAGACGTACCATGTCGCGACCGTCACGGGCGAGCCGTCCGGGCGCACGGTGGCGATGACCGAAGGATTCGGCTTCGCCAGGAAGGCGTCCAGCCGTGGAGGGAGCGGAGGCTTCGGCACGCGGCGAGCCTAGCATCCTCCCCTCGACGCGCTATCAGAGCTGCTTATGCCAAGCGACACCCCAACCTACGCGCCGATGCTGGCCGGAACGTCGCAGGACGTGCCTGTCGGCGAGGCCTGGCGCTTCGAGGTCAAGTGGGACGGATTCCGCGCGATCGCGCGCGTCCAGGGTGACGACGTGCGGCTGTGGTCCCGTAACGGGAAGGCGCTGGAGGGCAAGCACCGATCGGTGGCCGAGGCGCTGCCCGACGCGCTGACGCACGCCGATTGCGTGCTCGACGGCGAGCTGTGCGCGTTCGACGAGGATGGCGTCCCGCGCTTCGACCTCTTCCAGCGCGGCGAGGGCAACATCGCGTACGTCGTCTTCGACGTGCTCGAGCTCGACGGCGAGCCGCTCATCGCCGAGCCCTGGAGCCGCAGGCGCGAGCAGCTCGAGGAGCTGATCGTGCCGGAGGCTCCGGTCGTCGTGCTCTCTCAGGTCTACGACGACGGCAGGGCGCTGCTGGACGCCGCGCACCGGCGCGGGCTCGAGGGCATCATGGCCAAGCGGATCAAGGCGCCCTACCGACCTGGTCGCCGCAGCGACGACTGGCGCAAGATCAAGCTCCGCGAAGAGACCACGCTGCTGATCGCCGGCTACACCAGCGGGCAGGGCGCGCGCGCGAGGCTCGGCGCCCTGCTGCTCGCAACCGACGACCTCGAGTACGCCGGGAACTGCGGCAGCGGTCTCTCGGACGAGGACATCCGCGACCTGCTGGCGCGCCTCGATCCCCTCCGGCGCGAGACCTCGCCTCTGCGCGGCGCGCCGAAGCTCGGCGGTGTCGTGCGCTCGCGCGTGACCTGGGTCGAGCCGGCGCTCGCGTGCGAGGTGGAGTTCACCGAATGGACGCGCGACCGCCGGCTGCGCGCCCCCGTGTTCAAGCGCCTGGTAGAGGAGGGTGCCGTGAAGGAGCCCGTCGAGAAGCCCTCGCGCGAGCTGAAGCTGACGAACCAGGACAAGGTCTTCTTCCCCGACGAGAAGATCACCAAGGGCGACCTGCTCACGTATTACCGCTCCGTGGCGGACGTGCTCCTGCCCTACCTGCGCGACCGCCCGATCACGCTCGTCCGCTATCCGGACGGCATCGAGGGCAAGCACTTCTTCCAGAAGCAGGCGCCCGTGCACACGCCCGACTGGATGCGCACGGTCACGCTGCCGAGCCGTTCCGACGGTGGCGGCAAGGACATCCGCTACCTCATGGTCGACGACACGGACGGTCTGCTCTGGATGATCAACAGCGGCTGCATCGACGTGCACGCTCCCTACGCCCGCTCGCAGCACTTCGACTCACCCGACTTCGTGCTGTTCGACCTCGACCCGTCGCCGGGCTTCACGCTGGCACAGACGGGCCGGGTGGCGGTGCTCGTGCGCGACGCCCTGGAGGTGCTCGGCCTGCGTGCCGTCGTCAAGACGTCGAGCACCGAGGGCATGCACATGGCGGTGCCCCTGCGCCCGGGCCACACCTATGCGCAGGCGCGCTCGCTGGTGCAGCTCGTGGCCCAGGCACTGGAGCGCGCCCACCCCGATCTCGTCACGACGCAGTGGGACAAGAGCCGCCGGCATGGCGTCCTCATCGACTCCAACCAGGTCGGCTACGGACGCACGATGTCGGCCGCGTACTGCGTGCGGCCCCGGCCCGGCGCGCCCGTGTCGATGCCGTTGACCTGGGACGAGGTCGAGTCGGGCGCTTTCGCGCGCGCCCGGCCGACGATGCGCGCAGCCCTGCGCCGGATCGAGCGCCTGGGCGATCCCTTCGCCGGGGCGCTCGACGGCGACCAGAGCCTGCCTGCGGCGCTGCGTCAGTAGGAGAGCCGCTCAGCGAAGTCCGGTCAGTACCACTTGCCTCGCACGAAGCCGCCGAACGCGATCAGGCCGATCAGCGCGACGACGACTCCGGCCGCGATGTTCAGGAACAGCGCGATCAGGATCCCGGCGATCACGAGCGCCCCGCCGAGCGTCAGGCCCATGCGTTTCTTGCCGGACTCTGGGGTCGACATTGCCTCTCCCTCTCCTCGACTCGAAGGTGGGGATGCTACTCCGGCGCACAGCGTTTCGGCCGGGACGCCTGAGGGAACCCCGGTCAGTGACGGCAAGCGGGAGCGATGACGCGAAGGACGCCGGCCTCCGCTACTCGTCGGACTCCGGGCCGGGGATCACGCGGCGCCGGGCGGGCGGCGGCTTCAGCTACCTGGGAACGCGGGGGCGGCCGTTGCGTGACAAGCGCGTGCTCGCGCGCATCCGCGGGCTCGCGATCCCGCCTGCCTGGAGCGACGTCTGGATCTCGACCGACGCGCGCGGGCACCTGCAGGCGACGGGACGCGACGCACGCGGGCGCAAGCAGTACCTCTACCACCCCGACTGGCGAACGCTGCGCGACGAGACGAAGTTCGACCGGATGGAGGACTTCGGTGCGGCCCTCCCGGCCTTGCGTGAGCGCATCGACGCCGACCTCGGCCGCTCCGGCCTGCCGCGGGAGCGCGTGCTCGCGGCCGTCGTGCGTCTGGTCGACGAGACGCTCATCCGCGTCGGCAACGAGCAGTACCGGCGTGACAACGGCTCGTTCGGCGCCACGACGATCAGGCAGCGCCACGCCGAGGTCGCGGGCTCGCGCGTGAGCGTCGAGTTCCGCGGCAAGGGCGGCAAGCTGCTGCACGCCGAAGTGGCCGATCGCCGGCTGGCCCGCACGGTGCAGCGGCTGCACGACCTGCCGGGGCGTGAGCTGTTCGAGTACCTCGACGGCGAGGGCGAGCGCCACCGAGTGCACTCGGAGGACGTGAACGGCTACCTGAAGGACGTCAGCGGCGAGGACCTCACCGTCAAGGACTTCCGCACCTGGGGCGCGAGCGCGCTCTCGCTGCGGGCACTCAGCGATCTGGGCGAGCCGGCTTCGGCCTCGGAGGCCAAGCGCTCGATCAACGAGGCGATACGCGAGGTCGCGGATGCGCTCGGCAACACGCCGGCGGTCTGTCGCGCCTCGTACGTCCACCCGGCGCTGCTCGAGGCCTACGCGGAAGGCGAGCTGCCATCGCCGACGAGACGCAGGCTGAGCGGGCTCGATCGCTGGGAGTCCGCCCTGCTGCGCTTCCTGCGCGCCCGCTCATGACGTCGCGCTGACACTCTCGATCTCGGACAGCATCTCGGCCAGCGCGTTGCTCGTCCGGCTCGACAGGCGGGCAGCCTCGACCAGCGACTCCAGCAGATCCAGAGCGCTGGTCGAGATCTCGAGCTGATTGGGATCCCCGAACAGGCGGGCATCGGCGGCATCACGTATCCGCTGTGCCTCGTCCGCCGTCAGGACGCTGCCGTCGAGCGCGCGCACCCGCACCATGAGGGCGCTGTAGGACTCCGTGCTCAGGCTCACGTCGGGGCCTCCCCCGCATTTCAGCGGCCAAACCGCCGGGGTATTCCCGGCGGCATGTTTTCGGCTCACCGCATCCGGGTAGCACGACGGCGTGAACGCGACGACGCAACCCAAATTGCTCTACTTCCATTCGCCCAGGTCCGGCCTCAGCCGCCGTGTCGAGGCGTTCCTCGACCAGGTACTGCAGGAGCGGCGGAACCACAAGGCGTTCTCGCGTGCGCGAGTCGATGTCGACCGCACCCCCCAGCTCGCCGAGCACTTCCACGTCGAGGACGTGCCGGCGATCGTGGTGCTCGAGGACGGGCACGTCGTGCAGCGGGTCGAGGGCCGCGTGAGCGTTGCGCGCATCCGCGACGCGCTCGCTCCCTGGCTGCATTAGGGTCTTCGGCCGGCATCCTCGGGAAACCAACCTCCAGGGTGCTCCAGAACGAAGGACCGAAATGCGCGCGTTGAGGCGGTGGGCGGTCAGGTCGGCGCTGCTCGGCGTGGGCGCCACAGCGACGATGGACGCCGGAGCGGAACTGGTCAGGCGGACCACCGGGGTGCCACCCCTGGACTACCGGCTGCTCGCCCGGTGGATCGGGCACATGCGCACCGGCCGGTTCACCCACGACAACATCGCCGACGCCGAGCCAATCCGCGGCGAGGCGAAGCTCGGTCTCGTCGTCCACTATTCGATCGGGGTCAGCTTCGCCGGCCTGCTGCTGGCGTGGCGGCCACGCTGGACGGAGCGGCCCAGCCTGGGACCGGCTATGGCGATCGGCCTGGGCACCATCATCGCCCCGTGGTTCGTGATGCAGCCGGCGTTCGGGCTCGGGGTTGCAAGCGCAAAGACGCACGACCCCACCGCCGCGCGGCTACGCAGCCTGCGTACGCACGCCACCTACGGGCTTGGGCTGTACCTCACCGGTCGGGCACTCAAGGCCGCGCGAGCCGGATTGCGACGACCAGCCTCACGCCGATAGCAGCGGTCGAGCCGGCCGCAACGCGAAACTCGCGGAACTCTCACGTGAGTCTTAGGTTCGGCTGCTCGAATGTCCGGTATGGGCAATCGCGAACGAGAGATCCGCGAACGAGACGCGAACGTGCGGCGCGTCAGCCGCATCACGGCCATCGCCGGGGCGCTCGCTGCGAGCGCAACCGCGGGGTTCGGCGTGCTCGCCGCGGCGGCCACCGGTCACGCGGGGCAGACGGCCGCGACCGGCACGGCCGCGACGACCGCGGTCGCCACGCAAGCGGCGACGACGGGCGGCTCGGCCACGGAAACAGAGACCCAGACGACACAGGTCCCGACCACCCAGGCCACGACCGCGCCGACGCCGGCCACGCAGGACCCGGTGGCCGTCTCCGGGGGCTCATAGCGTGTCCTGGGCCACCGCATCCTTCCCGGCCCTCGGCACGAGCGCCGCAGTCACGGTGACGGATGCGGAGGCGTTGCCGGCCGCCCGCGTGATCCTCCAAGACGAGTTGCGCCGCATCGACGAAGCCTGTAGTCGCTTTCGCGACGATTCGGAACTGACTCGCCTCAACCGATCGGCCGGCGTGCAATTCGCCACGAGCCCGCTCCTGCTTCAGGCGCTCGCCGTGGCTCTGTACGCCGCCGCACGCACGGACGGCGACGTCGATCCGACGGTCGGCCGCTCCCTGGGCGCGCTCGGCTGGGACTCCGACTTCAGCGTGGTGATCGCACGTCGCGGCCAGACGCCGCGCATGCGCATCGTGCCTGCCGCCGGCTGGCAGCGCGTGCGACTGGACCGGGCGCGGCGAACCGTCCGCATCCCCGCGGGCGTCGAGATCGACCTCGGAGCGACCGCGAAGGCGCTCGCGGCCGACCGCAGCGCGCGTCGCGTCCACGCCGAGACCGGCACGGGCGTCCTGGTCAACCTCGGCGGCGACATCGCACTTGCCGGCGCCGCGCCGGAGGGCGGCTGGCCCATCCTCGTCACCGACGACCACCGCAGTGACATCGGCGCCGAGGGCCAGGCGATCGCGCTCTCTGCCGGCGGTCTCGCCACGTCGAGCACGACCGTGCGCCGCTGGCGCGCCGGCGAGGCCGACGTGCACCACATCGTCGACCCGCGCAGCGGGGCTCCCGCGGACGAGGTCTGGCGGACCGTGAGCGTCGCCGCGCGCACGTGCGTCGAGGCCAACACCGCAAGCACGGCCGCGGTCGTCCGCGGCGAGGCCGCTGTGGCGTGGCTCGAGCGCAACGGGCTGCCGGCCCGGCTCGTGCGCACGGACGCCACGACCGCGTATACCTGCGGCTGGCCCGCCGAGGCTGCCGCATGAATCAGCTGCTGACCTCAGGCCCCGTCTGGTACCTGATGCGCGCGAGCGGCGTCGTCTCGCTGGTCCTGCTCACCGCAGTGAGCGCACTTGGCATCGCGACGACCAGCCGGCTGCGTCCGGGGCGGGTGCCCCGCTTCGTCACGCTCGGGCTGCACCGCAACATCTCGTTGCTGGCAGTCGTGTTCCTGAGCGTGCACGTGCTGACGGCGATCCTCGACCCCGACGCGACGGTGCGGCTCACGGCCGTGATCCTTCCGTTGCCGTCCGACCGCTACGGGTTGTGGCTCGGGCTGGGCGCGCTCGCTCTCGACGTGATCATCGCCCTCGTCGTCACGAGCCTGCTGCGGCAGCATCTCGCGCCACGCGTCTGGCGCGCACTGCACTACCTCGCGTACCTCGCCTGGCCCGTTGCGCTGGTTCATGGCGCAGGCATCGGCACGGATTCGGGAACGCTCTGGATGGTCGCCGTCGATGCTGGCTGCGTCGCCGTCTTCGGCGCTGCGATCGCCGTGCGCCTCCTGACAGCGCCCTCGCCGGCCTCCAAGCACCTCTCACCGCCCCGCGTGCGGGTGGCGCCATGAGCACCGCGGTGCGATCTCGGCCGCGCCGCGCCACGCTTCCACGCCTGCTTCCGGCCGCCGGCGCCGATGCGTCGCTGGCGGCCCACCTGGAGCGCTACGGCCGGCTGCCCGACCTACGTGGCGAAGGCCGGGCTCTGATCGCCGCAGTCGAGGCGAGCGGTCTGCGAGGTCGCGGCGGCGCCGGCTTCCCGACGCACCTCAAGCTGACAGCGGTCGCGGCCGGGCGCTCTCCCGTCGTGGTCGCAAACGGCGTCGAGGGCGAGCCCGGAAGCCACAAGGACAGCCTGCTCATGCGGATCAACCCGCACCTCGTACTCGACGGCGCCGCGGCGGCGGCAGCGGCCGTCGGCGCGAGCACGATCATGATCGCGGTCAACCGCAGCCTGACGAGCGCGCATGCAAGCCTCGCCGGCGCGATCGCCGAGCGCGTTCGCGCGGGCGAGCGCGAGCAGTTCGAGCTGTTCGCACCGCCCGACCGCTTCGTGGCCGGCGAGGAGACCGCCCTCGTGCAGTGGCTCAACGGCGGGCTCGCCAAACCGGCTTTCGTGCCTCCGAGACCGTACGAGCAAGGCGTGCGGAGGCGTCCCACACTCGTTCAGAACGTGGAGACGCTGGCGGGCATCGCACTGATCGCCCGCAACGGCCCAGCCTGGTTTCGCGAGCTCGGCAGCGCTGCCGAGCCCGGTTCGATGCTCGCCACGCTGGGCGGCGCAGTCGGCCGCCCCGGCATCGCCGAGCTCGAATCGGCAGGCTCGCTGAGGGCCGCGCTCGAGCGCTACGACGGCTTCGATGAGGCCGCCCGCGCGGTGCTCGTGGGCGGCTACTTCGGGACCTGGCTGCCGCTCGCGTCGGCGCTCGACGCACCGCTGTCCGAGGCTGGACTGCGACCGCTCGGGGCCTCTCTCGGAGCCCGCTCGCTCGCGGTCCTACCAAGCGTGAGCTGTGGCATCGTCGAGACCGCGCGCGTGACCGCATACCTCGCAGACGAGAGCGCCGGCCAGTGCGGGCCGTGCGTCTTCGGCCTGCGTGCCATCGCGGACGCCCTCGGCTCGGTCGCCGCCTGCGATGCCGACGCCGGCACTGCACTGAGACGCCTGCAGCGCATCACGCCGCAGGTGGCGGGACGCGGCGCATGCGCCCACCCGAACGGGGCGACACGCCTCGTCGCCAGTACGCTGGAGGTGTTCCGCGACGAGCTCGCCCATCACCTGTCGGGCCACTGCACGGCGCGCTCCTTCGAACCGGTGCTACCGATTCCGGTAGCCAGGTCGGAGTGGCGATGAGCCGCCGGACCACGCACCTGCGCGTCAACCCGATCCGCTGCGACGCCTTCGGCCATTGCGCCGAGCTCCTGCCCGAGCTGATCTCACTCGACGAATGGGGCTACCCGATCATCGCCGACCGCCCGGTGCCCCGTGGCCTGCAACCGGAGGCGCGTCGCGCCGTCTCGCTATGCCCGCGGCTCGCGCTCCTGCTCGAGCAGCGGGACGCCGACGGCGCCTGAATCGTCCTGGCTCTCGTCGCTGACGACGACCGACGGCCCGAACGAGACCGTGACGACCGCCCCGCCGCCGGCTGCATTGGCCGCGCTCACCGAGCCGCCGTGGGCCTCGGCGGCCTGGCGCACGATGGCCAGGCCGAGGCCCGAGCCGGGCATCCCGCGCGCGCTGTCGGCGCGGTAGAAGCGGTCGAAGATGTGGGGCAGATCGGCCTCCTCGAACCCCGGCCCGTGGTCGCGCACGGTGAGGCTCCCGTCGACCAGGTCGATCTCGATCACCCCTCCGGCCGGACTCCACTTGTGCGCGTTGCCGAGCAGGTTCGAGATCGCGCGGCTGATCCGCTCGGGCTCGCCGCTGACCACCGTCGGCTGCAAGCTCACGCGGAGCGTGACGCCGTCGCCGGCGCGGCGCTCGGCCCGCTCCACGAGCGCGCGCACGATCTGGTCGATGCGAACGTCGTCCACGACGTCGCTCGGCTTGGAGCCGCGCGCCAGCTCGACGACATCGCCGACGAGCGCAGTCAGCTCGTCGAGCTCCGCGATGATGTCGGCGCGCAGGCTCTCGCGATCGGCCTCCGGCAGCTGATCGGCGTCCTGCAGCACCTGGATGTTCGCCCGCAGGCTCGCGATCGGCGTGCGCAGCTCGTGGCTCGCGTCCGCCACCAGATGGCGCTGCGCCTCGGCGGAGCGCTCGAGCGCGTCGAGCGTTGCGTTGAAGCTGCGCGCGAGGCGCGCGAGCTCGTCCTGCCCGTGGATCTCGAGGCGCTGCGAGAGGTCCGGGTTGGCGGTCAGCGCCTCGGTGCGCCGGGTGAAGCGTGACACGGGCGCGAGCGCGGCTCGCGCGACGACGAAGCCCAGCGCGGCTGCCACCAGGATGCCGATGCCGCCGACGACGAGCAGGACGACGAGCAGTTGGCGCAGCGCGCGGTCGACCTCCGTCAGCGGCCGCGCCACCTGCGCGGCCCCGCGGGCGCCCAGGCCGACGGTGAGGACCCTCAGGTGGACCCCGCTCACGTGCGCGTCGCTGAAGAAGCTGCCGGTCCCGCCTGCCGCGAGCTGCTTCGCGCGCGTGCCGACGGGCAGCGGCGAGCCCGAGGTCGTGGACGAGACGACGACGCCTCGCGGCGAGACGTACTGCACCTTGCCGGCCGCGTCGCCGAACGGGTTGGGCGGGGGGCCTCCGTCGTCGAAGTCGCCGCCGCCCGGATTGCCGCCCGGCCCGTCACGGTGCCCTTGCGCGTTCTGAACCTGCGCGGCGCGGTCGCGCAGCGCCGAGTCGATCTGATCGCGCAGTGTCGAGCGAGCGGCCCCGTACAGGGCGATGGCGAGAGCGACCACGGTCAGCGCCACCGCGAGGCCGGCGACGGCAGCCATGCGCGTGCGCAGCGTCACGGCTCTCGCAGCACGTAGCCGACGCCGCGGATCGTGTGGATCATCGGCCGCGCACCCGCGTCCTCGAGCTTGCGCCGCAGATACCCCACGTACACCCGCAGCGCGTTCGAGGCAGGCCCGAAGTCGTAGCCCCAGACGCGGTCGTAGATGAGGCCGTGCGGGAGCACCCGGCGAGGGTTGAGCATGAGCAGCTCGAGCAGCTGGTACTCGGTGCGCGTCAGCTCCACGAAGCGATCCCGCACGGCCACGCCGTGGCGCGCGCTGTCGAGCTTCAGCTCCTCGAACGAGACGGCGTCGGGATCGCCCTCGCCTCCGCTGCGTCGCAGCAACGCGCGCAGCCGCGCCTTCAGCTCGCCGACGTCGAACGGCTTCACGAGGTAGTCGTCGGCCCCCGCGTCGAGCCCATCGATGCGATCGGCGATCGCGTCGCGCGCCGTCAACATGAGGACGGGCACGCGATTGCCGCCGCGACGCAGCCGCTGGCAGACCTCGATGCCGTCGATGTCGGGCATGCCGACGTCCAGCACGACCGCGTCGGGGACTGCCGTCGCGGCCTGCGTGAGTGCCTGCTGGCCGCCCTCGGCCATCTGGACCTCGTAGCCGGCCAGCGTCAGCGCGCGGCGCAGGGCGTCGCGCACGGAGCGATCGTCATCGACGACGAGGATTCTCATCAGAGCCTCATTCTGACCCCGCGAAGGCCCGGACGGGCAGGACTCCTACGTCGTTCTTACGAAGAAAACCTTCACGGATTGGGCACATCCGTCTGCCAGGCTGAGTTTCGTCGTACCGGCCGTCGGAGGCCGGCACCAACGGGGAGGAACGAACATGCGAGCCTGGATTCGACTACCTTCGCCCGCGATGGGCGTCGCGCTGATCGCGCTGCTCGTCGCGCTCAGCGGCACGTCCTACGCGGTCGTGCGCATCGGCACCAAGCAGATCAAGGCCAACGCGATCACGAGCCCGAAGATCCGCAACGGCCAGGTTCGCGCCGTCGACCTCGCGCGCAACAGCGTCAACACCGCCAAGATCGTGGCCGGCGCGGTCACCGGCCTGCAGATCCGCGACGCCGGCGTCGGCAACGCCGACCTCGGCAACGACGCCGTGACGGGCACGAAGGTGCGCGGCGGCGCGATCGGCAACAGCGACCTCGCCAACGACGCCGTCACCGCCTCGAAGATCCGCGACAGCTCCGTGGGCAACACGGAGCTCGCCACCGATGCCGTCACGACGCCGAAGATCAAGGACGGGGCGATCGGGACGAACGACTACGGCGACGCCTCGATCGTGGCGAGCAAGATCAAGGACGGGGAGGTCGTCGAGGGCAACGGGCGGATGCTCTCGACCGCGCTCACGCTGCCCGACGGTACCGGAGCCACGACGCTGCTGAGCGTGCCCGGCCTCGGCGCGCTGCGCGCCAGCTGCGCGAACGGAGTCGCGACCACGCAGTGGCAGAACACGAGCTCCGGGTCGGTGACCGTTGTGAACCAGGTCGTGCTGCACGAGACGGGCGCCCCGGCCGCGGGCGACAGCGACGTGAACGTGGCGAGCGTCGCCGGCGGCGCCACGGTCGACCAGCCCACCAACTCGGGCCTAAGCGGTCAGGAATCCGTCATGTGGCAGGCCAGCGACGATTCGAGTGGCGGCGACCGCGTGAGCACGATGTGGGTGACGGCGGGGGCCAGCGGCACCAGCTGCCGGATCACGGCACAGGGGTTCGCGACGGCGACTCCCTGACGACCTCGCGAACCGGCGGGCGGGGGATCGCCAGCCACACGTCGGCTCCGCCTTCCGGCCGGTTCGCGGCCCCCGCTCGACCGCCGTGCGCACCTGCGATCAGCTCCACGATCGAGAGACCGAGACCCGTTCCTCCCCTCTGGCGCGCCTCGTCGGCGCGGCTGAAGCGGTCGAACGCGCGCGGCAGGAACTGCTCGTCGAAGCCTGCCCCGCTGTCGGCGACGTGCAGTTCGACCAGATCGTCCCGCTCGACGGCGTACAGGACGATCGGGCCCGCTCCATGCGCGATCGAGTTGTCCACGAGGTTGGTGACCGCCTGCACGAGCCGATCGGCATCGGCGTCGAGCAGCGCATCGGTCTCCTCCACCCGAATCGAGTCGGCGGCCTCGCCGCCGGCCGCGGCGAAGCGCGCGGCGACGGCCGCGAACACGCTCTCGGCCGCGACCGTCTCGCGACGGAGCGGCAACGGCCTGCGATCGGCTCGCGCCATCAGCATGAGATCCTCGGCCAGCCTCGACAGGCGCTCCGTCTCCTCGCCCGCCGAGCGCAGCGTCGCCTCGAGCTCGGCGGCGCTGCGAGGACGCCTCAGCGCGATCTCGATCTCGGCGCGCAGCAGCGCCAGGGGCGTGCGCAGCTCGTGGCTCGCATCGGCGACGAACCGGCGCTCGTGCTCGAAAGCCGCCTCGAGCCGGCCCAGCATGTCGTTGAGCGTCGTCGCCAAGCGGGCGATCTCATCTCCGCTCGGCGGAACCGGGAGCCGTCCGGGCGACGCCGCCGAGACCGAGGCAGCGCGGCGCCGCATGGCCTCCACCGGGCGCATCGCGGCGGCTGCCAGCGCATAGCCGGCCAGCGCCGCCAGGAGGAGCGCGAGGGGAGTCGCGACGAGCAGCTGGCGGAGCAGGCGATCGAGCGAGTCCTCCCGCGGCTCGAGCGAGCGCGCCACCAGCACGACCTGGCCCGACGAGCCGTTCGGGATCGCGAGCACGCGCCAGTCGCCCCGCGGAGCGTCGAGCGAGACCGATCGCAGCACGCGCCCATCGGTGGACGCCTGGCGAACGTCCGCGACTGGCAAGAGGCGCGCAAGGCCGCGGGGGACGTCGTGTAGGACGCGACCCCTCGAGTCGACCACCTGCGCGAGCGTCGTGCCGCCCGTGACGTCGAGGTGGCTCACGTCACCAGTGCGCACGTCGAGCGCCGCCTCGTCCGCCTGGGAGGCGAGGGTCGTGTCGACCGAGGCAAGCAGCGAGTCTGCGACTCGCCGGTAGACGAAGGTGCCCATGCCCGCCAGCACGATCGCCACCGCCAGCGCAAAGGCGAGCGTCAGCCGCAGCCGGATGGGCAGCCGGTTCAACCGCTCGCCCGCAGCCGGTAGCCCACCCCGCGCACCGTCTCGAGCGAGTCGCTGCCGAACGGCTTGTCGACCTTTGCGCGCAGGTATCCCATATATACGTCGACGACGTTCGAACGCCGCTCGAATGCCAGGTCCCAGGCACCGTCGAGCAACTCCGAGCGTGAGAGGACCTTCCCGGGCCGCCGCATGAAGAGCTCCAGCAGGGCGAACTCCTTGACCGAGAGGTCGAGCTCCCGCTCGCCTCGCCATGCCCGCCGGGCGGACGGATCCAGACGCAGATCGCCGACCTCGACGATGGTGGGGCGCTCGCTGGGCATCCGTCGCACGAGGGCGCGCAACCGCGCCAGCAGCTCTTCGAACGAGAAGGGCTTGACGAGGTAGTCGTCGGCGCCCGCGTCCAGGCCGCTCACGCGGTCCTCGATCGCGTCACGTGCCGTGAGCATGAGCAGCGGGCTCCAGATCCCGAGCTCGCGCAAGCGCCGGCAGACCTCGAATCCGTCCGCGCCGGGGAGCATGACGTCGAGCAGGATCGCGTCGTAGGCAGCCGCGCCGGCCATCCAGAGCGCGTCCTCGCCCCGGCCGGCGATGTCGACCGCGTAGCCCTCCTCGCGCAGGCCGCGCGCAATCACGTTCGCAAGCTTCGCCTCGTCTTCGATCACCAGCACGCGCACACGGGGCATTGTCGTTCACCACGGTGAGACGACGATGAAACGCTCTCATGGAGTCCTCATGTGAGCGTGATCGAGTGCGGGCGTGCAGATTCCCCCACGACGGCCGCTGCCAGGAACCGCCAGGCCTGCGGCGCAGCTCAGGACGCAGCGTGCCGGGGCGACTGGCGGCAGCGCCGGCAACTCCCGTCTCACCGGCGCAGCGGCGGCGATCCTGCTCGTGCTGCTGGCGGTCGAGGGACTGACGCTGCTCTCTCTCCAGTCGTTCCTGTCGTGGCACATCTTCGTCGGCATGCTGCTCGTCCCGATCGTCCTCTTGAAGCTCGCGAGCACCGGATACCGCTTCACGAGCTACTACATCGGCCGCCGGGAGTACGTCGAGGCCGGGCCGCCGCCGATCCTCCTCCGGCTGCTCGGACCCCTCGTGGTCGTCTCGACGCTCGCTCTCTTCGGTACCGGAGTGACGCTCGCCGCAATCGGGCCCGGGCGCGGAATCGTGCTCGGCCTGCACAAGGCGAGCTTCGTCGTCTGGGTGGCGGCGATGTCGGTCCACGTCCTCGCCCACGCTCTTCGGATCCCGGACCTCGTGATGCCCGACCTGCGCGGAGGGGGCGGCGTCGCGGGCTCGCGATTGCGCTTCGCTCTCGTCTCGGGCGCGGTCGTCGCCGGCGCGATCGTGGCCCTCGCGACGCTGCCTTTGATCGCACCCTGGACCACGGAGGTCGGCAGACATTGAAACCCACTTCTTCGCCGGCTGAGACGCCGGCGTGAGCGAGCTCGCCGCCGCGCTAGTTCCCCCATTCCCAGGCGGCGGCGAGAGCCGGCGGCGGCGCATACAGGCGCGCCGCCGCCGGTATCTCCTACCTCGCTGGCCGTCAGTGCATCGGTCATGCTCCGGCAGATGGGTCGCGATCCGCGCCACGACGTGCTCTTCGAGCCGCTGCGCATCGGCCCCAAGACGCTGCGCAACCGCTTCTACCAGGTGCCGCACTGCACGGGCTTCGGCTCCGAGAAGCCGTGGTCGCAGGCGCGTCACCGCGGCGTCAAGGCCGAGGGCGGGTGGGCTGCAGTCAACACCGAGTACTGCGCGATCACACAGGAGTCCGACGAGACGCCGTACGTGTCGGCCCGCATGTGGGACGAGCGCGACGTGCGGGTGCTCGCCGCGACCTGCGACGAGGCGCACGCGCACGGCGCCCTCGCCGGCATCGAGCTGTCGCACACGGGCGCGCACGGTGAGAACAGCGAGTCGCGACTGGCCGCGGCAGCGCCCTCGCAAATCGCGAGCGACTTCGCGCCCGGGCTCGTGCCCCGGGCGATGACCAAGCGCGACATCCGCCGCG
>Ga0207683_10001712_pt1 | contig 19628 bp, 25 predicted proteins | sample KBSM73metaG_FD_184333 | JGI IMG/M metagenome (GOLD analysis project Ga0207683, IMG submission 184333) | Miscanthus rhizosphere microbial communities from Kellogg Biological Station, Michigan, USA - KBS M7-3 metaG (SPAdes) (version 2) | ecosystem: Host-associated > Plants > Roots > Rhizosphere >... | reverse complement strand
GGCAAGGACCCTTCGGCGGTCCGCTACAAGAACTGGAAAATGTACTTCGCGATGGTGTCCGACGCACCGGCGGGCTTTACCGTGGGCGTGATCCCGTACCACTGGACCCAGGTCGTCAACATCAAACGCGATCCCTTCGAGATTTCTATCGGCTCGCAATACAAGACGCTCATGGGCGTAGGCGGAGCAATTTCTTCTCCGTCCACCGCTTATCAATATGACTGGAACATGCTCCCCATCGGCCAGGCTCTATGGCTGAAGGAGCTTGAGACCTACATCCCGTTCCCGCCACTGCAGGATCCGGCCAGCTACAACCTGGAGCAGGTCATGCAGCAGGTCAAAAACATGAAAGCGTCCAGTCACGCTGGCGAATGAACAATGTGAAAGACAATACGGGTGCCCAGCAATGGGCGCCCGTATTCATTAAAAAGCTGCCGGAAAATGACCTCCCGGGCGAAGCCCAAACGATCGGTCATCGCAGACGGATATTCTTGGCGCGCTCGATCGCGTCGTGCTCGCTCCGCCGTTTGATCGCAGAGCCCTCGTCCTTTTTTATATGAGCGGCGATCTCCAAAAGATCCTTAGCCCATTCTCCGACCTTGAATAGGTGAACGTCGCGCCAACACCACTTGCCGAACTCGCCCGATTCCAGAAAGACGCTCACGCCGAGCACGGCGTCGCCATTCCAGAGAAACTCGACCTTGCCACAACGATCAGCGGTCCCGTCGGGAAGCCAGGTCGTCCCCTCGTCATTGAAACGGATCCCGTAACGCTCGTTGTTGTAAGTGAACAGAGCGCCAAGCACCTCTTCCTCGTCGCGCTTTTCGGCGGTCGCGTAGATGCCTGTAGCGGGAAATCCGACCCAGTCCTGGAAATCGTCGCGTTTGCACCACGTAGGCCAGTGCTTCACATGCTCGATGAGCGTCGGGGCGAGCGCCGTGCCAAGGCCACTCTCCCGGACAATGGTATTGGCTTCCCTGACGATCGCTCGCGCGCTTTCGGCATCCACGTTGGTCAAATCTTTGATGCGCGCCGCAAAGTCGCGCTCATAGGCCGCGAGCGCCGCCGCGAGCCTGTCTGCTGCCGTGCCGAACATCGTCTTCGTTTCTCATGAGTTCGTTCGAATAATCAATACCCCGTCCTGAAGGCGGCCCTTCCCGAGCGGCGGCGTCGATTGATACCATTCCTCCGGGCCTTGGGACGACGATGCGACGACGCGAGTTCATCAGCAACTCCCGAAGTTGAGAATGCTTCAAAAGCCCAACTATGCTCGCGTACATCGGGGGGTGTAATGACCATTAACGAGCAGCAAAGCCAAGCCTTCAAAGAGTTCGAGAGAGCCGGTTGGGGCAAGCAAGCCGAGCACTACGATTCCTTCGTCGGCGAAATGACGCGTCAAGCTGTCGATGTGCTCCTTGCCGCGGCGAATGCTCGGTCCGGCATCAAGTTGCTCGATGTGGCGAGTGGGCCCGGGTATGTCGCGGCTGAAGCGGCGCGTCGCAAGCTGGACGTGGTCGGTACCGACATTGCGGAGAATATGGTCGCCGAAGCGCGACGTCGTTTTGCCGGGGTACAATTCGAGATCGCAGATGCCGAAAACCTCCACTATCCCGATAGTAGTTTTGACGCCGTGACATGCGCGTTCGGCATGTTGCACTTTCCTCGCCCGGGGAAGGCTGCTGCGGAGGCCTATCGTGTTCTTCGTCCGGCTGGACGCTTTGCCTTCAGCATCTGGTGCGGACCCGCCAAGGCTAAAGTTCTGAGCCTGATAGCAGACACCGTGCAGCGACACGTCGATGGCTCGGTGGCGCTTCCTGCCGGCCCGGGGATATTTACGCTAAGCGATCCATGGATCCTCACTGCCTTGATGGAGGCCGCCAAATTCTCGGACGTGCGCATCGAAGAAGTCGCGTGCGTCTATGCGCCGACTTCGCCGACCGATGTATTCAATATGATGCGAAAGAGCATGGTGCGGGCGACCTACCTGTACGAGCGCCAGACTCCAGCTGTGCAGCAGCGCATTGAACAGGCCATTACCGAGGAAGCGGCAAAAGCTTTGGCACAAGGACAGGGCAAGATTGCGTGCTCAGCCTTTGTCGTGAGTGGCATGAAGGGCGGTTAGGTTGCCGTGGTCGGTCAATGCCTGGTCTCGCTGACGCCACCCAACAACGCAGAACGATGCTGATCGCCCTCCCCGATTGTTCGCAGATTGATCGTGTCGATCAGTTCGGCTCTGTGTCTCTCGAGAGCGGCCATCGCTGACGTGGCTTGCCTGGATGTGGTCAGGTTCGACCCGAAAACGACGACGCCACCAATCACAGCCGCCATCGCGCCAATCACAGCCACGGAATTGAGCCAGATCGCGCCGAGCAAATACGCTGCCAAAGAGATTATTCCGGCGGCAATGGCCACTTTCGCCAGCAGCATTGCTTTTCGGCACCCCTCCAGGGTGACGGCATACTCCTCGATATCATTTTCGATGCGCGAGATTTGATCGCGCGGATCATCGTCGGCCATTTGCATGCTCTAATATGCCGCAAATTCGAAACTACCGGCACACGCGCGATGCGCGAAGTTTTAGCGATCTGTGGATCGAGGGGATAGCGCTCAAAGGCGAAGGCTTAAACCTTTGGGTAAGTGCCCTCTCCTTTTCGAATAGTGGCCAGTGCGCTCGTACAATGGAGGGGGTGCGGGCCATCTCATAGTGTTCCACCCGCTAAGGCCACTGAGGGAGGCGACGATGCTGAGGATCATGGTGGTTGCGACACTTTCGGCCCTGTGCCGCGACCTATGGCCGGTTGCGCCTTTGCTTCGCCGGGGCTTTGCGCGCTAGGCGTTTTTGACGGCCCACGGCAATCGGCTCATTGGCGGGTTCCCGCAGCAGACTTTGCATAGGCGGTCCAACGATCTCTCTGATGGTGCACCCCTCCCCGCCGGAGTAAAACTCCCCGGTACGGTGCCCGCCAATGGCTCATTATTCCTACAAGTACCTCACGGAAAAAGCTCTGGATTTCTGGCTCGCGCGCGGCGCGATCCTGGCGATCGTCATTTTGCAGATCATCATCGTCAACGACCTATCGGTGGGGCCGCGATGGCTCGCGCCTGTGCTCGAGCTCGCGCTTTTGATCCCGCTCTCGATAGCGACGGTGTGGACGCAGCGGCGCGCGCGCAAAGCATCGACAGACGAGCAATGGACCCTCGTCGGCCGCCCGCACTCGCTAATGCGCCGTCTGGCGCTTTCTCTGACCGCTCTCGTGACGCTGGTGAATTTCGGCGCGCTGGCGCGCCTGGTCGAGGCCATTCTGGCGGGCAACGCCGGCAGTGGTCGCACGCTGCTGCTCGATGCGCTCAATATCTGGACGACCAATGTCATCATCTTCGCCCTGTGGTACTGGGCGCTCGATCGCGGCAGCCCTGCCTCGAAGACGACGCGGCCCGATGCCGGCAACGATTTTCTCTTCACCCAGCAGCAGCCGGCCGGCGACACATGTCTACACCCCGGCTGGACACCAGGCTTCATCGACTACCTGTTTCTCGCCTTCACCAATGCAACGGCGTTTTCACCCGCCGACACATTTCCACTCACAGTGCGGGCCAAGCTTCTGATGATGGCCGAAGCGGGGATTTCGTTTGCCACAATTGCGCTCGTGGCGTCGCGCGCTGTCGGCATTCTCAACTAGCTGCATATTTCGGCGACCGATGCGACAAACAAACAGCCACGCGGCGCCTGAAAAACGTCACGCTGGTGTCTTGAATCTATTCTCTCATGGCTCCCGTAGGCCATCGTTGCGTACCGTGGCCTTGGCCGAGCGCCCTCAACGGTCTTGACCGACTCCGGTCGGCCAAGACTGTTGTCGGTGCACTCCTTACCGGCATCTTGCTGAACAGCTCGCGGTTGCACTCCGTTCGTCCGCTTTCAAGGTGAAGCGGGCGTGACAATGGCAATGCTAAGGTGCAAAGGACGCGAGCCCGCAGGAGACCGTTGCATGGAGCATCTGACCATCAGCGCCAATGGCGCTCAATTCCATGTCGCCAAAACCGGGACGGGAGAACCGCTGCTGCTGTTGCACGGATGGCCGGAGTTCTGGCTCTCGTGGGAGCCGCTGATGCAACGGCTGCAGGATCGGTTCACGTTGATTGCGCCGGACCTCCGGGGATTTGGCAAAAGCGACAAGCCGGTTGAGCCATTTGGTCCTCCCGATCACGCGAAAGACATGGTCGCGCTGCTCGACGCGTTTGGCATCAAGCGCGCCGGTGTCGTGGGTCACGATGTCGGCGGTGCCATCATGCAGCCTCTCGCACGATCATCACCTGACCGTCTCGTCGGATTGTTCTTCTTTGATTTCGTCTATCCCGGCATCGGCCCGCGCATGGCGGAACCCGATCGCCTCAAGGAGATCTGGTACCAATCGTTCAACCAGATGGAAATGGCACCGACGATCGTCGGCGCGACACGGCGCACTTGTGAAACCTACATCGGACATTTTCTCCGACATTGGTCCTACCGAAAAGACGCCTTTGACGGCGTGCTCGATGCTTTCACCGACAACTTCATGCAGCCGGGCAACCTCGCCGGCGGCTTTGCCCATTACCGTGCGGCAAATGCCGGCCGCATCGCGATGATGAAGGGCGAAGTGCCCAATCTGCCGAAGATCACCGTGCCGACCTGCGTCCGCTGGGCCGAGCACGATCCTTTGTTTCCCTATGCGTGGACCGACAGGCTCGGCGAAACTTTCGCCAACCTGGATCTCGCGATGTTCCCCGGCGTCGGTCACTTTCCGCATCGGGAAGACCCCGATCGTGCGGCAGAAGAAATCGCGAAATTTTTTGGGTCATTGCGGTAACAATGCATGGGGACGGTTGGCAAGGCCTCCCCGCTTGCGCACAATACATACAACGACCTTCTATAAAAAAACGTCAGGGAGGCAAGGATATGCGCGCACACTTGCGGTTCATCGGCGCAGCCGCCATTGCAACGTTGGCTAGCGCGGCGTTGCCCGCGCTTGCGACGGCTGAAGATTATCCATCTCGCACAATTTCGCTGGTGGTGGCGTTTCCCGCCGGCGGTGGCGTGGACACTGTCGGGCGGGTCGTCGCGCAGAAGCTGACGGAAGCGCTCGGTCAGCAGGTCATCGTCGTCAATCGCCCGGGCGCCGGCTCCGTGATCGGCACGCGCGATGTCGCCCGCGCGCCGGCGGACGGCTACACGTTGCTGCTGCTCGTGACCGGTGCCGGCCTGCCGGAAAATCCGGGTTACGACATGGGCAAGGATTTCGCACCGATCGGACTGATCGCTTCGGTGCCGATCGTCATCATGTCAAACCCGTCGGTGCCTGCGAAAACAATTTCCGAGGTGATCGCGCTCGCCAAGAAGGATGGCGACAAGGTCACGGTCGGCACGCCGCCCGCCCCCACTCTGAATTATTTCGGCGCCGAGCAATTCAAGGCAATGACCGGCACCAAGATCACCATCGTGACGTACAAAGGAACGGGCCCGCTCACCAACGATCTCATCGGTGGTCACGTCATGCTCGCCTTCAACACGCTGCCGCCTGCCATCGGCAGCATCCAGGCCGGCACGCTGCGCGCAATCGCCGTCGGGTCGCCGCAGCGCATGGCGGCCATCCCAGACGTGCCGACCATCGCCGAATCCGGCATGCCGGGTCTGGAGATCGTACAGTATTACGGGCTGGTCGCCCCGGCGGGCACGCCGCAACCGATCATCGACCGCCTCAACAAGGATCTGCGCAAGATCGTCACGTCGGACGATATGAAGAAGCGGCTGCTTGACGCCGGCGGTGATCCGCTCGCCAGTACGGCAGACGAATATGCGCAGAACATCCAGCGCGAAGAAGGCAAGTGGCAGGCCGTCATCAAGAAGCTTGGGCTGGTGATCAACAACTGATCGTTTCGACCATGACCTCCGTCACCGCGCCTTGAGGATCTGCCTGCAGGCTGCGGGCAGATCGGCGAGCGTCAGCGGCGGCTTCGGTTTTGACGGCGGCGGATGCAGCGTCGATTCCTTGAACCAGAAATCGAGGTCGGTCGTGCAGCCATCGTTTGCGTGGGTCGGCGTCGGTGGCTGGCAGTCCGGACTGTCTTCCGGACAAGCGGTCTGCACGTGAAAGTGCTCGGCGTGGCCATACCAGGGACGCACCTTGTAAAGCCACGTGCGATCAGATCCAGCGTCGCGGCATAGCGCCTTTTTGATCGCAGGGTTGACCAGCACGCGCACGACCACCGGATCTTCGGCGGCCGCACGGATCAACGCGGCATGGGTGGGGGTCCACACTTGCCGATCGACGTCAAGTTGATCGGGCGTGACCATTTCAGTGCCTTCGGTAAATTCGCGCTCCTTGCGACTTTGCACATGGTCCGGCATCGGCGTGAACCAGACGTCGACGTCGAGACCGTTTTGATGGCTGCTGTGGTCGGCAAGCATGGGCCCGCCGCGGGGCTGCGCGATGTCGCCGATCAAGAGGCCGTTCCAGCCGATCTTCTTTGCGTTTTTGGCGAGCCGCTCGACAAAGTGAACGGCTTGCGGATGGCCCCAGTAACGGTTGCGCGACGGTCGCATGACTTGCCAGCCGGGGCCGTTCATCGCCAGCGGCACAGCGCCGGCGAGGCAACCTTTGGAATGGATGCCGATCGAGCGCGGACGTCCGGTAACCGGCGTTGACTTGCGCGCGAACAGTTCCTTGGCGGGCGTCGACGCGTTCGGATTCTGCAGCGGTGGCAGCGGTTCGGGATTGAGCGAGCCCGGGAGCATCGGATCGATCTGATGCTTCTCCTGCGCGAGCGCAAAGCCCAGGCCGGAGAGGATGACGGCGAAAATCAGGCAAGCAGTAAATCGCATCAGCAACCACATTTTCTGTTGAGTGGACATTTGGACGCATCTGTATTGGACCTGAGGCCAATCGTCTTCGGGTCCTTCCCCAAACTATCGTGATTCACGCCATATCACGTTCGGCGCTTTTCGGCGCGTCGTGCTTGGCCAAATTGCGCACCAATCGGAGGAAAGTCATGCGAACACGCGAAGTTCTGTTGGCCACCGCGGCTACCATGGCCTTGCTGAGTGTTTCGATCGCACAGGCCCAGGTGCCAGTCCCGCCAATTCCGCCGTCACCCGGCTGGACGAAAGCATTGCCTCCTGGCCCGGACACCCGCGTCAAGATCACCGAGGAATACGCAAAAATGGTCGCGCGCGACGCCTACTTCTGGGCGTGGCCGATGGTGAATATTTACAACCGGCGACAGGCCTTCAAGGACGTCAAGGATTTCGTGATGGCTGGCCCGGTGCCGTCTGCACCACTCAATCGTGTTGCGATGCTGACGGACTACGTCAATCCCGACCAGCGAATAGTGGCGTGCCCAAATCAAGATGTTGTCTATGGCGCCGGATCGATTGCGCTCGACGTTTCACCGGTCGTGATCCAGGTACCGGATTTCGGCAATCGATTCTGGGTCTACCAGGTGGTCGACCTGCGGACCGACGGCGTGGTGCAACTCGGCAAAATGTACGGGACGACACCCGGCTTTTACTTGTTGGTAGGACCCAACTGGCACGGCGACGTACCCAAAGGCATCACCAAGGTGTTCCGCTCTTCGACCAATACCGGCTTCGTCGCGCCACGCATCTTCCAGGATGATACCGCGGAGGACAAGAAAGCCATCCAAAGCGTGCTGACGCAGGTCATGTTCTATCCGCTGTCCGATTTCGACGGCACGATGAAGAGCTATGACTGGAACAAGATACCTAAAGTCGCTGCTGCAGCGAGCGGTGATGCAGAGACGAGATGGGTCTTTCCGGAAAAATTCTTCGATGAGCTTCCGGCCGTTCTTGCCGATGCACCCCCGTTACCTGGCGAAGAGGCACGCTATGCGCAGATACGCGCAGTTCTTGATGCGATGAAATCAAATCCCGCGCTCAAACCCGCGATGATCAAGGCGGCGCAGGAGGTGGAAGACCAGATTGTCACGCCGCTGCTCCAGTTCCGCAACTACGGCGAACAGCTTCCTCACAACTGGAGCACAATATCGAACGAGGCCGCCTTCGGCACCGACTACTTCACCCGCACTGCAGTCGCTAAATCCAATATCCTCGTCAATTCTCCGAACGAGACGAAATACTACTATCAAGATCTCGACGCGAGCGGTGCCCGGCTCAACGGCGCCAACCGCTACACCGTGACGTTCCCCAAGGATCAGACTCCACCGGTCAATGGCTTCTGGTCGTTGACGCTTTATAACGAACATCACTTCTTCGCCAATAACGACCTCAAACGCTATTCCCTCGGCACCAAGAATAGAGATCTGAAATACAACCCGGACGGATCGCTGACCATCTATGTCCAGGCCGATCCGCCAACCGACGTGTTGCGTGCCAACTGGCTACCCGCGCCGAAGAATGCAGATTTCTCGCTCTTCGTCCGGGCCTACTGGCCGAAGGCCGCGGTTCTTGACGGCGTGTGGACGCCACCGGGCGCGCAACGTGCGGAAGGCACCGTCGGCCGTCAGTAACGGCGAACTATCTGCTTTTCAGGAGCAGCTCTCGCGCCTGCTCGACAGTCGCGCGCGCATAGTCGGCCAGTTGCGCCTCTGATGCGCTGCTGATCGGGTGCTCGATCGTGGCGAACTTGTAGTCGGGCATGCCGAGCACCTTGCACATGAGTTCCGCCGCGCTCACGAAGCGCGACGTCATCACGGCCAGTGCCGGGACGCCTTGACGCTCAACTGCGATGGAGTCGTGCAGACTGCACGATGAACAGCTCCCTCAATCCCCGACACCGGTGACGGCCGCATGCCATTGCCGCGCCTCGTCGACGATATGGGCATCGGCCGGAGCGCTGTAGTTCGATTTGGTGCGCCAGATCACATCGGCAACACCCAGATCGTGACGCAGCATGCGCTCGAGCTGGGTGAAATAGCCCTTCGTGCCTTCCTTGCCGTTCGAGATAAAGCCGACCGTCTTGCCTTTGAGCGACGATGGTCTCACGGCTGGCTGCACACCGGCGGCCTTCAATTCGTGCGTGGGATCGAGAACGCGGACGATCATGTGCTGTTCCCTTCAAGGGTCACGGATGCCAACTCTAGCTAGCCCTTCGGCGGCTCACAATCGACGCAGGCGCCGATCGCGGCCGTAACCGCCTTGGTCTTGCTGCCCATCCACGGCGGAATGACCGCGCCAAATCCGCCGGCCGGGCCGCCCGCCGCAACCACCAGCAGATGGTCCGGCGATTCAAGCGCGGTGTGAATTTTGTTCGGTCTGTCGCGGACGATTGCGCCCTTGCCGACGTCGGCCCATTCACCGCGCCGGACTCGTGCGCGTTCGTAAATGAATTCGGCGATATCGCGCTTGGTCCAGCCCGCTGCTTGTATAATGTCGCGCAGCTGCTTCGGGATCACGATGGCGTAGTTGCCGCCGTAGATCGAATAGTGACGCTGGTTGGCGCGCATCTCGGCGGCGAAAGTTTCGAGGATTTCTTTGGGGTCGGTCGTCCACTCGTTCATGATCTGACGCGGTGCAAGCGCTGCCATCACGGTGACGGCCGAGAGACCCTGCGGAATTCCCCGCATCACCGATAAAGGCTGCCAGTCGCTCCCCTCTTCGTCTTCCGCCAAACAATACGAAAACTTGCCCGGGTGACCGAGAGTCGTGCGGTCAATGCCTCCGGGGCGCACGTCCATCAGATTGATCAAGGCAAGACGGATAGCCCGGCCGATAACCGAAGTCGCACGATCGCTGTTGCCCAGCGCGTTAAACGTCGCATTGGCGCCGATTTCCAGACGGATCGGTCCGTTGATGATGACGAGGATGGCGCAACCGCCGGTACTGGACGTCACGCCATGCAGGAGAAACTCTTCCTTCATCATCGCCTGCCACGCGGTTGCGACGATCGGGAAATGCATGGGCAGGCAGCCGGCCATGACCGCATTGATTGCGAGTTTTTCGGCGGTGATCGGTTGCGCGCGAACGGGTTCGATGCCGATCAACTGGTCCGGTGGCATCAGGGCCCAGTCGAGGCAGGCCTCGACGGCCGCTTCGGTCGGCGGCACGACCGGGAGACCGTCGGTCCAGCCGTTGCTGTGAAACAGCTCCTGCGCGGCGGCGAAATCGTCGACGTCGTAGGTCTTCGAACTCAAAGCCGGCCGGTTTGATCCAAGCATCGCGTGGCTCTCATGACTCACCGGCAGGCTGAAGCGTCCAGCTGCCTGGCTTTGACCTTGTCGTCGTTGTCTTTGCCATTGTTCAGTTTCTGTCGTGCCAATCCGCGATTGCAGAATGCCGCGGCGAAATTAGGTTTGAGCCGGATGGCCTCGTTGTAGTCGGCTATGGCCCGGTACAGGTTGCCGTTGCGCGCATAGGCATTTCCGCGGCTGTTGAACGCGGATGCATCATCGGGGTGAAGGCGGATCGCCAGGTTGAAGCTGGCGATGGCATTGTCAAACCTGCCAGCCGAGTAAGCCGTGGTGGCCTCTCTGATCGCGGTCAGGTAAGCCTTCTCGTTTGCTTCGGTCTCGGTCGTTGCTTTTGCCTGCTGCTGCTCCGGCGGGTTTTCCGTAACTGCGCGTTCGAGACAGGTTTTCAGGCTGGAATAGTCAGCGATGCCCTTGTCGGCAGCACACGATGTCCGCTTCCCTTTGTCATAGGATTCCCAGCGCTCCGCCAGCTGGTCGTGAGCCACGTGTTCGTCTTTGCCAATGGACCGACACCAGCTCTTCAGCGCCTCCGACCACTCTTTTCCCGTCTCTGCCTGTGCCAGGCATTTCGCGGTCTCCGCATCGACGTCGTAGACCGGTAACGTCTGCGCGCGCACGGGAGCGATGCCGACGATGAGGGCGGCGGCAAGGCAGGCTGCTGTCACAAATCTGATGTGCATTGACCGAACTAAATCACGAATTGGGTCTTTGATGTAGGTCAATTGGACAAGGATTTATTCGCCGCATCATTCTTTATCGAAACGCCCTATCCGGGAGATTCAGAATGTATGCGCTTGTCATAATATTCGCGATTCTGTCGCCGGCAACCGGGGCGGTTACACCGGTCGGCGTTACGTCTCAAACGGTGGGAGAGTTCAAAACCCTGGACCAATGCAAGGCAGCAGTAAACGAACCTCTTACAGGAGGCACCATCTCTGATCTGAACCTTTCAAGGGGCGTGTATTGGTATTGTGTCAATACCGGCACGAAGCTTTCGGCGCGAACTCACGGCAGGTGATTGAGGCGAGGAAATAAGATCGGTCTATTTCCACTCGCTTTTCAGCTTTGACATGACATCGTCCGCTTTTTCGGTGGGGTTGTTCAGGCAACGCTCAATAAATTCGGTCGCCTGTTTATGCACAACATCGAGATTGAAACTTGTCGTTTCACTCGGCGCAAGACAAACAGATGCTGGATGGCTACAATTTGCGTGATCTGAAGGTTCCAAAAATGAGACTTTGTATTTCAATGACAGCCGCGATTGTGGCGGGCGCAGGTCTGCTCTCCGCGTGCACGACAAACACGGCGCAAGAAGATGCGCGTCGCGAGTATGAGCGCTCGGTTGCGGATTATGAGAATTGTGTCGCGGCCAATCAGATGAGCACGTGCGAAAAAGAACGCCGTATCATGAGGGCCAACAAGAGAGCGCTGTCCGCCGCGACGCAGGGTTCCCGCAGATGAATTGAGGGCCGCTTTTGGCCCTTGCGATGCGCTCATCACCTTGGCGTGAACACCACGAATAAAGTTCGGTCATCACTGATCTGGTTGGAACACGCACCAACCAAAAGGATCCGTGTCATGACTGATATCGCACCGAAGGCCCAGGAAGAGACGCTTTGCTTCGACATTTCCGATGAGACGTTGGAAGTTGCGGCCGGTGTCACGAAGCTTGGCGCGAGCTTCACTCTTGGCTCTTGCACTGGCCTGTCTGAGTGCCCTGCTTGACCGGCTAACATCCGTCTGAGGACAAATTCGGAGAGGCCGCCACCCGGCGGTCTCTCAGTTTACCCAACGACGGCCCTGCCCAGGAACGGCTTTCCGGACCTCGTCTTTTTTGCGGTTGAAGCGGAGTTTTCCCCGTCGTCCACCGTCGTGGAGGCAATTCCAGTTTGTCTCCTTGGCGAGAGCGCGCTTAACTGATGACAGATGGCAGGAGACCGCCATGCTGCACTACCGAGCATATATTCTGGATGCGCATCATCGCATCGCGCAGCCCGCCAATGAAATTGAGGCCGCGACCGACGCGGACGCCATCAAGATTGCCAACGAATATCTGGACGACCGCGACCTCGCGCTTTGGCAAGGACCACGTCTTGTCACAACGCTCAAATCGAAAACACAGCGGAAGATGTGAACTCGCGACAGCTGCGCAATATCAGTTGCTGTCGGCCGCGAAGGTCACTTTCGGTCTTTCAGGGCTGCATATCACGTAGCCATTGGCGTCGATTTTATAGGCAGCCGGGTGCACATGAAAGTAGCTCTCGGCGGCCTCGAGAGCTGTATCGAACGCCGTATTGGTCACGTAGCCCCCACAGAAAACGCCGCAGGTCAGTAGAAAGGATTTCATCGTCATCGTCGCTTTCCCCGATCGTTCGACCTCGACTTTTCCGAGTTCGAGGCCCCATGACACGCAAAAAGAGTGCCAACGAATCCGACCGGATCGCGCGAGTTCAGGCGGGTCGCCGCCGACCAGATGATTGATTGATCGGCAATATGTCCGCGATCAGCCCTCAAGGCGGTTCATCCAGCTCCGACGGCTGGCATTGCTTGAACGCCTGAAATCGTGTCCGCTTGGCGGGTCGGCGCGAGATGACGCGGCGCGTTGCGGCGGGTGGCAATGAAACGGCGCGAATTCCTCACGCTTATCGGTGGCGCGGTGGCCTTCCGGCCACTGGCCGGGCACGCGCAGCCCGCCGACTCCGCACGCCGGATCGGCGTGCTGATTGGGACTTTCGCCAAAACCGACCGCCAAGGTCAGGACCGGATCGCAGCTTTTCTCGACACGTTTCAGAAGCTTGGCTGGTCCGATGGTCGCAACTTCCGGATGGATTATCACTGGGGAGCCGGTAACTCCGAAGAGATAGCCGTCACCGCGAAGGAACTGCTTCGCGCCACACCGGATGTGATCGTGGTCTCGGGAAACGCCGCGTTGGCTGAGCTTCGCCGACAGACGAGCACGATCCCCATTGTGTTTATCCAGATATCCGATCCGGTCGGCAGCGGATTTGTCGCCAGCCTTGCCCGGCCGGGCGGCAACGTGAGCGGTTTCCAGAACTTCGAACCTGCGATGGGCGGCAAGTGGCTCGGCGTCCTCAAGGAAGCCGCGCCCGGCATGAGCCGCGTGGCGGTGGTGTTCGGCTCGGACACAGCCGCCAACACGGAATTCCTGCGCGCGGCAGAAGCGGTCGCGCCGTCACTCGGAGTTCAGGTCACGCCTGTCGATGTATCGCCGGCCAAAGGTCGTGACAGCGTCACGACTGAGATGAGCGACGCGATAACGAAATTTGCCAGCGAACCGAACGGCGGCATGATCGTCATGCCGCACATCTATACCGCGGCCAATCGCGGATCGATCATCGCCCTGGCGGCGCGGTATCGTCTGCCCGCGGTCTATCCATTCCCGTACTTCGCCATCGAGGGCGGGATGATGTCGTATGGGCCAAACCAGCTCGACCAATGGCGCGGTGCGGCAACGTATGTCGATCGTATTCTGCGCGGCGGAAAGCCGAGCGATCTGCCGGTGCAGCAGCCGACCAAGTTCGAACTGGTAGTCAACCTGAGGACAGCCAAGGCGCTCGGACTAAACATCCCGCCTGCATTTCCGCTCCGCGCGGATCAGATCATTGAATAAAGAAGCGACGTAGTGAGCAAGCCCAAGGTCCCTGTGAAGATATGGCTGATGCTCGGCCTGGTGATCCTGTTTGCTCTGCTCCTGTCATATTTTCTCGTGATCGGCATCTATCCCGGCCCAGGACGCTAATGGATGTCGGGGTAGCGCTCACGATGACCGACGCTATGATGATGCACGGGGGGACAATCTTATGACATCACGCAGATTTCTTGTTTCGTTTTTGCTCTTTGGACTTCTGTCATTCGCCATCCAGGGTCAGGGCTACGCGGACGAATTGAAAATTTTTACCTCAAGGGCCGTCGCGACGGTTTTGGAAAAAATCGGCCCCGAATTTGAAAAGGGCACGGGGCACAAGCTCAATCTGACGACCGGTCTGAGTTCGGAGTTTGTCGGACGGATCAATGCCGGAGAACCTTTCGACGTGGTTGCCGCTCCGCCACCCGTTCTCGACAGCCTGGCCAACAACGGAAAGATTGCCGCCGATTCAAAGACAGGCCTCGTACGTTCAGCAAACGGCGTTGCCATTCGTACAGGAGCACCGAAGCCAGACATCAGCTCGTTGGAAAACTTCAAGCGGGCGCTGCTGGACGCAAAATCGATTACGTATCTTCCTGTGCCTGGCGTACCCCAAATAATCGAACGGCTGGGACTTAAGGACGCGCTGGCCGCCAAGACCACAATCCCGAAAACCGATCTCTCGTCCGAACTTGTGGCCAAGGGCGAGGTCGAGCTGGCCATTGTCCCTGTCACTCAAGCCTTCACCACCCCGGGTGTCGAGCTCGCAGGGCCTCTGCCGTCGGAGATTCAGTTCTACACCGCGTTCGGTGGCGCGATCAGCGCCAACTCAAAGTCGCGCGACGCCGCAGCGGAGTTGCTTAAATTTCTGAAAGGGTCGTCTGCGTTACGCGTGATCAAGGAACAAGGGATGGAACCAATCTAGGATCGCGTGAGATTCCCTGCCCTCCTTTAGCCGTTCGGCACATCCGCGCCTTTTGCCGGAGACCTCAATAATTCTTTTCTCAATCCGTCATAGCAGGCGTTGCGGTCCGCTTCATTGGTTAAAGCACTGCACTTCTCAAAACTCGGGCCGCCCACGAACCACACAGCCGCGATCAACGACGCTAGGCATAACGCCACCAGGGCAATTCTGATTCCCATCCGATCTGCGAAGTCATCCCGCGACTCCGTCTGCGCAACAACGCCGTCATCGTCAGGGAGCGTGGTGTCGAAGTCCCATTTTGAGCTTTGCATGGCCCACACCCGATAGCAGTTCTTCTCGCTCGTCGCGTTCAAGGCGCCAACGCCCGGACGAGCGGAAATGTGTGGGCCGCCGCATAGGAATTCGATTGGGAAATCAGCGCCCGGACATAAAGGCGTTATCAAGAGGGCTGGTCGTGGTTTTCAATAACAAAGCCCCCGCGCCGTTTCCCGGTCGCGGGGGCTCAGACTTTTCAGCCAGTTCTAGCTGTTGTCGTGATGCGCGGTGCTGCCGTGGTCGGCAACAACGCTGTCATGACCGGTGAAGGTCAGGTTGTTCAGCTGGACGTTCGCACCGAGGACGATGCTCTGTCCGATGGCATCCACCGATCCGGCACTGTCGAGCGACTGGGTGAAGGCTGCGCCTGTCCCGTTCTCGCTGCCGATCTTGCCATCCCACTCGCCGCCATGGTTGCCGATACCGATCGTATCGCCGCCTTTCAGCTCACTGACGGTGGCGCCGTAGCCGTTGCTGATGTCGGAGGCCGATCCGTTGCTGACGAGGTTGTTCACCTGATCGAGGTTGAACACCACGTTGTTGGCGCCTTCACCAGTACCGTCGATGGTCTGGTAAATGTTCTCGGGCATCAGGTTGGCGATGCCGTGGTTGTCCGGCATGTTGATCTGCAAGCTGCTCATATCGATGGCCGCCGCCTGCGGCGAGCTTTCGATCTGATCGGACACCTTCACGTCGACGCAAACGGTCGTCGTGCTGCTGTTATAGTTTGCATTGATGTTGCAGTTGGCGCTTTCGTTCGCGTTAGCGTTGCAGTTCAGGTTCCCGTTCACATTGCAGTTGGACGAATCCTGATACTGGCTCTGGCTCTGGTGTTCGCCTTGAGCCTGGCCCTGAGCCTGGATTTCAGCCTGACCCTGCAATTGCGCCTGCAGCTGCTTCTGCAGATCGTCTTTGTCGTCGTGATGATTGTCCTCTGGCTTTGGAGGGTTTCTTGGTGACATAGCGCATCTCCTCTCACGTGGAAGACGCACCGCAATCATCGAACACTCGCCAATCTTCTACGTTAGCGAATATTCCGATGCCCTTCTGCGAGCGAACTCCACTTTGGTTTCGGTGGATCGCGTGTCCACCTTGCCATCAGGGGTAAGCCATCAATGTTGCGGAGATTCCCGTTCGTCGGTGACAGGTTTTGACGAAATATGACGCGCGCACGTCGGCTCTGCGTCAGATCGTCCTGCGACCCATCATGCATTTCAGGTGACGGAGTACCTAACGCTGCGTAAGGCTGCGACAGGTTGTCCTGACCAAGGTCGGTTTTGGCTCAGAAGCACGGCACGGTCTCGAAACGTGCGGCAGTTTGTCCTGCATCCCGTCCGCGCCGCGCAAAAGTGCGTCAGTTTGCCCCGCGGCGGAACAGTGCTCGGCCGGTCGGCACTACCGCCATCTATCGACATCTACCGGCTTGGCAATCGCTGGTACGTGTTCTGCAGGTCGTCCTGAATGATATGCGCCTCGCCTCTCGCCTGTGCGACGAGATCGGCAGTCAGCGTGCGGCTGCGATATTGCCAGCCTTTCGGGAGCTTGAGACGACTGCCGAGCGTGGCCAGATCGGCGTAGCGAAGGTTCGGATCCACGATCTGTGAATACGACTGCATCACGTAAACGCGGCCGTTCGGGCTGACCAGCTCATGCACCGGCTTGCCGGCCAGAAAGACCCAGTCCGTCGTGCGGCCGATGGTTCGCTCGACGTAGAACGCGCGCTTCTCGATGAGCTCGACCAACCTCAGGTTCATGACAGCGACGGACCGCATGGCAAGACCCTGGATGTCGACCGTGTCCTTCGTGACGTCGCCCGACGCGAGCCGGTCCATGATGAAATGCCGGGGGCCGTTGCGGATCACCCGGATCGCGCCGAACTGCGAAGCCACCTTGGCGATATCGATCGCATCCCAGGTTGCCTGCGGGCAATCGTTGAGACCCAAGGTATTGTAGATGCCGGCCGTCAGACCTGCGCCCTGGCGTTTGACAACAAAGAACTCGCAATAACGTCGATCGCGAACATCGTCGAGCATCTTCAAGGGCGTGGATGATTGTGCGCTGGCGGCGACGACAAAAATCGCGAGGCCAGCGGCGGCGCAGATTGGGGACCGCATATCGACCATCGGTCTCATCCTGATTTTGCGAGCGGGGAGAAGCGGGAGAAAATGTAGTTTGCCCCGGGCCGCAGCCTATTGCTAACGGATTTTCGACCTGAGGCGGGTATCGCCCCGCGATCCGAGCCGATACCATGCGGTTACGAGGCCGGGGGCGGCAATGAGGCGGCGCGAATTCGTCACGCTGTTGGGGGGCGCGGCAAGCTGGCCGCTATTGGCGCGCGCGCAAGCGACACCGCCGGTCGTCGGTTTTCTCAATCCCAATCTGGCGGAGAATTACGCGTTCAACGCCGCCGCGTTTCGCGATGGCTTGAAGGAAACCGGTTACGTCGACGGTCAGAATGTGACCATCCAGTACAGCTGGGCCGGTGGAGATTATGGTCGCCTCCCCGCTTTGGCCACCGAACTGGCTCAACGGAAAGTCAGCGTGATCGCGGCAACCGGCGACATTGCCTCCGCGCGCGCCGCACAGGCGGCGACCAAAACGATCCCCATTGTGTTCATCGTCGGGAATGATCCGGAAAAGTTCGGACTGGTCGCAAGCCACAATCGTCCGGGCGGCAACATAACCGGCATCAGCCTGATCACGAGCCTGCTTGGCGCCAAGCAATTCGAGGTGCTCTCCGAACTGCTGCCAAGTATCGAGCTGTTTGCTCTCCTCATGAATCCAGACAACGGAAACCCGGAGATCGATCTCAAAAATCTGCAGAATGCCGCCGGCACCGCGGGACGACGAACCTTTGTCGTCAAGGCTGCAAAGCCCGCCGAATTTGATGCCGCTTTCGCCGCCGCCGTGCAGCAGAAGGCGGGCGGAATTTTCATCGCGAGCGATCCGATGTTTCTCGCCGAGCGCAAGCATCTCATATCGCTCGCCGCCCAGCATGCCATCCCCCTCATCTGCAGTTTCCGCGAATTTGTCGTCGGCGGCGGATTGGTCAGCTATGGGCCGAGTATCACCGGCGTCTACCGTGAAGCCGGAGTTTATGTCGGCAGAATTCTCCGCGGCGCCCAGCCATCGGACCTGCCGGTGATCCTGCCCACCAAATTCGACCTGGTGATCAACCTCAAGACCGCAAACACGCTCGGCGTGAAGCTCCCGCAGACGCTGTTGGCGCGAGCGGACGAATTGATCGACTAGCGATCGTGTAACCAGCCCGCATCGAACGATTCGACATTCGATGCGTTACAGATAGCACGCGCCCGGTGGCAACCGGCCATAACGGGGAAGATGGACGCAGTTGATTTTGCCGGTTTCTGACTGCGACACCAACGCATCGGTATGCGTAACGTCTCACCTGTTCCGAGCGCGTGCACCTATTTGACCCCGGCCGCGTGCAGATATTGCAGATCAACGAAACGGTGCCGCAGGCAGCGGCGGCTTGAGTGCACCCGCCTCGGCCATCATCGCGATGACCTGTGCAAGGGCACTCAGGTCGATTTCGCCCTCGCGCGGCAAAACTCCCCGCTCCGGCTCAAAATAGAGTTTGAGAACCTTGTCGGCCACCGCTTTCGAAACATTGTTCGTTTCGGAGATGATCGCAGTCACGGCGGCACACGATGCTGCGGGTCGCGAATGAACCCGACAATGACGTGCCCTTCGTCCTGCCGCACGCTGCGCGAAAAAATTGGCGCGGACTGGTAATCGCGTAAGCAAGTCGTCTCGCCAATTATCTTCGTTTTAATTCTCCTCGTATATCAGCGCGAACAGCTGACAAATAATTCGCGCCTCGATGAGAAAATTTCTTCTGATCCTCGCTTGCGTGTCCACTGCCGCATCGGCGCACGCGGGGTTCTTCGAGCGGCTCCACAACAATATCGATGAAGGCGTTCGCGAACTTTGCGCGCGCAAACCCGACCTGTGCAAAAAACTCGAAGCGAGCCAAAAGCAGAAAGCGGAGGCGACGCCGATGAACTCAATCCAGACGGATCAGGTCGATCAACGCAGCCGCGAGAAATAGTGTGGTGTTCTTTTACCGGCAAACGGTAGGCGCGATTTGGCAGATCGGCCGCTAATTTGATAGATGAAGGGCGTGCCCTGTCTCAAACGTCGTGCAGTGGCAACTGCATAACGTAACCAAAGATTTGCCATCGGCAGGGCATCTGGAAAGCGGAAGGTCCGGAGGGGGTTGATGTTCTGCACGATTACGGTTGGACTATTGCTATCCAACGTAAGCGTTGCCTCGCTGCCCTGCAGCGACTTCGACCAAGTCGCCATCGTCGAAGAACAAAATCAGGTCGCGACCCTCGAGGAGCCGAAAGTCCAGGTCGCGAGTATCGACCACGGCTACGTCCCGCTCCCGCCGTCGCAACCGAAAAGATCAGACATCAAAATCGAGACCACGACGATCGATCTCGAGACGTCAAACATAAAAGATATGTCGCTGCTGGTCGTTCATACCCCCGACAATGTCCTCAAGACCTCGGTGGC
>Ga0207683_10001710_pt1 | contig 19629 bp, 21 predicted proteins | sample KBSM73metaG_FD_184333 | JGI IMG/M metagenome (GOLD analysis project Ga0207683, IMG submission 184333) | Miscanthus rhizosphere microbial communities from Kellogg Biological Station, Michigan, USA - KBS M7-3 metaG (SPAdes) (version 2) | ecosystem: Host-associated > Plants > Roots > Rhizosphere >... | reverse complement strand
AGGCAGGGTCCGGGCGTTGCTCAACTCAGGTGAGATCTGGCAGTCTGCCGTCGATGGTTCCCGAAGCGCGACCGGAGCCGACGGAGAACGGCCACGTGTCCAAGGGCGAAGGCTGGTTCGTGCTCAATGCTCGCGATTCCCGGTGGTACGCCGGGCCGGGGCGCTCGGCGTTCTGCGACCTCGAAGGTGACCAGAACTTCTCGCAGTTGGGGATCAACATCAACGTTCTCGATCCGGGCGTGCCGATGGCGATGTACCACTGGGAGGCGGACCAGGAGGACTTCCTCGTGCTCGCCGGCGAGGCGTTGCTGATTATCGAGGGCGAGGAACGTCCGCTCCGCCAGTGGGACTTCGTGCACTGTCCGGCCAAGGCGAAGCACACCATCGTCGGAGCCGGAGCCGGGCCGTGCGTGGTACTCGCGGTCGGCGCCCGAGTCCTTTCCGTCGACAACCCGGACTGGGGCGGCTACACGGTGGACGAGGTGGCGCTCCGCCACGACGCGGGCGTCCGACGGGAGACCACGAAGGCGGAGGAGGCCTACTCGCGGTTCACGAAGCGTGAGCCCACCGTGTACCGCGAGGGCTGGCTTCCGGACTAGACGGGCCGCCCCGGCTCGCCGAGCCCGTAGGACGCGATCCGGCGATGCTCGAGCTTGACCCAGGGAGCGAGACGCGTCTCGAGTTCGACCGGAGCGATCCGAAGGCGGCGAAACCCGAACCCGTAGCGTCCGAGGCGGCGGCGTCGCCAGGCGACCACGAAGTAGTAGGCGGCGCCGATCGGAGGCATCACGAGGACCTGGGCGAGTGAGTAGAAGGGGAAGACGAGCATCCAGGGCGAGAGAACCTGAACGTTCGAGATCGCTGTGACGACGACGTACGAGACGATGACGAGTGGCATGGTGTAGACCAGCTCGTGCAAACTGATCAGCGTCCACCACTTGAAGTAGAGGGACACCCAGATCGCGGCTAGGTAATAGGCCGTGAGGACCGGCAACTGGAGGAGGTTGCGGTCCATGTTGATCCACCAGTGCCGGAAGGTCCCGGCCCACCAGAGGCGACGCTGTCGGATCAACGCCGCCCAGGTGTCGGGAGCGTCGGTCTCGACGACGATGTCCAGGTGGCGGATGCGCATCCGGAGCGCGAGAGCCGTTCGACCCGTCTCGATGTCCTCGCCCGGAGTCCACATCGAATGGAGGTTCATGATCCGGATGAGCGCATCGGTGCGCCCGAGGAAGCAAGCGCCGGAGGTGAGCCAGGGTCGAAAGTGTCGCGCGAGCATCGCCATCCGGTACTCGAGCGCCTGGAACTTCGTGACGGCATTCGTGCGATTGGCAACGGCGCACTTGATCGAGCAGAGGTCGGCGCCTGCAGCTTCGACGGCTGCCACCGCCTGCGCGATGTCGTCGCCGACGGAGGTGTCGGCGTCAAGCCGCAACGTGTACGTCGTCGTCACCGCCGGCAGACAGGCTCTGATCAGCAGGGCCGGGTTCGGGCTCTCCATGACGATCCGGTTCACGCGCCAGCCTTCGTTCTCGAGCTGCTGGGCGAAGGCGGCCATGAGCGGTGTGCTCACCTCGAGTGCCACGAGCACGTTCGGCTGATAGCGGAGCAGTTCGGCGCGTCGGTCGAAGTAGCGCGGGTGACCGAAGAGCGGCACGATGATCGTGAAATCAGTCGACGATTCCGCGCCCGGCGTGATCGTGCGTCCTCCCCACCATGAAAGCAGGTTCTGGAAGTCGAACGCGACCAGGCCGATCGCGAGGATCAACATCACGTGAGACATGGACTACGGCTTCGGAAGGACGATTTTCCGAACGATGCGCTTGTGCTTCGGGCATGCATGATGGGACGCGCATTGAACGGTATGCGTCTCGGTTGTCTTGCCGGTCAAGACGTTCTTCCAGTGGTGACCCTTGAGCATGGGCGTGAAGATGAGGGTTATCACCGTCACGACCGTGACGGTTCGATGAGATGCGCTCGACAAAGCTGTACCTCTCGGTTGGCGGCGGTTCACCGGCGGAGGCGAGCTTGCGGCGAGCCCCAGTCCAATGACTTGGTACAGCATCGGACAGGGCGTTCCGCTTTGGATAACTGAATCGAGGGTTCTTGCCAAAAGATCAACGAAATGGGTGAGTGGAAGTCACGACCGTACGATGTCGACGTGACCGCGACTGTTTCCCAGCAGGAGCTCGAGGCTGCGCACTGCTGGGAAGCGGACGACCACGTGCCGGGGCGACCCGCGATGACCGAGTTCCGCCGAAGGCTGCGCTTTCACCAGGCGCAGTGGCGCGAGGCTCACGGTCATCCGATCGGTACGCAGCCGATCGTGCCGAAGCCCGATGGCAAGCCGGTGCGACCCGTTGGAAGTCGGCTCCCACTCGACTACGCCCGCGAGACCGGGGCGACCTTCGTCACGGCCGGCGCGCTCGAGGCGGCGAGGGCCCGGACGTCCACGACGGAACCCCACCAGAGTTTCGACCACCAGCGGCTGTGGGCCGACCTCCTCTGGTCGCCGGCGCTGTGCTTCAACCTGTTCGGCGATCTGGCGGGCGACCTCGGGCTCGCCGACGGGGCGGTGCAAGCGTGGTGGCCGGATGCACCGGGCGCCGTGTCCGACGTGCGCTTCGCGCACTCTCCGGGTCGCTTCGATCCGACGTACCTCAACAGCCTGCGCGCGTTCGATGCGGCGTTCGTGCTCGACCTCGACGACGGGACGAAGGGGATCGTCGGCGTCGCCACCAAGTACCACGAGTGGGGCAAGCCAGAGACTCCGAAGCCGAGCAATCTCCCGCGTAATCGAGAGGTCGCAGAAACGTCTGGTGCTTTCGCCGCCGGAGCGGTCGACGCACTCAAAGGGAGGACTGATCTCACCGTGATGTGGCTCGAACACTTGCTACTGCTGTCGATGCTGCAGCATGTGAGTGGCAGGTGGAGCTGGGGCCGGTACGTCGTCGTCCACCCGGCTGGCAACTCCGACGTCGCGGATGCGGTCCGCCGGTACCGAGATCTCCTCGTAGACGGATCGACCTTCTCCTCGGTGACGATCGAGGAGCTCCTGACCGCCGACGTCCTTCCGGCAAAGACGACTAGCGCGTTGCGCGACCGGTACCTGCCCACTCCCGCTTAGGCACAGCGCCGGGAATCCGGCCGCGCCCGTCCGATACGGGCGTCCTGGGGTCTGACCCCAAGAACGTGGCCGAAGCGGACGACTGTGGAAACGGGAGTTCCGCACCTGTGTGTGCCGTTATGCGGCCAACTCACTCCGCTCCCGGCAATTCGAAGCGGGCGATTACCCCGGGATCGCCGCCCTCAGGCACTGGGCGCTCCGGATGGCGGGTCGCAACCCAGGCGTATCCCTGCTCCGGATATGCGACGACGTCCGGTACGCGCTTCGTCGAGACGCCGAGGATTCGCACGGGCTCGTCAGTCGGGTTCGAGAACACGTGCAGGCCCGCAATCCCTTCGGGGCAATACACGACGTCTCCCGGTGACAGCTGCTCCTCGCCGTCACCGGTGCGGAGCATCGGGGTACCGCTGAGAACGAAGAACATTTCCTCGACGCCGTAGTGCATGTGCAGCCAACCCCCCGGCGACCCTGGCGCGAGTTCGCGCAGCGACGCGCCGAGCATGTCGGCGCCGAGCTCATGGCCGAACGATCGAGCACGGAACTGAAACCTCTCATCGGTCTCGTCCCACGGTTCATCGTTCAGAAAGTTCAGGCGAGTCATTCATTCCTCCCGTTCGCGTCTCTCTGAGAAAGTCGATTGAAGCTACTCCAATAGGCGCTGTCAGTAGGATCGGCCCCGTGCGCGAACTGCGCCTCGTACGCGATCGACGACGGCGAGAGCCTGCTGCTCTTCGACCCGCTGGGAGTGCCGGGCGCCATCGCACGGTCATCGCAGGTCGTCGAGGGCTTGCGTCCGTTGCTCGACCTGCCCGTGGAACACATGCTCGCGACGCACGGCGTCCCCTTCGAGCGCGCCGACCTCGAGCGCGCGCTCTCCCTTTAGGAAACGAAGTTGTCGGAGCAATCAGGAACTCCCTCTGACGATCCGTTCAGTGGGCGGCGCCCAACCAGCCACGAACGGATGTCAGGAGTGCCCTGGGACGCGTCGTACCACGGCGGCACTGCGCCATGGGATATTGGCCGGCCGCAGCCGGCAATAGTGCGTTTGGCATCCGAGGGCGGATTCGCCGGAGCGGTGCTCGATGCAGGCTGCGGGACCGGTGAGAACGCTCTTCACGTCGCCTCGCTGGAATTGTCGGTTTTAGGCGTTGACGTGGCTGAGACGGCACTGGCGATCGCCCGAGCGAAGGCCGATCAACGCGAGATCGTGGTTGAGTTCGCCGCGGCTGACGCATTCCAGTTGGAGCGTTTGGGGCGCAGGTTCGAGACGGTGGTGGACTGCGGACTGTTCCACACCTTCGACGCCGAAGAGCGACCGGAATACGTAGCGAGTCTGGCGTCGGTGACCGAGCGCGAGGGAACCCTGTACGTGTTGTGCTTCAGCGACGATGGTCCGGACACTGGCCCGCACCCCATCAGTCAGGAAGAACTGAGAGCAGCGTTTAACCGCAGCAGTGGATGGAATGTCGCCGCCATCGAACCGGACCGGATTCGGACGAGACACCACGACGACGGCGCACCGGCCTGGCTCGCGACGGTCAAACGGATCTAGCGGATCGCCTAGATGGCGCGGAAGGGGCGGCTGCGGCTCCGCCCCCTCCGGCTTTACGAGGGCAAATGTGCCGGGGAAGCACATCGCTCTGAACGAATCGCACAGTGCCTTCAGTCGCGATCTTGCGCCTGCCCCAGGTGGGGGAGAAGTGAAGCACCGCGATCAACCGCGCATGGGGGACGAATCAACCACGTGCGTCAACCGATGCTTCAAACACAGCGTCACCGGGGCTCGATGCGGCGGAGCCTCTGACGCCAGCGGAACAAGTCGTCGTGAGCGGGGTCCGGGCGGCGGACCCTGTTCACGAGGATTCCGGGGGAAACGGAACCCCGTGCGGCGAAATGCGAATACGAACAGACACAGCGGCCTCTGCCGCCTCCCTCGCTGACTACTTGCGACGTTGCGAGTGCCTCGTCGAGGTCGTCGACGGCCGGATCATCGACGCCACAGCACGGCCACAGTCTTTCGCGGCTCCTCACCAAGACGTTGAGCTTGAGGGCTACCTCACCGTCTGGCAAGCGATGCATCCCGAGTCTCTGATCGAGCGCCTCACGCCGTCGGCGCCCCACTGACCCATCCGCGAGGCGAATGCGTGCCGGAGGTCACGGAAGGTGACGTCGCGGATGCCCGCCTATGGGTAACGTGAATTGTCGCTCGATATCCTAGGTCGGGAGACGGCTGAACATACGTCCAGAAAGGGGAGATGGAATGCGTATGAAGCAGCTCTTTTTCCTGGTGGCGCTCTGCGTGGTTCTCGGGGTTCTGCCCTCGTCGGCGCGTGCGATCACCGGCGGCCAGCCTGACGGGAACGGACATCCGTACGTTGCGTATCTCGACAACGGCGTGTTTGCGTGCTCGGGCACGCTGGTGTCGCCGACCGTTCTCATCACGGCTGCTCACTGTTTCAGCGACAGCACATCGGCGTTCGGAGTGAACAGCGTTACGGGTGCTCCGATGGTCCGTGCGTCGTTCGACCCGAATCTGATCAACACTCCTGCCGCCCAGCGGGTCTGGTTCTTCGGCAGTTACTACTTCGACCCACAGTTCGCGCTCGGTGCCGGTGGTGGCTTGCCGGGATTCGACACCCACGACGTGGCAGTCGTGATCTTCACCAGCGAAGGTTGCGCTGTTCCGCCGGGCCAGAGAGGCACCAACAGTTGCGGCCCGATTCCAGGCGGCACGACCAGCAACCAGTTCGGAGCTCTTCCCACGCAAGGCCTGGTGGACACGCTGCCGATGGGAACACCCGTCGACTTCGTTGGCTTTGGCGTCCAGAACTTCATCAACGGAGGCGGACCCTGCGGCGGACCGTGCAAACCAGTGCCCGGTGACGTGTTCACGAGGTTCTTCGCACCGTCGACGTTGATCACCAGCAAGAACTCGATCAGCAACGAGTTCATCAAGTATCACGTCAACAAGGGCGGGACCTGCTTCGGCGACTCAGGCGGCCCCGACCTGCTCGGAGGAACGAACATCATCCTCGCCGACAACTCGTTCGTCACAAACGGCCAGTGCAACGGCGTCGGCTATTCCTACCGGCTCGACACGCCTCAAGCGCTGGGCTTCATCGCCTCGACTGTTGCCGCACACGGCGGCGGCCTCTAAGCGCCAGGGATGATGCTGGGGAGGGCGACCCGCGGTCGCCCTCCCCTTGCATGGCGAGGAACATCTGCGCCGAGCCAGAGCGCTCAGGCGAATTCGCCGCAACTCTCCTGAACCTTGCGTCCGTAGATAAAATCGACGGCGGGGTGGGCCTGCGGCCTCTGCAACGCGAGCGATAGCTCTCCCCCATCGCCGGGTTGCGACTGTGGCAAGGACGACTGAGGGAGAGTCCTCACAGAGTCTCCCCGCCCGCCCCATCTCGGCGACTGCCACGGCGACCGATCGAAGTCGATCGGGAATGGGCGCACCTGGGATCGAACCAGGGACCTCCCGCGTGTGAAGCGGGCGCTCTCCCGCTGAGCTATGCGCCCGGGAGAACAGCGAGGATACCCAACCCCCATTCGCCGCCACTGCCGGCTTTGCCGGCGGTGGTCGCAACCGCCTCGGATCGACACTCCTCGACAAGTCATCATGGCGCGCGCAGCGAGCCGGACTTGTCGAGGTTGTAACCGCGGCGCCTGGAAGGAATGCTTAGCGCTGCTGCCTCCCGGCCCTGACGCGGTTCACACACTTCCACCGCCGCGGCGCGGACGATGGTACCAGCGAGCGATTCGGCGCCGGACGTAGAACACCGAGCGCCCGACCGAGTTTGCTGATGCGCGCGACCAGGCAAGAGAGCCGCACATGCGCTTTCGCCGCAACGCTCCCCTCGACACAGGGCAGGTCCGCGATGCCCGTGGCCGCAGCATGGGCCCCGGCGGCGTCGCAGTCGGCGGCGGCGGGCTCGGCCTCGTCGGGCTGATCATCTACATCCTCATCTCGGTTCTCTCGAACGGCGGCGGTGGCGCCGGGCTCCCTCCGCAACTCGCGCCGCTCGCAGATCAGCGGATCAGCGTCAATGACACGCCGAGCGACATCGACATGAACTGCAAGACGGGGCAGGACGCGAACAAGCGAACGGACTGCCGCATCGTGGCGGTCGTCAACAGCGTGCAGGAGTTCTGGAACGGAGTGTTCGAGCGGAGCAACCGCCAGTACCAGTACTCGGACACTGTCTTCTTCACGGGTCAGACCGATACGGAGTGCGGCACCGCCGACTCTCAGGTCGGTCCGTTCTACTGTCCACGCGACAAGCTCGTCTACATAGACCTCGGGTTCTTCGACGAACTGCAGTCCCGCTTCGGTGTCGGCAGCTCGGCATTCGTGCAGGCCTACGTGATCGCGCACGAATACGGCCATCACGTCCAGGATCAGCTCGGTCTCTTCAACAAGCTGGGTAGCAGCAACCAGACCGGGCCGGAGAGCCTGTCGGTGCGGACAGAGCTCCAGGCCGACTGCTACGCCGGTGTCTGGGCGGCTCACGCAGTCGAGACGCGACTCGTGGAGCAGTTGACGCAGGCGGATATCAACGACGGTCTCGACGCCGCCGCCGCGATCGGAGACGACCGGATCCAGCAGCAGACCCAGGGCCAGGTGAATCCCGAGACCTGGACCCACGGCTCGTCGGAGCAGCGGCGGCGCTGGTTCTCCCGGGGATACGAGCAAGGCAAACCGGCCGTTTGCGACACGTTCTCCGGGTCGATCTAGCCTCCGAAACCTCGGTCGCTAAGATCGCTCGGTGGCCGCCCTCTACCGAAAGTACCGTCCGCAGGACTTCGACGAGGTCGTCGGCCAGGAAGCGATCGTCCGGACGCTCAAGAACGCGATCTCATCCGGACAGGTGCGCCAGGCCTATCTGTTCGCGGGACCGCGCGGCACAGGCAAGACCTCCCTGGCGCGGATCCTTGCCAAAGGACTGAACTGCCTGCAGGGACCGACGCCGACCCCCGACAAGGTCTGCAATCCCTGCGTCACGATCGCGAACGGCAACTCCCTCGACGTGATCGAGATGGATGCCGCATCGCAGCGGGGAATCGACGACATCCGCGAGATCCGGGAGCGAGTGGTGCTTCAGCCTGCCGAGGGGCGGTACAAGGTGTACATCCTCGACGAGGCGCACCAGCTCACGGACGCGGCCTGGAATGCGCTCCTGAAGCTGATCGAGGAGCCACCGCCGCACCTCGTGTTCGTCTTCTGCACGACCGACCTGTCGAAGGTGCTGCCGACGGTGCGCTCACGCTGCCAGACGTTCGTGTTCGCGCGCCCGCGTCTCCCCGAGCTCGTCCGCCTGCTGCGGCGCGTGGCGGACGGCGAGGAGATCCAGGTCCCGGATCAGGCTCTCGCGCTCGTCGCGCGCGGTGCACGCGGGTCGTTCCGCGACGCGGTCTCGACGCTCGACCAGCTCGCATCGGCGACGGAGAAGCAGATCACCGTGCAGTCGGTGCTCCAGCTGCTCGGCGCCGTGGAGGAGGAGGCCCTGTTCCGGCTCTGCGACCTCGTCGTCGACCGGGACACCGCCGGCGCTCTCACGTTCGTCGAGGAGCTCTCGGAGCAGGGACAGGATCTCGGCCGCCTTGTCGTCGATCTGCTCGAGCATCTGCGTCATCTGATGCTCGTGCAGCACATGGGCGAGGTGCCGGACACGCTGCCCGTCACCGAGGAGACCCGGGAGCGGCTCCGCGCGCAGGCGAATCAGCTCGGCGAAGCGACCGTGATCCGTCTGGTCGACCTCCTGGCCGTGGCCGTCGAGGACATGCGACAGGGCGGCGACCCACGCCTGCCGCTCGAGCTCGCACTCGTGAAGGTCACCCGCCCCGGTAGCGACCTGTCGCGCGAGTCCCTCTCCTACCGGCTCGAGCAGCTCGAGACGAGGGGCCACGTCCCGAGCGCACCAGTCCCGATGTCCGACACCGGGACGGGTCCGGAGGACGCCCCAGTCGAGGCCGTTGCGATGTCAACGCCGCCGTCGCTGGAGCTCGAGCAGCTGCAGGAAGCGTGGCTGCGCACGATCCTGCCCGCCGTCGAGGAACGCTCGATCCCCGCAGCATCTGTGCTGCGCGAGGCTCATCCGGCCGGGCTCGCCGAGGACACATTGACCGTCGAGTTCCCCGCGAGCGCCTCGTTCCACCGGCAGCTCGCAGAGGAGCCGAAGAACGCCACGCTCCTCGCCGATGCGCTCTACGAGGTGACCGGACGGCACCTCGGCCTCGCGTTCGCCGAAGGCGAGGCGCGGCAGGACGAGCTCGAGCTCGACGAGCCTGCCGGCGAAGAAAAGATTCTGGAGCTCGTGAAAGAGACCCTGGACGCCCACGAACGAGAGGATTGACGCGATGGGCATGGACATGGACAAGTTGCTGCAGCAGGTCGGCCAGATGCAAGGCGAGATGCAGAAGGCGCAGGAAGAGCTCGCGAACGAGACCGTGCAGGCGACCGCAGGCGGTGGCATGGTCACCGTGATCGCGAACGGTGCCGGCGAGATCAAGGAGATCAAGATCGATCCGAAGGCGATCGACCCGGACGATCCGGAGATGCTCGAGGACATGGTCCTCGCCGCGGTCAACGAGGCGGTCCGTTCTGCGCACAGCTTGATGGAGTCGAAGATCGGCGGGCTCGCGGGCGGGCTCGGCGGCCTCGGCCTCCCCGGACTGGGCGGGTAATGCGCGACCGGCTGGGAGCACTGCCGCTCTTCGCCGACCTGGACGACGCGCAGCTCGACCGGCTGGCCGCGGCGACCTCGGAATTCGACGCGCCTGCCGGCCAGGCTTTGATCGAGCGCGGCAAGCCGGGCGCGGGAATCTTCGTGCTCGAGCAGGGGGAGGCGATCGTCGAAGCCCCGGAGGGCCGGCGCGAGATCGGGCCCGGAGACGTCTTCGGGGAGCGATCGCTCCTGGGCGACGACATCGAGCGCACGGCGCGGGTTCGGGCGCAGACCGACGTCCGATGCCTCGCGATCGCGCGACCTGAGATCGAACGGCTCCTGGCCGAAGATCCACGGCTCGCGGACAAGCTCCGCGGCCTCTCGGCCTGAGCCCGGCCACCCCGGCAATCCGGGGCATGTCGGCACAATAGGCTGGTGCTCAGCCCGGCTGTGGAAAACCTCGTCGCGCAACTCTCCCGCCTACCCGGCGTGGGGACGCGCACGGCCCACCGGCTCGCGTTCCACCTGCTGCAGCGGCCGAAGGACGAAGCGCTCGCACTGTCTGCGGCGATCGAGGACGTGAAGGAACGCGTTCGCTTCTGCAACGAGTGCGGGAACCTGACCGAGGAAGAGGTCTGCGCCATCTGCCGCGACGCCCGGCGCGACCACACGCTCATCTGCGTCGTTGAACAACCGGTCGACCTGATCTCCGTCGAGCGGACGAGTGAGTACCGCGGCCTCTACCACGTCCTCGGCGGCGCCCTGTCACCGCTCGATGGCGTCGAGCCGGAACACCTGCGACTCGACGAGCTGCTCGGGCGCGTCGAGCGGAACGGCGTGCAGGAGGTCGTCCTCGCCACGAACCCGAACATGACGGGCGAGGCGACAGCGGCCTACCTTGCAGACCGCCTGCGCGGCCGCGTGCGCGTCACGCGTCTCGCGAGCGGTCTCCCGGTCGGCGGGGACCTCGAGTACGCGGACGAGGTCACGCTCGGACGCGCGCTCACGGGCCGGCGGGACATGGCATGACGACCGTCGGCTACGAGGCCGTACCGGCTGTCGAAGGGGACGCCGTCGCGTCGCCCGGAAACACCCTGGTGATGAAGTTCGGCGGCACCTCGGTGGGCGACACGGAGAAGATCAAGGGCGTGGCCCGCCGGCTCGTCGCCGCCCGCCAGGCCGGCCGGCGCGTCGTCGGCGTGCTGTCCGCGATGGGCGACACGACCGATGAGCTGATCCGGCTCGCGAGCGAGATGTCGCCTCACCCCCACCCACGTGAGTACGACATGCTCGTGTCGGTCGGGGAGCGCATCTCGAACGCGTTGTGCGCGATGGCGATCCGTGACCTCGGCAACGAAGCCGTGTCGTTGACGGGCTCCCAGGCTGGGATCGTCACCGACACCTTCCACGGCAAGGCAAAGATCGTCGAGGTGCGGGCGCGGCGCCTGCACGCGGAGCTCGACAAAGACCGAATCGTGCTCGTTGCAGGATTCCAGGGTGTGTCCACGGATCTGGAGGTGACGACGCTCGGCCGTGGCGGCTCAGACGCGACTGCGGTTGCACTGGCGGCTGCGCTCGGCGGAGCGTGCGAGATCTACACCGACGTCGAAGGTGTGTTCACCGCCGACCCCCGCATCGTCGCCGACGCGCTGAAGCTGGCGAGGATCTCCTACGAGGAGATGCTCGAGATGGCCGCGACCGGCGCCCGGGTGATGATGGCCAGATCCGTCGAGATCGCACGAAGGTACGGTGTGCCGATCCACGTGCGCTCGGCATTCAGCGACAGCGACGGTACGTGGATCAGCGAGGAGAAGGACCTGGTGCTCGAGAAAGCGATCATCTCCGGCGTCACGCATGACACGTCCGAGGCGAAGGCGACCGTACTCGCCGTGCCCGACAGTCCCGGCATCGCGGCACGTCTCTTCCGCGCGCTCGCCGACGCGGGAGTCAACATCGACATGATCGTGCAGAACGTCTCTGCAGACGGCGCCACCGACATCTCCTTCACGCTGCCGAAGACCGATCTTCCCGCAGCGGAGCCAATTCTCGAGATCGTGGCGACTGAGATCAACGCGAAGGGTGTCATCTACGACGCGGACATCGCGAAGATCTCACTCGTCGGCGCCGGCATGAAGAGCCATCCGGGTGTTGCCGCCGACATGTTCGAGGCGCTCGCGGAGGCCGGGATCAACATCGAGATCATCTCGACATCCGCGATCCGCGTCTCGTGCGTGGTGAGGGCGGTCGACGTCGAGGGTGCGGTGAATGCGGTTCATCAGCGGTTCCGCGGCTATGCCGAGGAGCGGGTCGATGGCTGAGCCGCGAATTGCGGTGGTCGGCGCGACCGGCGCGGTCGGCGCGGTGACGCTACGGCTCCTGAGGGAACGCGGCTATGGACAGGTTCGCGCGTTCGCGTCCTCGCGGTCCGTCGGCAAGAAGCTGGACGGCGGTCTCGCGGTCGAAGAGGCGACGCCCGAAGCGCTCGGGGCCGGAGACATCGACCTCGCCTTGTTCTCGGTCGGCACTTCCGCTTCACGCGAGCTGGTGCCGCACGCGGTGCGCGGCGGTGCAATCGCCGTTGACAAGTCCGCGGCCTACCGGCTGCAGGACGGAGTCCCGCTCGTCGTTCCCGAGGTGAACGGCGACCGTGCGCTCGAGCACGACGGCATTCTCGCCAACCCGAACTGCTGCACGATCCCGCTGACGATGGCGCTGAAGCCCCTGCGCGACGCCGCCGGCCTCGCGCGCGTGCGCGTGAGCACCTATCAGTCCGTGTCCGGCGCCGGCGCGCACCGGATGGAGGAGCTGCGGACGACTCCACCCGTCGAGGCGGACATCGCGATGGACTGGGACTTCGTCGGCGACGAATCCGACGAGGAATCGAAGCTGCGCTCCGAGACGCGCAAGATCCTCGAGCTGCCGGAGCTGCCGGTCAGCGCAACGTGCGTGCGCGTGCCGGTCATGGTCGGACACGCAGAAGCTGTCTGGGTGGAGACGGAGGAACCGCTCTCGGCGGAGAGCGCGCAGGAGATGCTCGGACGGGCACCCGGCGTGCGCTTGCAGGAACTACCGACGACGCAGGCTGCCGTCAACACCGACGATGTCCTCGTCGGGCGCATCCGCCGCGATCCGACAGTTGCGAACGGGCTCGTCCTGTTCGTCGTCTGCGACAACCTGAACAAGGGCGCAGCACTTAACGCGATCCAGATCGCGGAGCTCGTCCTCGCGCGCCGCGCCGTCGCAGCCTGAACGTGTGGCTCTGGCTGCTCGTCGCGCTGGGTGCGTGCGTGGCGCTCTGGCTGTCGGCGCTCGTCGCGCTGCTCGTGCTTGGCCGCCGCGACGACGCGCACGAGCTGGCGCGTTTCATTCCCGACTGTGTAGTTCTCTTCAAGCGGCTGCTCGGAGACGAGCGGGTGCCGCGACGGGCGAAAGTGGCGCTCGTGCTCCTGATTCCGTATCTCGCGATGCCGTTCGACCTGGTTCCGGACTTCATCCCGGTCGCCGGACAGCTGGACGATGCGATCCTCGTCGCTCTCGTACTGGCCTATGTCGTCCGCCGCGCGGGCCGAGGTGTCGTCGAGGAGCTCTGGCCCGGCTCGGAGGCCGGCTTACGAATCGTGCTCGCGCTCGAGTCCAAACAGCCGGCAGCCCAGACACGTCCCGAACCGCACGGGTCTGACCCCAGCCTTTAGGGACACGTCTCGGCTCAGGGGCCTGGTGGCACCGGGGCCGGGGCCGGGGTGAACGCTTCCTTCACGACGCGCAGCACCTTCTCGCGCGGGCCTTCGGCGACCGGCACCAAACCGCCGAACTCGAGGCGCGCCAGCTCCACGTGGCCGGCACGTCGGAGCGTCTGAAAGCCGAAGTCCGCGAGAAAGTCCGAGGGAAAGATCGTCTTGTGCACCTGGAAGCGCTCGTACTGCGACTCGCCTTCCCGGTAGCGGTACGCGAAGGTCTCCAGAGCCTTCGCGCCCCGGTCGCGGGCATCCCCGATCGCTGCGAGGAAGAGCGACTGCATCACCCAAGGGCTCGACGCCTCGACGAGGTACGCGCACGTCACGAGCACCGCGTCGGCCGAGGGCGGGCCGGCAGGCAGCTCGGAAGCCCGCGGAAAGAGCTCCGCGGGTCCGTACTGCATCGACCCGAGCACATCTCCGTTGGCGTCGTAGTACACGGTTCCCCATGGCCCCCACTCCGTCTCCGCTTTCTCGATCCACTTGCGCTTTTCAGTCGCCCGGCCGTCCCGCGACTGCCACCAGACGCAGTCGTGGCACACCGCCGGAACGTCCTGCAGCGTGACGCCGGTGAGGCCGGTGACACGCGGCCCGCTCATGCAGGCCCGATCTCGTCGACGATCACGTCGACTGCATCTGGCTCGACCTTCGCCATCCGGCCGAGGTACGAGGCAACGCGGCGCTGTACCTCGCTGCCCACCTCGGGAATCGACGCGCCCCATTCGACCGCGAGATGGAGCTCGACCCGCACCCGACCGTCGTCCTGCGCGATTCGCACGCCCTTGTGCCTGTGGAGGCCGCTCTCCACGAGCCCTCGGACCCCGTCGACCTCCCGCGCAGCGTCGGCAGCGTAGCTCGCAAGGATGTCGCTCGAGATCGTCGCCATCACGGGCGTTGTAGCACCAGTTCCGTCGCCTCGGGCCGGGCGAAGAACCTGAACGGGACGAAGGTCGTCCCGAGCCCGGGCGAGATGTGCATCGTCCCGCCGGGCTGCACGTAGAGGCCGGTGTTGTAGCGCGTGCTCGGGTGGGCGAAGCGATATTTCCGGTCGCGGCCGAGCGGGACCGCGATCTGCCCGTCGTGCATGTGGCCGCTGAGGACGAGATCGAACAGCCCCGGCGGGAGGAAGCTCAGGATGTAGGGGAAGTGGCAGAGCAGGATGCGCAGGTCCGCATCCTCGTCAACCAGCTCCCAAGGGCGAGAGCGGCGCTGCCGATATGCCCTCGGATCGACGCCGACGATCTGCACCCGACTACCACGCAGTTCGATCGTCTCGGCCTCGTCGACCAGCAGCCGCGCCGGCGAGAGATCCGTGAAGCCGGCCGTGCGGGAGAACGGGTCACGGCTGTAGGCGACGTCGTGATTGCCGAGCACGACATAGGGGCTGCCGAGTCGGGCAAGACACTTCCGCAGCAGCACCTCACCGCTCGGGCGCGAGACGAGATCGCCCGTGACGACCACGAGATCGGGCCGACGCTCAGCGACCCACTCCACCGCCCGCTCCGCGGCAACGACCCCCCGGGACGGCAGGCCGAAGTGGAAGTCCGAGAGGTGCGCGATTCGAAGCCCGGCGAGCCCCTTCGGAAGCCGCGGCAAAGACACGTCGAGCGTTCGCAGCCGCACCCAGCCGGCCTCGAACCAACCCCACCCGACAGCAACCCCCGCGACCCCGCCGAGCAGCGTCCCGGCGCGCACCCTCTTCATCATCGCGCCTGGACGCCGGTCAGACTTCGAGCTTCTCGAGTACCGGCGTGACCGGCACGACGTGGCGCTTGAACTTCAGCTCCGCCTCCTCGAGCCCGGCCGCAACACCGACGAGCTGCGAGAGGTGGAGGATCGGCATCGCGAAGTCCTTGCCGGTCGACTCCTTCAGCTTCGACTGCCACGCGTCGAGCGAGAGATGACAGAGCGGGCACGGCGTCACGATCGCGTCGGCGCCCGCTTCCTTCGCCTGCTCGATCGGCTGGATCAACTCGCCGAGCGCGGTCTCCTCGCGCGCCTGGATGATCGGGAAGCCGCAGCACTTGATCTTGGCCGGGTAGTCGATCGCCGTTCCGCCGCAGGCCTCGATGATCCGTTCGAGCGACCACGGCCGATCCGGATCCTCGAAGCCGAGGAGCTTGGAGGGCCGCAGGATCTGGCAGCCGTAGAACGGCGCGATCTTCAGGCCCTTCAGACCCTTGTGCGCCGACTGCTTCAGCAGCTCGTAGCCTTCGCCCTCGGCGATCTCCCAGAGCAGGTGCCGAACTTCGACGTTGCCGCTGTACGGAGGGACGCCGACGCGTTCGAGGTTGTTGCTCACGCGCTCGCGCAAGCCGTCGTCGTTCTTCAGCTGCCAGTTCGCCTGCCTGAGATTCAGGGTGCAGACGTTGCACACGGTCAGCAGCTCGTCGCAGCCGGCCGCCTCTGCGTACGCGAGGATGCGGGCGTTCAGGTGGAGGTAGTAGTCCGGCTCGGCCTCGTGGATGTCGCCCGCGCCGCAGCACGTCACCGTTTCGAGCTCGACGAGCTCCAGGCCGACCTTCGGAGCGAGCGCCTGCGTCGACGAGTCGAGCTCCTTCGCCGAGAGCGACGCGAGACACCCCTTGTAGTACGCGACCCTCTTCATCCTTCTGCGGGAGGCGGCTCAACCACCGGTTGCACTTCGGGATCGTTCGCCTTCAGGCCGGCCTGCTCGGTGAACTCGATCCGGCCGAGTGCATGCTCCCCCTGCACGATCCCGAGCGCGCCGTCGCGCCCTTGCTCCTTCACGAGCGAGTAGAGCAAGCGCGACTCGTTCACCCGCTCGGCGACATGCGGCGGAACCGGCGACGGCACCTTGCCGTGCTTCGCCAGGTTGAGCGCGAACTTTGTCTGCCTGATCGCCTCGACGATTCCCTGTGTCTTCGGCACGAGCTCGGTCTCGCGCAGCCAGCCTGTCGTCCTAGCGGAGGTCACGAACCAGTTCGCGTGCTTCGCGCCCATGTCGTGTTCGATCCCTTCTTTGATCGACTCGGCGCCCAGCTTGGCGATCGCGTCGCGCGGATCGACTCCCTTCGGGCAGCGCTCATTGCAGAAGTAGCAGCGCGTGCAGTCCCAGATGCCGTGCTCGTCGTTGTAGTCCTCGAGGCGGCTCACGTTCGCCTGGTCGCGCGCGTCGCCGACGAAGCGCATGCCCTTGGCGAGTGCCGCCGGCCCGAAGAACTCGGGATCGGACTCCATCGAGTTGCACTCGGAGACGCAGCAGCCGCACATGATGCAGAGCGCCTCCTTGTGGATGACGTTCATCTTCTCCTGGGAGACGCGCCACTCCTTTTCGGGCGGCTCCTCGTAGCCGGGGTCGAGCCACGGCTTCATCCTGCGGATCTTGTTCCAGAACGGTTCCATGTCCACGACCAGGTCCTTGCGCACCGGGAGATTCCCCATCGGCGCGATCACGGGGACGTGACCGGACTTCGCGATGTCGTACATGCGCGTCTTGCAGGCGAGCACCGCGGCACCGTCCATGCGCATTCCGCACGAGCCGCAGATCATCATCCGGCAGCTCTTGCGGTACGCGAGCGTCCCGTCGTGTTTGTCCTTGATGATGTCCAGGACGTCGAGGAGAGTCACCCAGTCCGGAGCCTCGACCTCGTACCGCTTCAGCTCCTTGTCCCCCGTCACGGCGTCGTAGCGCCAGATCTTCAACGCGATCTCGATCGTGGTGGAGCCCGGTGCCGGGGCGAGGTCCGTATGCACTAATACGTCCTTTCCTGGGGTTGCCACTTGGTCATGGTCACAGGCTTCCATTCCACCTGCGGCGTGCCGTCGCGCATGGTGACCAGCGTATGCCGGAGATACTGCTCGTCGTCTCGGTCGGGGTAGTCGTAGGGACGCGCGTGCGCACCCCGGCTCTCTTTTCGTTCGAGCCCGCACGGAACCATGCAAGCGGCCAGCTCGAGGAGAAAGCCGAGCTCGAGCGCCTGCGTCAGGTCGGTGTTGAAGACGTCGCCCTTGTCGTCGACGATCACGCGCTGGTACCGCTCCCGCAGGCCCTCGACGATCTCGCCCTGCTTCCGCATCTGTTCCTCGCGCCGAAACACGCCGAAGTTCTCGTGCATCGAAGAGGCGAGCTCGTCGCGGATCGACCACGGCCGCTCCCCTTCGTTGCGATCGAGCAGCTCCTTGAGCTCCCGCTCCGCATCCGCTTCGACCGATTGCGGGACCTCGATCGTCGTGTTCGCGAGCGCCCAGTCTGCCGCGTGACGCCCGACTCGCTTGCCGTACGTGATCGTTTCCATCAACGCGTTGCCGCCGAGGCGGTTCGCTCCGTGCACCGAGACGCAGGCGCACTCACCCGCGGCATAGAGACCCTCGACGGAGGTGAGGCCCCAGACGTCCGTATCGACGCCACCCATGTGGTAATGCGAGCCCGGCCGGACGGGAATCGGCTCGTAGATGGGATCGACGCCGGCGAACGTCATTGACAGCTCGCGCGTTCCGTGCAACCGCTCGAGAATCTTTTCGGCCCCGAGATGGCGCAGGTCGAGCATGACGTTGCCGTTGATCCCTCGCCCCTCGTCGATCTCCGTCTGTTCGGCGCGTGAGATGACGTCGCGCGAGGCGAGCTCCATCGCGTTCGGCGCATAGCGCTTGAGGAACCGTTCACCTTCCGAGTTGAGCAGGTACGCGCCCTCCCCGCGGGTCCCCTCGGTGATGAGCACGCCGGTCGGCGAGAGCGTCGTCGGATGGAACTGCATCATCTCCATGTCCTTGAGGGCGACGCCGACGCTCAACGCAAGCGCCATCCCATCGCCCGTGCACGCATAGGCGTTCGTGGTACCGACGTACAGGCGTCCCGCGCCGCCCGTGGCGAGGATGACCGTCTTCGCGCCGATCGACTTCAGACCGCCGTCGAGGAGATCCCACGCGATCACGCCCTGACAGCGGTCGTCGTTCATGACGAGCTTCCAGGCGAAGAACTCCTCGTACGTCGGGATCTCGCGCTTCATCACCTGCTCGTAGAGGACGTGCACGAGCACGTGCCCGGTGATGTCCGCCGCGTACGCGGTCCGCGGCGCGCCGGCCGCGCCGAACGGGCGCTGAGCGATCCGGCCGTCGTCCGTGCGCGAGAAGACCGCGCCCCAATGCTCGAGCTGGTACACGTCGCCGGGCGCCTCGTTGCAGAGGATCTCGATCGCGTCCTGGTCGCCCAGGTAGTCGGATCCCTTCACCGTGTCATAGGCGTGCTCCTCGGGCGAATCGTCGGAGGCATTGCCGAGCGCCGCGTTGATTCCGCCCTCGGCCGCGCCTGAGTGGCTGCGGACCGGATGGATCTTGGAGAGCAACGCGACGTCAGCGCCCGCATCGTGCGCCTCGATGGCCGCGCGCATTCCTGCGCAGCCGGCACCGACGATGAGGACATCGTGCTTGGCCTCCACCACGGAGGAAGCTATCGAATGGACGGCGCCTGCCGACTTCGCTACGACGGTTGCGAGAAGCGGCGGGCACTCCGAAGAGGCCCGCCGCCCGCCTCCGCTTTTAAGGAACCTGCACCTGGAGGGTGAACCGCGCGGCCGCGACCGCCCGGATGACGCGAACCTTGACGGAGCGAGCCCCGCAGACCCGATACTCGGCCGACTTCCCCCTGGACCCATTCCAGGAGCCGGTCGCGAGCAGGGTCCGCCCATCGCCCGACAAGATCTTCACGCCGTCCGCTCCGCTACCCGGGGCCGTCACCCGGGCGCGGAAGTCCCCGTCGAACGGGGTCGCGACCTGCGTGGACCAGATGTGCTTCCCACGGAGGAACTTGCCGCGAATGGTTGTCGTCGTCGTGGTTCCCGGACGACGCGCTCGGCACCAGCACGAAGGCAGCCACCAGCGCCGCGGCGATCGGACCGGCGCGCTTGAGGCGCAACGGGACCGCGGGGCACGCAGGCGGAACTGCGTGGACATGCCTGTACCTCCTTTCGACTACGGCTCCAGCGTCCGCGCCGGCCCTAACCGCGGTCTAACCGCGCCCCTAGGCGGCCGGACCAGGCGGTGCTACAACAGCCACATTCCCGTCGAATTCCGCGTTCTCGGCCCGTTGGCGGTCGTCGAGGACGGCCGCACCATCCTCCTGGGCCGACAGCGGCTC
>Ga0207683_10001708_pt1 | contig 19647 bp, 16 predicted proteins | sample KBSM73metaG_FD_184333 | JGI IMG/M metagenome (GOLD analysis project Ga0207683, IMG submission 184333) | Miscanthus rhizosphere microbial communities from Kellogg Biological Station, Michigan, USA - KBS M7-3 metaG (SPAdes) (version 2) | ecosystem: Host-associated > Plants > Roots > Rhizosphere >... | reverse complement strand
CGCCGAGCACCCGTACGAGAACTGGCTGCACGCCGGGCTCGTCTACCTGGACGACCTGCCTGACCCCAGGGGGGCCAGGGGGGTATGGGGGGACGGGCAGTCCCCCCATGCCGGGGGGTCACCGGGGGGTCGCCCCCCGGGGGAAATACTGCTCCAGCAGCGCGTGCACGGGTACACCGAGGAGGAGCTGCGGATCATCCTGGCCCCGATGGCGCGGGCCGGAGCCGAACCGATCGGGTCCATGGGCACGGACACCCCGGTGGCGGTGCTCTCCGGGCGGCCGCGGCTGATGTTCGACTACTTCACCCAGCTGTTCGCGCAGGTGACCAACCCGCCGCTGGACGCGATCAGGGAAGAGCTCGTCACCTCGCTGGGCACGATCACCGGGCCCGAGCAGAACCTGCTGCACCCGATCCCGGCCTCCTGTCGCCAGATCGTGCTTCCCTATCCGGTGATCGACGACAACGACCTGGCCAAGATCGTGCACATCAACGACGAGGGCAACCTGCCCGGGCTCGCCTCGCACGTCGTGGACGGCCGCTACGACCCGGCCGGCGGCGGGGAGGGCCTGCGCGCCAGGCTCGGCGATATCTGCGCCGAGGTCTCGGCTGCCATCAGGGCCGGCGCGCGCCTCATCATCCTGTCCGACCGTCCCAGGGGGGACGGCCCCGACCTCGTACCCATTCCCTCGCTGCTGCTGACCGGCACGGTGCACCACCACCTGATCAAGCAGAAGTCACGCACCCGGGCCGGCCTCGTGGTGGAGGCCGGAGACGTGCGCGAGTGCCACCACGTCGCCCTGCTGGTCGGGTACGGCGCCGCCGCCGTCAACCCGTACCTGGCCATCGAGTCGGTCAGGGACCTGGTCCGGCGCGGGGTCATCGAGAACGTCTCGGAAAAGAAGGCCGAGGCGAACCTGCTCAAGGCCCTCGGCAAGGGCCTGCTGAAGATCATGTCCAAGATGGGCGTGTCCACCGTCGCCTCCTACACCGGCGCCCAGATCTTCGAGGCCATCGGCCTGGGCCCGGAGGTGATCGAGGCCTGCTTCACCGGCACCACCTCGCGGCTGTCCGGCGTGGGCTTCGACCAGCTCGCCGAGGAGATCAGCCGGCGGACCGGCCACGCCACCGGAGCGGGCGCCGGGATGGACTTCCGGCGGCTGGACACGGGCGGCGAGTACCAGTGGCGGCGCGAGGGCGAGCCGCACCTGTTCAGCCCCGAGGCGGTCTTCAAGCTGCAGCACGCCACCCGCAGCCGCCGGTACGAGATCTTCAAGGAGTACACCAACCTGGTCGACGACCAGTCGCGGCGGCTGATGACACTGCGCGGACTGCTCCGCATCCGCGGTGTGGAAGAGGTTGCGGGCGAGCAGGAAACCCCGCCCGTTCGGGTCGAAGAAGTAGAGCCGGTGGCCAGCATCGTACGGCGGTTCGCCACCGGTGCCATGTCCTACGGCTCCATCTCGGCCGAAGCCCACCAGACCCTCGCCATCGCCATGAACCGGCTGGGTGGCCGGTCGAACACGGGGGAGGGCGGCGAGGACGCGGACCGGTTCATCCCCGACGCCAACGGCGACCTGCGCCGCTCCGCGGTCAAGCAGGTGGCCAGCGGGCGGTTCGGCGTGACCAGCGAGTACCTCGTCAACGCCGATGACCTGCAGATCAAGATGGCACAGGGGGCCAAGCCCGGCGAGGGGGGCCAGCTGCCCGGGCACAAGGTGTACCCGTGGATCGCCAAGACGCGGTACTCCACGCCCGGCGTCGGCCTGATCTCGCCGCCGCCGCACCACGACATCTACTCGATCGAGGACCTGGCCCAGCTGATCCACGACCTGAAGAACGCCAATCCGGCGGCCCGGGTGCACGTCAAGCTGGTGTCCGAGGTGGGCGTGGGCACGGTGGCCGCCGGGGTGTCCAAGGCGCACGCCGACGTGGTGCTGATCAGCGGGCACGACGGCGGTACCGGCGCGGCCCCGCTGACCTCGATCAAGCACGCGGGCGCGCCGTGGGAGCTCGGCCTGGCCGAGACCCAGCAGACGCTGCTCCGCAACAAGCTGCGGGACCGGATCGTGGTGCAGGCCGACGGCCAGCTCAAGACCGGCCGCGACGTGATCATCGCCGCGCTGCTCGGCGCCGAGGAGTTCGGCTTTGCCAGCGCCCCGCTGGTCGTGTCGGGGTGCATCATGATGCGCGTCTGCCACCTGGACACCTGCCCGGTCGGCGTGGCCACCCAGAACCCCGAGCTGCGCGCCCGGTTCAGCGGCAAGCCCGAGTTCGTGGTCAACTTCTTCGAGTTCGTCGCCGAGGAGGTCAGGGAGTACCTGGCCCGGCTGGGGTTCCGCACCCTGGAGGAGATCATCGGCCGGGCCGACCTGCTCGACACGGTCGTGGCGGTGGAGCACTGGAAGGCCTCCGGGCTGGACCTGTCGCCCATCCTCTACACCCCGCCGCTGCCCGAAGGGGCCGCACTGAGCTGCGTCACCAGCCAGGACCACGGCCTGGACCGCGCGCTGGACAACACGCTCATCCAGCTCGCGGAGGGGGCGCTCGAGGAAGGCCGCCCGGTCCACCTGGACCTGCCGATCAGGAACGTCAACCGGACCGTGGGCACCATGCTCGGCTACGAGGTGACCCGGCGCTGGGGTGGCGAGGGGCTGCCCGAGGACACGATCGACATCTCGTTCCGCGGATCGGCCGGCCAGTCGTTCGGCGCCTTCCTGCCGCGCGGCGTCACGCTGCGACTGGACGGCGACGCCAACGACTACCTGGGCAAGGGCCTGTCCGGCGGCCGGCTGATCGTCCGGCCCCCGGCCGAGGCCATGTTCACCGCCGAGGAGCAGGTCATCGCGGGCAACGTGATCGGCTACGGCGCCACGGCCGGGGAGATCTTCCTGCGCGGCATCGTGGGCGAGCGGTTCTGCGTGCGGAACTCGGGCGCGCTCGCGGTCGCCGAGGGCACCGGCGACCACGGCTGCGAGTACATGACCGGCGGCCGGGTGGTGATCCTCGGCCTGGTCGGCCGGAACTTCGCGGCGGGCATGTCCGGCGGTGTCGCCTACGTGCTCGACCTTCCCCGGATCAGGGTGAACATGGAGATGGTCGACCTGGACCAGGTGGAAGAGGACGACGCCAAGTTCGTCCGCGAGGTGGTGGAGCGCCACCACGCGGAAACCGGCTCGGCGGTGGCGGCCCGGCTCCTCGCGGACTGGGATCCCGGCCGGTTCACCAAGGTCATGCCGAAGGACTACAAGCGGGTGCTGTCCGCCGCCTCGCAGGCCGAGCGCGAGGGCCGCGACATCGACGAGGCCGTCATGGCCGCGGCGCACGGATAAGGGGGCATCGTATGGCTGACCCGAAGGGTTTCCTGTCCACGCCGCGCGAGATCCCGGTCCGGCGCCCGGTCGACCTGAGGCTGATGGACTGGCGCGAGGTCTACGAGCCGTTCCCGTCCAGCCGCCTGGAGCGGCAGGCGGGCCGGTGCATGGACTGCGGCATCCCGTTCTGCCACAACGGCTGCCCGCTGGGGAACCTGATCCCCGAGTGGAACGACCTGGTCTGGCGGCACGACTGGCGCGATGCCTCGGACCGGCTGCACGCCACCAACAACTTCCCCGAGTTCACCGGGCGGCTTTGCCCAGCGCCGTGCGAAGCCGCCTGCGTGCTCGGGATCAACGCGGATCCCGTCACGATCAAGCAGGTCGAGGTGGAGATCATCGACCGGGCGTTCGCGTCGGGCTGGGTCGTTCCGATGCCCCCGGCGGTGCGGACCGGGCGGACGGTCGCGGTGATCGGCTCCGGCCCGGCCGGGCTGGCCGCCGCTCAGCAGCTCACCAGGGCCGGGCACGCGGTGACCGTCTTCGAGCGCGACGACGCCCCCGGCGGCCTGCTGCGCTACGGCATCCCAGCGTTCAAGCTGGAGAAGCGTCACGTGGACCGGCGGCTCGACCAGATGCGGGCCGAAGGCACCGAGTTCCGCTGCGGCGTCGAGGCGGGCACGGACGTTTCCGCGGAAACGCTGCGCTCGTCCTTCGATGCCATCGTGCTGGCGGGCGGCGCCAGGGTGCCGCGCGACCTGCCGATGCCAGGGCGCGAGCTGGACGGCATCCACCAGGCCATGGAGTACCTGCCGCCGGCCAACCGCTTGTTCAGTGATTCGCCGGTCAGCGCACGCGGGCGGCACGTGGTCATTATCGGCGGCGGTGACACCGGCGCGGACTGCCTCGGCACCGCGCACCGCCAGGGAGCGGCCTCGGTGACCCAGCTCGAGATCCTGCCCCGGCCGCCCGCGGCCCGGCCGGATCACCAGCCGTGGCCGACGTACCCGATGATCTACCGGATCTCGAGCGCGCACGAGGAAGGCGGCGAGCGCACCTACGCGGTGACCACGCTGGAGTTCCTCGGTGACGCCGCCGGCCGGGTGCGGGCCCTGCAGCTGGCGGACGCGGCCCGGTTCGACCCGGTTCCCGGCACCGAGCGCGAGCTGCGCTGTGACCTGGTGCTGCTGGCCATGGGATTCACGGGGGCCGAACGACCCGGGTTGCTCGCTGGCCTCGGCGTCGATTTCGACCCGCGGGGCAACGTCGCCAGGGACGGCTCGTACGCCACCTCGGTGCCAGGGGTTTTCGTGGCCGGGGACATGGGCCGCGGCCAGTCGCTGATCGTCTGGGCCATCGCCGAGGGGCGCAGCGCCGCCGCGGCTGTCGACCGCTTCCTGGGCGGAACCAGCGAACTGCCTGCACCGATCCCGCCCACCGCGCGCCCGCTGACCTGAGTCTCAGGTCACGTAGGGAAAGACCAGTTACAACACCATCGAGGCACATATCCTGCTCTGGGCGAACCTAAAGGAATCGTCGGTTCAAAGGGGTGACTATGGGGACAGTGTGCCCACAAGGTCACGACTCGGCGAGTAGTGACTTCTGCGACGTTTGCGGGACGAGCATCAGCAGCTCACCGAGCCGGCCGGACGGCATGACCGGGAAGCATCACGCGCCCGGCCGGTTCGTGGCCAGCGGCGGCGAGAGCTGCCCGCGCTGCGGGTCGGCCGTGGTCGGCCAGTTCTGCGAGGCGTGCGGATTCCGGGTTTCCGCCCGGCGCCCCTTTGCTCCTCTCGGGCATGAGGCGGAGCGTTATTCCGCTTCCCCCGCCGGAGCGCGCGAGATGTCACCGTCCGGCCCGGCGCCGTCCGGCCCGGCATCGTCCGGCCCGCCCGAGTCGCTGTTCCCGCCGGTGTCCGGGCCTGAGCCGCCCTTTTCGGCTTGGAGCCGGCCGAAGCCGCCGCCCTTCCCGCCCAGCCCGCCGCCGTCAACTGCGCCCGTCGGCCAGGCGGTCGGTGTGCCAGAGGCACCCGAGTCGACCGACGAGCCCACGGTGGTCGTTCCGTTCGAATCGGTGTTCACGCCGGCCCCCAAGAAACCGTCGTACTCGGCCCCGGAGCCTGCTGCGGCCCCGCCGCTGCCCAGGTCCCGGCCCGAGCCGCCGACTGGACCCCTCGTCCGCGTCGAGCCTGCGCCCGCACCGCCGGTCCGGCCCGCACCGCCGGTCCGGCCCGCACCGCCCGCGGCCTCAGCCCCGCCGACGACGCCCATACCCTCCCTTTCCAGCGTCACCTGGACGGTGCTGGTTGCCTCGGATCGCGTCTACTACAACAGGATGAAGGCGGCGGGCGCCGTGTTCGGCTCGGCCGTCGAGTTTCCCGCGCACACCTCGGAACGCCGGATCCGGCTCGTCGGCAAGGAGATGCGCATCGGACGGCGGAGTGCGGCCCGGGACCTGGTGCCGGAGATCGACCTGGCCGACAAGCCGGTAGACCCGGGCGTCAGCCGACTGCACGCGGTCCTGGCCTCAGCATCGGACGGCACCTGGTTCATCAGCGACCCCGGATCGGCCAACGGCACCTTCGTCAACAACCGCGAGCTCGACGTCGGGGAAAGGGTCACCCTGCACGAAGGTGACCGGATCAACCTGGGCGCATGGACCGTCATCACGGTGCACCGCGGCTAGACGCGGTCTGCCGCGGTTATCCCGTCGGCCGCCGTCCTCTGGTATGAACTACTTAAAGCCCAGACAGCACCGGGCCACCGGTGCGACGGGAGCGGTTTTGGCGGTCGGCCCATGACAACCACAGTCGGCGTTTCGCCCGGCCCGGTGACCCCCGCGCCAGCGGTCCGCCGTGCCTGGTGGCGACCCCGCCTGGACGGGGCGACCACGCCCGCGAGGCTCCGGCTGCTGCTCGCCCTGCTGATCCTGCTCAGCCTGGCCTGGGGCGTGCTCGCCGCGCTAACGGCTGACCAGCACGCCTCGGCGGCGGCGGACGTGGTCGCGGTCAGCGAGCCGCTGAGCCTGGACGCCGAACAGATCTACACCAGCCTGTCCGACGCCGACGCCACCGCGGCCAACGCGTTCCTGGCTGGCGGCCTGGAGCCTGCTAAGGCCAGGCAGCGCTACCAGGCGGACATCACCCAGGCGGCCATCCGGATCGAGGCGGCCAGCGCCCTGGTCGGGTCGTCCGCCGCGCGGACTCAGCTGCCCGGTCACCTGACGAAGCAGGCGTCGGCGGCCGGTACGGCCGTGGGTGACGACCTGGCCATCTTGTCCGGTCAGCTTCCCGCCTACACCGACGAGGTGGGCACGGCGCGGGCCGACAACCGCCTCGGGCTTCCGCTCGGCGCGGCCTACCTCAGGGAGGCCTCCGGGCTGCTGCGCGGGACGCTGCTCCCCGCGGCCAGTGACATCTACATCAGGGAGAGCACGCTGCTGACCTCGGCCAGCGCGCAGGCTACCGGGCTGCCGCTCATCGTGATCGCGGCGATAGCCGGGCTGGGCCTCGGCTACGTGCTCTTCCGCTCGTCCCGGTGGCTCTCCCGGCACACCCACCGGGTGGTCAACTACGGGCTGCTCCTGGCCGCGCTGGCCGGGCTGGTCTCGCTGGTGTGGCTGGTCGCGGCGTTCGTGGTCGGCCGGGGCGATCTGCTGCACGCGCAGCAGCAGGGTTCCGCGCCAGCCCAGGCGTTCGCCCGGGCCGAGGTGGCGGCGCTGCAGGCGCACGCGGACGAGAGCCTCACCCTGATCGACAACGGCGGCGACGACTCCTACCAGAAGGACTACGTGGCCCAGCAGAAAATCCTCGGGCCCGGACCCGGCACACTGCTCGCGGCGGTACAGGCGGCCGGGGGTCCAGGATCCGACGTCGCGGCGCAGGCCCGGGCCTGGTACAAGGCGCACGCGGCGCTGCGCGCCAAGGACGACAGCGGGAGTCACGCCGCCGCCGTGCAGTCCGCGCTGAACGGCGACGCCGCCACCAGTTTCGCGCAGCTGTCCACGACCCTCAGCCAGGGCATCAACGACCACCAGGCCGTCTTCGCCGCCAGCGCCCGCAGTGGCCGGGACGCGTTCACCGGGCTCGCCGTGGGCATGATCGTGGCGTCGCTGGTGATGGTGGGCGGCTGCGCCTGGGGCCTGAGCCGCCGGCTCGCGGAGTACCGGTGAACGCGCGGACGCGTCCCGGCGTGCCCTGGCGGCGGGCGGTCCTGGCGGTAATCGCCGCGTCCGGGCTGGCGCTGGGGGCCGCGACGGCCGCGGCCGAGCCTGGTCATCCATCCGCCGTCCGGGCGGCCACCGGGACCAAGGCGGTGCGCGGGCCCGCCGTGAACGCCTGCGATCCGACGGCGAGCAGCCTGCGCCCGTCCGGGCCGCCTCAGGTGACGCCGGGCTCGTTCATGGCGAAGATCCGCACCCGCGGCTACCTGATCGCCGGGGTGGACCAGAGCACGTATCACTTCGGCTTCCTCAACCCGCTTAGCGGTCAGATCGAGGGCTTCGACATCGACATGATCCGGGCGGTGGCCAAGGCCATCTTCGGTGACCCGGGCAAGGTGCAATTCAAGGCGATTTCCGACGATCAGCGCATCCCGGACACCGCCGACAGCACGGTGGACATCGTGGCGCACACGATGACGATCACCTGCGACCGGCTGAAGATGATCGATTTCTCCAGCGTCTACTTTGAGGCGCACCAGAAGGTTCTGGTGCTGAAGAACTCCAGCGCCACCAGCCTGGACGACCTGCACGGCCAGAAGGTCTGCGCGACCAGCGGATCGGACTCGGTCGACCGCATCAGCCAGCACCACGCTGTTCCGGTCAAGGTGCCGTACTGGACCGACTGCCTGGTGCGGTTGCAGCAGGGCAGCGTGGCAGCGATCTCCACCGACGACTCGATCCTGGACGGGCTGGCCGCGCAGGATCCGTGGACCAAGATCATCGGTAAGCCGCTCACCGACGAGCCCTACGGCCTGGCGATCTCCAAGCAGCACCCGGAGTTCGTCCGGTTCGTTAACGCGGTCCTGCAGCAGCTGCGGACGGACGGCCAGTGGAAGGCCAGCTACCAAGCCTGGCTGGGCCATCCGGTGCCCAACCCGCCGCCGGCGCGTTACGCGGGCTGACCGATGACGAGGCGCACGATGCGGGGGCTGACGAGGGGAGCGGGGTGGCCATGAGCACCTGCACCAGCTGCGGCGGGACGATCGAGGACGGTTACTGTAACGTCTGCGGCCTGGCCGCCGCCCCGGCGGCTTCGGCAGGATCCGGGGGATCGGGAACGGCGGGGTCCGGGACGGCCGGCAGCCGCCAGACCACCGGCACCCGGGGAACCAGGGGATCGCGGCGCACCAGCGGGCGTTCGGCGCGGGGCCGGCTGGGCGCGGGGCTGGTGGAGATCCCGCCGGTGCCCTACCGCGACCCGGCCAGCGCCATCCTCGCCGATCCGCAGGTCCCGGAGAGCCGCCGCTTCTGCGCAAGCTGCGAGCAGCCCGTCGGGCGCGGTCAGGACGGCCGGGCGGGGCTGGCCGAGGGTTTCTGCCGCAACTGCGGCACCCGGTTCTCGTTCAGCCCGAAGCTGGAACCGGGCGACCTGGTGGCGGGCCAGTACGAGGTGCTCGGCTGCCTCGCCTTCGGCGGGCTCGGCTGGATCTACCTGGCCAGGGACCACAACGTCAGCGGGCGCTGGGTGGTGCTCAAGGGCCTGCTCAATACCGGCGACGCCGATGCCATGGCCGCCGCGGTCGCCGAGCGCCAGTTCCTCGCCCAGGTGGAACACCCGAATATCGTGCGGATCTATAACTTCGTGCAGCACGCGGACCGGCGGACGGGGGAGTCGGCCGGGTACATCGTGATGGAGTACGTGGGCGGCAAGTCGCTCAAGCAGATCCTGCAGGACGCCCGGCGCGACGGCGGCTCGGTGCCGCTCGCGCACGCGATCGCGTATGCGGTCGAGGTGCTGCCGGCGCTGGGGTACCTGCACGACCGGGGGCTGGTGTACTGCGATTTCAAGCCGGACAACGTGATCCAGACCGAGGAGCAGCTCAAGCTCATCGACATGGGCGGCGTGCGCGGCGTCGACAGCGAAGGACCGATCTACGGCACGGTTGGCTACCAGGCGCCCGAGATCGGGACGGACGGGCCGTCGGTGTCCTCGGACCTGTTCACGGTGGGCCGGGCGCTGGCCGTGCTCACCTTCGAGTTCAGGGGCTACCAGAGCAACTACAAGTTCACCTTCCCCGACGCCGTGCCGCTGCTGGAGCAGCAGGAGTCGTTCGCCCGGCTGCTGCGCCGGGCCACGCACCGGGACCCCGGGCGCAGGTTCGGTTCGGCCGGGGAGATGGCCGAGCAGCTCACCGGGGTGCTCCGCGAGGTGCTCGCGACCGCCGACGGGGTGCCGAGGTCCGCCTTCTCCACCGTGTTCAGCCCGGAGCTCCAGGCGATCGGAACCGGCGACGACGCCGCCGGAGGACCAGAGGCCGCGCTGGCCGTCCCCCGGGCTGCCCAGATCATCGCGGGGATGCCGATGCCGCAGGTGGACCGGGCCGACCCGGCGGCCGGCTATCTGGCCACGTTCGCCGGGCTCGACTCCGCCCAGCGAGCGGCCGCGCTGTCCGGCGCGGTGGCGGGCGACGCGGCCGTGCCGGCCGAGGTCGCCAGCTCCGCCGAGACGCGGCTGGCGCTGGCGCGTGCCCAGCTCGACGTCGGCGACTACGACGGAGCCGGAGCTACGCTGGCCGACCTGGCCGCCGAGGACCCGGCCGACTGGCGGATCGCCTGGACCGACGGCCTGCGCCGGCTAGCTGCCGGGGAAACAGATACCGACGGCGCGGGGGCGGCGGCCGCACGGGGCGCGTTCAGCGCGGTCTACGACGACCTCCCCGGCGAGCTCGCACCGAAGCTCGCGCTGGCCTTCGCGGCCGAAGCCGCCGGGGACGCCGCGTCCGCCGCCCGCTACTTCAAGCTCGTCTGGACCGTGGACCGGTCGTGCATCAGCGCCGCGTTCGGCCTGGCCCGGGCCTGCCTGGCGACCGGCGACCGGCCCGGCGCGATCGCGGCGCTCGCGGCGGTACCGGAGACGTCCAGCTACCACGCGGCGGCGCAGATCGCCGCGGTCCGGATCCTGGTGTCATCCGGGATGACCGGCGATGACCTGCACCAGGCCAGCGGCCGCCTGGGCCGGCTGGCTCTGGACGAGGCACGCCGCCAGCAGCTCACCGTGGAGATCCTGCGCGCCGCCCTCGGCTGGGCCGGGGATTCAGGGCGGGCCCCGGCCCGCACCTCCGGCGACGGCCTCATCCTCGGCTGCGAGCCGAACGAGCGCTCGCTGCGCTTCGGCCTGGAACGCGGTTACCGGGCGCTGGCCCGGCTGACGTCGGACCGCAGCCGCCGGATCGAACTGGTCGACATGGCCAACGCGGTCCGGCCGAAGACCTGGTCGTGACGGGTCCGGGCGGCGGGCGGCCGGTGAACCTCATCTCGTCGGTGTGCGTTAACCCAAAGGACCCTCTGAATGCGGGCAAAATGGTAAACGTCATGGTTCCGATGACCGGGAGCGGCATGGCGCGTATGACCGGGCGGCTGGCGGAGTACCGATGAGCGTTCCGGTGATGACCAGGGACCAGGCATCGGCCGCGGTCAAGGCGGCCGTGGCCGAGCGTGACGCCATCCAGGCCAACCTGCTCGAACTCGACTCGAGCTTCGGCAAGCAACTGCTCGCCGGGGCCGAACTCACCGGCACCACCAAGCGCCGCTGGGATGCCACCTCCGTCACGCTGGGCACCCTGTGGCAGGTCTTCGAAGCCTACTCGGCCGTGGTCGACCAGTCTGCCGAGGCCGCAGGCAGGCATCTCGGGCCGCGAGAGCTCGCCGCTATCAGCGGGCTCCTGGCCGGCCGTTCGGTTCAGCTGGCCTCGGGTCCCGCCCCGCTGGCCGGCCGTGACCTGGCCGACCCCGGCCGTGAGGACCTGACCATGGCGACCGCGGTGGCGCGGATGCGCGGCGCGTTCAGCGCCGTGACCGAGGTGGTCTCCGCCGCGGAGCATGTCTGGACCGAGGTGGCGGGACGCCTGGACGCGGTCGGCGCCGAGCTCGCCCGGGCAACGCCGCTGGCCGCCACGCTTGGCGACGAGACTCTGACCGGCAACCTGACCGCCGCCCAGGGCAAGCTGGCCCGGCTGCGCGACACGCTGAACTCCGACCCGCTGGCCCTGTGGCGGCCGGACGGCACGGTCGACACCTCGGGAGCGGACCGCCTCGCCGAGCAGGTCACCGTGACGGCGAGCCGGGCCGATGAGCTGGCCCGGCTGCGGGACGAAGCCCACCAGCGCGTCGCCGAGGTCACGACGGCAGCGGCCACGGCCCGTTCGGCCCGCGAGGATGCCGTCGCGGCCCGGCAGCAGGCCGCGGTGAAGATCGCCGCCGGGGCGCTGCCGCCCCCGCTTCCGGACATGGCGGACCTGTCCGGCCGGCTGGCCGACCTCGGCGCGCTGCTGGCCGACGGGCGGTGGACGCGCCTGGCGTCCGAGCTGGACCTGCTCGAGCGCGAGGTGGCCACCGCGACGGCCGGCTATAAGGGGGCCGAACGGGCCGTGGTGGCGGCCATGGCGAAGCGTGACGAGCTGCGCGGGCTGCTCGGTGCCTACAAGGCCAAAGCCGCCCGGCTCGGCGGCGCCGAAGACTCCGGTCTGGCGCAGCACTACGACCGGGCCCGGGACCTGCTCTGGACGGCGCCATGCGACCTGGCCGCGGCCGAGGCCGCGGTGGCTGCTTACCAGCAGGCCGTGCTGGGGGTGCAGCCGTGACAATCCGCGAAGAACTTGCCGACATGGCGCACGCAATCCGGCCCCGGACGCTGACATGATGGCCCCTGCCCTGGATGATGGCCTGATGCACGATGGCAACACGGGAGTTACCTGCCCCACCTGCGGCGGCACCGCCGGCGCCGCGGACAGCTTCTGCGAGTCCTGCGGGACCGAGCTCGCCCCGCCCGTCAGCAGCGCCGGGCCGCCCGGCTACACCGCGCAGTGCCCGGTGTGCTCGCTCGACGATTCGGCCGAGCCCGGCGCGATCAGCGCCGAAGGCTACTGCGAGTCGTGCGGCCGCAAGGTGCCGTCCGGCCGCGATCACGTCGAGCTCAACCTCGAGCTGCTGGCCGGGGTCACCGACCGTGGCCTGCGGCATCCTCGTAACGAGGACGCCATGGCCCTGGCGACCACGGAGACGCCGGCCGGCCCGGTCGCGATCGCGGTGGTCTGCGACGGGGTGTCTTCCTCGCCGAACCCGGAGGACGCGTCGCTGACCGGGGCGCAGGCCGCGGTGCGGATGCTGCTCAGCTCGATCAGGCGCGGCGACGACCCGGACGAGGCGTCCACGGCGGCGGTGCGCCAGGCGCATGAGGCCATGACCATCCTCGGCTCGCCGTCCCGTGCGCCGTCGGCCACCTATGTCTCCGTCATTGTCGGCCCGGAGGATGTCACGCTGTGCTGGCTCGGTGACAGCCGCGCCTACTGGCTGGCCACCGAGTCCGAGTCCACCCGGCTGACCAGGGACGACTCGCTCGCCGAAGAGCTGGTGGCCCAGGGGCAGATGACCGAGGCCGAGGCCATGGCCTCGCCGCAGGCGCACGTGATCACCCGCTGGCTCGGGGCCGACGTGGCCGCGCCGGTGCCGCACGTGACCAGGTTCGAACCGCCCGGTCGCGGGGTCGTGCTGGTCTGCTCCGACGGGCTGTGGAACTACCAGCCCGAGGCGGCGGGGCTGGCCCAGATCGCGCTCCCGGACGCGTTCCACGATCCGTCCAGCGCCGCCGACGCGCTGCTGAAGTTCGCCCTGGACGCGGGCGGCATGGACAACATCACCATCGTGCTGGTCCCCTTCCCGCTCGTGCGGCCGGCGCCGTTACCAAGGAGAATCCGCCATGACCGACTCCGGCTTCACCATCGACGTCGACCAGAACCAATACCTGCCCGAGGGCGGCCGGGACGTGAGCGCGGTGGCCACCGTGTCGTCCGGGGCGGACGTCGCCATCGCCGCGCCGGGCGGCGGCGCGGGTAGCGCCGAGATCATCATCATCGACTGCTCGGGGTCGATGGACTACCCGCCGACCAAGATGTCCCAGGCCAAGGTGGCCACCGCCGCCGCGATCGACGTAGTGCACGACGGTGTCGGGTTTGCGGTGGTCGCGGGCACCAGCACCGCCTGGCCGGTGTTCCCGCCGGACGGGAGCATGGCGGTCGCGAGCCCGTCGTCGCGCGCTGCGGCGAAGCAGGCGGTGGGCGCGCTGCGCGCCAACGGCGGCACCGCCATCGGCCAGTGGCTCGCGCTGTCCCGGCAGATCTTCGCGGGCTACCCGGCCCAGTTGCGGCACGCCATCTTGCTCACCGACGGCAAGAACCAGCACGAGACGCCCGAACGGCTGGCCGCCGAGCTGAGCCAGTGCGAAGGGGTGTTCAGCTGCGACTGCCGCGGCGTCGGCACCGACTGGGAGGTCAAGGAGCTGCGCACGGTCTCGACCGCCCTGCTCGGCACGGTGGACATCGTGCCCGACCCGTCCGGCCTGGCCGCCGACTTCGCGGCCATGATGGAGAACGCGATGGGCAAGCAGGTCGCGGACGTGTCGCTGCGGGTGTGGACGCCGCAGACCGCCACGCTCAAGTTCGTCAAGCAGGTCGCGCCCGCGGTCGAGGACCTGACCGGCCGGCGCAGCCAGGCCGGCCCGCAGGCCGGCGACTACCCGACCGGGGCGTGGGGGCCGGGGGAGAGCCGTGACTACCACGTCGGCGTCGAGGTCACCCCGGCCGGCATCGGGCAGGAGATGCTGGCCGCCCGGATCAGCCTGGTCGCCGGGACCGAAATCCTCGGCCAGGGCCTGGTCCGCGCGATCTGGACCGATGACGAGGCGCTCTCTACCAAGATCAACCCTCGGGTGGCCCACTACACTGGCCAGGCCGAGCTCGCCGACGCCATCCAGGAGGGCCTGGAGGCGCGCAAGCAGGGCGACGAGGAGACCGCGACAGCCAGGCTCGGCCGGGCGGTGGCCCTGGCCCACCAATCGGGCAACGAGGACACCGCCAAGCTGCTGGCCAAGGTGGTAGACGTGGTCGATGTGGAGTCGGGCACGGTCCGGCTGAAGAAGAAGGTCGAGGACGCCGACGAGATGGCCCTCGACACCCGCTCGACCAAGACGGTCCGGGTGAAGAAGTAACGCGGAAGGAGGCGGCGATGGCGGTATGTCCGAACGGCCACGATTCGGCCAGCGATGACTTCTGCGACACCTGCGGCATGCGCATCGGCGGCAGCCCCTCGCCCGGGAGTCCTCAGCCCGGCAGCCCTGCCACCGGCCCATCGCCCGCATCGGGCGCTCCGCCGGCAGCCTGGCCCGATCCCGCCGCCTCCGCTGCCACGGCCGAACCCTGCCCGCGCTGCGGTACCCCGAGGACCGGCCAGTTCTGCGAGGCCTGCGGCTACAACTTCGCCGGCCCCCGCTTCACCCCCACCACCGCGTCCGCCCCTCCGCCGCCCGCCCCGCGCGCCTATAGCTCCAGCCAGCCCGGCCCCAGCCCGGGTAGTTACAGCTCCAGCCAGCCCGGTCCTGGCTCTGGTACTTATAGCTCCGGCCAGCCCGGCCCCGGTTCCGGCAGCTACAGCTCGGCCCAGGCGGCACCCTCCGCCCCATCGGACCCATGGCGGGAGCCAGGCCCGCCAGCCTCCCCGGACCCGCCCCAGCCGTCGATGTCCTCGTTTCCGTATCCGCAGGCCACCTGGACCGCGGTGGTGGGTGCGGACCGCGCCTACTACGAGCGGGTGCAGGCGGTCGCCGGACCGGAGGGTTCGGCCGTCGTCTTCCCTTCCTACTACGCCGAACGCCGTTTTCAGCTCGTGGGCAACCAGATGCGGATCGGGCGGCGGAGCGTATCGCGCGGCCTGGCCCCGGAGATCGACCTGACCGGGCCGCCCGCCGATCCGGGCATCAGCCGGCTGCACGCGGTGCTGATCGCGACGCCGGACGGTAACTGGGCCGTGCTCGATCCGGGTTCGGCGAACGGCACGCTGGTCAACGGTTCGGAGATCGGCGTCGGCGACCAGATACCCCTGCACGACGGCGATCGCATCAACCTCGGCGCCTGGACCACGATCACCGTGCACCGGGGTTAGCAAATTCTCTACCGCGAGTACGGCATCGGCGTATAACGACGGACGATTGCAGGCACTAACGTATGCACATGATCACCAACCCGTCCTCGCGAGACCATGCCGAGGTCGACCTTGGTCCCGCTGCCGGCGTCAGCGACAGGGGCCTCCGGCATCACCGTAACGAGGACGCGATGGCGCTGGCCGCCGAGCAGGCCCCGGACGGCCCCGCGGTCGTGGCCGTCGTCTGCGATGGCGTCTCTTCCTCGGCCCGTCCCGACGAGGCGTCCCAGGTGGCCGCGCAGGCCGGGTTGCCGATCCTGGTGGCGGCGGTGCAGGCGGGCGGTGACCTCGGCGAGGCCTCGCGGGCCGCGGTGGCGGCGGCTCGCCAGGCCATAGCGGACCTGCAGGGGCCCGGCGGCGACACCTCGGCGACCACGTTCGTGTCCGCCGTGGCGAGCGGCTACGAGGTGACCTTGTGCTGGCTCGGCGACAGCCGCGCCTACTGGCTGGGCCAGCCCGCGGAGGAGTCCCGGCTGCTCACCCGCGATGACTCGGTGGCCGGCGGCATGATCGCGGCCGGCCTGGTGGACGAGGCCGCGGCGATGGCCTCGCCGCACGCGCACGTGCTAACCCGCTGGCTGGGCGGCGAGGCCGCGGACCTAGCCGATGACCCGGAGCGCGCCCCGCACGTCGAGCGGTTCACGCCGCCCGGGGCGGGGTCCCTGCTCATCTGCTCCGACGGCCTGTGGAACTACCTGGCCGAGGGCGCGGACCTGGCCCGGCTCGCGCTGCCCAAGGCGCTCACCGACCCGCTCGGTGCCGCCGCCGACATGGTGAAGTTCGCGGTCGACGCCGGCGGCGCCGACAACATCACGGTGGTCCTGATCCCGTACCTCGGCCCCGAGACCCCCTGACCGCCCGCGGTACCTTCCCGAGACCCCCTGATCGGCTCGCGGTACCTTCCCGAGACCCCTGATCGGCTCGCGGCCGGTTCCCGAAAACCGGACTCAGGCCACGCCAGTACCGTCAGCACCACGCTCCGGCTACGCCGGGCCAGCTGGAACGCCATGAAACCCGGGATCCAGTGCGTTCTAACGCCGTGAATGTCCGGTTTCAGGGCGTCCGGCCGCGGCCAGCGACGCTGCGGTGAAGGAAAACCGTTGCCGAGCACATCGCCGACTCGCGTCAAGGGTCAGCCGCGTGAACAGATGCGGAACCGCAGATGACAATCGCTTGACTCTTGCCAATCTGGTCTCGACAGCAACTTGCCTGGTAGAGACGCTGTTTCCGTGAGAAATGACCTAGTCCTCGTGCTGGTGGTCATCACGGCTCTCGCCTTTGACTTCACCAATGGTTTTCACGACACGGGCAACGCGATGGCCACCTCGATCGCGACCGGAGCGCTTCCGCCGCGGGTGGCTGTCGCCTTGTCAGGCCTGCTCAACCTGGTCGGGGCGTTCCTCTCGCTGGCCGTCGCGGCCACGATCGCGAGCGGCCTGGTCAATACCGCGGAGGTAACGCTGCAGGTGGTGGCGGCCGGCCTGGCCGGCGGCATCATCTGGAACCTGCTCACCTGGCTCTTCGGCATCCCGTCGAGTTCCTCGCACGCGCTCATCGGAGGCGTGATCGGCTCGACGCTGGCCGCCGCGGGCGGCTCGGCCGTCCAGTGGAAAGGACTGGTCTCCAAGGTCGTCATCCCGGCCGCCCTGTCGCCGATCATCGCCGCCGGGGTCGCCGCGATCGGCACCTGGCTGCTCTACCGGATCAGCCGCAGCCTGACCCGGGGGGCCCGCAACCACGGCTTCCGCATCGGGCAGGTCGGGTCGGCCTGCATGGTGTCGCTGGCCCACGGCACCAACGACGCGCAGAAGACGATGGGCGTCATCACCCTGGCCCTGATCGCGAACGGGACGCTGCCCACCGGGGCGCAGGCGCCGTTCTGGGTCATCCTCTCCTGCGCGCTGGCCATCAGCATCGGCACCTACCTGGGCGGCTGGCGGGTGATCCGTACCCTGGGCAAGGGCCTGGTCGAGATCGAGTCGCCGCAGGGCATGGCGGCCGAGTCCTCGTCGGCCGCGATCATCCTGCTGTCCGCCAGCTTCGGCTACTCGCTGTCGACTACCCACGTCGCCACCGGGTCGATCATCGGCACCGGGCTCGGCAAGAGGGGCGCCGACGTCCGCTGGAACGTGGCTGGCCGGATGGCTACCGCGTGGCTGTTCACCCTGCCTTCCGCCGGGGTCGCCGGCGCCCTGGCGTACTGGCTCGCCCACGGCATCGGCGGCAGCCTGGGCGTGATCATCCTCCTGGCCATCTTGACCGGCCTCTCCCTAGCCATCTACTTGCGCTCCCGGGCCACCAAGGTGGACCACAACAACGTGAACGACCAATGGACCGGGGGCGCTCCGTCCGAACCCGAGCCCGCGGCCGCGGCCTGAGAGACAGGGAAGCATACGATGGGCTGGATCAATCTCTCCGCCATCTGGAAGATCGTGGTGTTCGGCCTGCTCGCCGGGGCCGGCCTGCCCGCGCTGTTCGCCATCGGGCTGCGCGCCCTGGTCTTGCCCGGCAGCCGGGTCCAGACCGCCGGCGCCGATTCGGATCACGTGTACGGCGGCAACGTACTGGGCCTGGTCATCGCCGTGATCTGCTTTCTGATCATCCTGGCCGCCCTCGGCTGGGGGATCTACGAGGTCTACCAGATCGGTCACCCCGCTCCTGCTAAGCACTAGCCGTCGGCCTCATCGAGAGGGTTCACGAATATGGCGCTGCCCCCCTTCCTCAACTCGGTCATCCAATGGCTGCGGGCCGGCTATCCCGAAGGCGTACCCGACGTCGACTACGTCCCGCTGTTCGCCCTGCTCGGCAGCCAGCTGAGCGAGAGCGACGTGAAGGCGGTCGCGCAGGAACTCGCGAACATGAGCAAGCCCGAATCGGCGGAGGCGATCCGTAAGGCCATCACGATGGTCACCGACCACACGGCGAGCGACGCCGACGTGGCCCGGGTCAGGTCCCGCCTGGCCGCGGGCGGCTGGCCGCTGGCCAAGCCCGAGCACTTCGACCCGGCGAACTGGCCCTAGCCCGCCAGCCGCCAGCCGCCAGCCGAGCCGATCGAGCCGGCCGCAGCCCAGTCCCGCCAGCTGGGCCGCGGCCGGCTCGGCATTCGCAACACCATCAGTACTTGGGGCCGACGAACTCGTCGAGCCGCGCCACCGCCCCGCGCCGCGCCACCGAGATCGAATTGCGCCGGGAGTAACGCCACGCCACCCCGAGCTGATCCAGCGCCGCACCGCACAGCCGGAGAATATCCGCGGACTCGTTTGTGAACAGATATCGCGGATACTCGTACCAGTGGTCGCCGTCCGCAAGCTGTGCCCGTACTCTGTTTATCCCGCGATAACCATCCGAGTGGAACAGCCCGCGGGCAAATCGGCCGGCATTTTCCGTGACAATGATGCGCTGCCACGGTTGCAGCTCGATTTTCCGCATGTGCTTGCGGCCCGGTCCGTGCTGCGGGAAAAGGCACGGCCAATGCCGGGAGCAACTGATAACTTCCGTGCAGCCAGCCTGCTGCTGTGTACGGACCTTGTTACCCGGCCGCACGGCGCTCATGGCCTGTTCGCACTCGCGCCGAAGCCCAGGCCAGGCGTCCGCGCAAATAATACGGAGCTTCCAGACGTCCTTGTCTCTCGTGCTGGCCCGGCTTATACAGCCATCTCCCAGGTAGAGGCCGAGGAGGTATGCGTAGTCGGCTCGCGGTTCAGGCGGCGTCGGGCTAGGCACGCACCTGGGGCACACGGCGCGCGGATTGGTGCTAACCGGATGCTCGCGCCAGTCATGCAACGTCGCCCGTGAGATGCCCGTCGACATGCTTATGCTGCGAAGGCTCATCCCTCGCTCCATCAGAGCCACCGCATGACGGCGTATGTCAGCGCTGTACATAACCGTAGTCTGGCGGGTGCCACTGACAATTCTAAGGACGCGTATTGCATTCCAGGGTGCCCCGAGTGGGAGTCGAACCCACACTTTACGGGTTTTGAATCCGCTCTCTCTACCTGGTTGGAGTATCGGGGCCTAGCTCGCCACAGGGGGAGCGAGATGACAATCTACCTGATCACGGTACGCTCGTGGGCATGAGCCAGAACCCGCTGCGTGTCGTGATCGCCGAGGATGAGGCCCTGATCCGGCTCGACCTCAAGGA
>Ga0207683_10001706_pt1 | contig 19662 bp, 21 predicted proteins | sample KBSM73metaG_FD_184333 | JGI IMG/M metagenome (GOLD analysis project Ga0207683, IMG submission 184333) | Miscanthus rhizosphere microbial communities from Kellogg Biological Station, Michigan, USA - KBS M7-3 metaG (SPAdes) (version 2) | ecosystem: Host-associated > Plants > Roots > Rhizosphere >... | reverse complement strand
TCGCCCACCAGCAGTCGTTTTTCGTCCGCCCATATGCGCCAGCGTCCCTCACGGTCCGCCGGAATCTGCTAACCAATCGCTAACCAACCGGTCGGCACTTCGACGGTCGGGCCAATGGATGCCCCGTGTTCGTTGACTTCTATGGTCGGGGTGGCGGGATTTGAACCCACGGCCTCTTCGTCCCGAACGAAGCGCGCTACCAAGCTGCGCTACACCCCGCTGCCCTGGATCAGGTGCCCAGAGCAACCGAGACAGCATAGCCGAGGGCAGTCCGACGCACGTAAACGACGGCAGCGGTCGGCGGCCGATACTGGCTACGGTCAGCGGGCCACGAGGGTCAGCAACGTGGCCTCCGGCCGGCAGGCGATCCGCAAGGGCGAATAGGGCCCGGTACCGAGGCCGGCGCTCACGTGGAACCACGTCCGGTCGTCCCATTTGTGCAGCCAGCGCGCACGACGCACGTCGATGCCGCAGTTAGTGACGATCGCTGGGCCGAACGGGACCCGGACCTGCCCGCCGTGCGTATGTCCGGCGAGTACCAGCTCGTAGCCGTCGCGTGCGAACGATCGGAGCAGTGCCGGCTCGGGGGAGTGGGTCACTCCGATCCGAACGGCCGCGGCCGGTTCGGCCGGGCCGGCGATCAGCGAATAGCGGGCCCGTTTGAGGTGTGAGTCGTCCGTTCCGGCGAGTGCGACTTCGACGTCACCCGCTTTCACAACAGCCCGAACGTGGGTGAGGTCAAGCCAGCCAGATGCTTCCATCGCGCCCGCGAGCTCGGCCCAGGGCAGGCGCGGGCCGCGAATGCGTTCGTGACGGCGGACGAAGTATCGAAACGGGTTCTTCAGTCGCGGAACGTAATAGTCGTTGTTGCCGGGGACGAACACCCCCGGGAATGCGAACAGCGGGTCCAGCGAACGCATGATGGCCGGAATCGCCCTCGCGTGCGAGATCGTGTCGCCCGTGTTGACCACGAGATCGGGACGTAACTCGGCCAAATCGCGAACGAATTGGTGCTTACGGCGCTGATTCGGGGTGATGTGCAGATCGGAGATATGCAAAATGCGCAGCGGTGCGGAACCTGGTTGCAGCACGGGTACGTCGAACTGGCGAACGGTGAAAGCGTTGCGCTCGACAAGCACGCCGTACGCGAGCGTCGCCGCCCCAAGACCAGCGACACCAGCGGCGGTGCGGAGCGTTCGAGACATGCCTACGAGCCTACGGGCGAACGGGGACACCCGGCTCGAGGCGCCCGGCGACTGTGAGCCTCGCTACCGTGAGGCCATGCCGGAGCTGAAGGCGCGTCTACAGTCCGATCTCAACCAGGCCATGAAGTCGCGTGATCAGCTTCGCACCGCGACGCTACGTATGACCTTGGCGGCGATCACCACGGAGGAAGTCGCCGGCGCGCAGGCTCGCGAGCTGTCCGACGACGAGGTGCAACGCGTCATCACGAGGGAGACGAGGAAACGGCGGGAGGCAGCGGAAGCCTTTGACCAGGCCGGTCGGGCGGAGCTGGCCGACCGGGAGCGGGCCGAAGGCGCGCTGCTTGAGGACTATCTCCCCAAGCAGCTCGACGATGCGGAACTGGCCGAGCTCGTGCGAGCTGCTGTGCTCGAGGCCGGCGCGACCGAACCCAGGCAGCTCGGTGCCGTCATGAAGCTGGTGCAACCGCGGGTAGCTGGCCGGGCGGACGGCCGTCGGGTCAGCAACGAGGTGCGCCGACAGTTGTCCAGCTAACGCCGCCCGCCCGGCCAGCTGACTATCCCGGCCCTGGGGGCCGGGTGCGCCGCGGGCGTGGCTGAGGCTGCGGTGCTGGCGCAGGTGGTTGCGGCTGCTGAGCCGGCTGGCTGGCCCTCGGGCGGGGCGACGGTGGCGGAGGCGGAGGGGGCGGCGCGTACGGCTGCTGGCCGTTGCTCATGCAGACCGTGATCGTGGTGCCCGGTACGGCCACCTTCGGTGAGTAGTACGCGACGGTGTCGTACGGCGCCGCGGAACCACACCGCACACCTGGATAGGTCTGCCCGAAGTTGGCGACTTTGAAGCCCTGCGCGGTCAGGGCGGCAGTGGCCTGGTCGAGCGGCATGTTCGTCACTTGGGTGACCGGAATGGAATTAGGGACGTCGTTCACGCCCGGCCACTGCCACGGTTGCTTGAGTAGCGACGATTGGACGGCGTCCAACCACAACGCCGCCGCATTGACGCCCTGCGCTTGGCCATCTGCCGCGCCCGGCACGCCCTTCAGCGAGCCGCTCGGGCTCTGCGGGTTGTATACCGCCATGACGCCGGTGAGGTCGGGCGTCACGCCCACATACCAGATCGCAGCGTTGTCCGTGGTCGGCGAGGCAGCGTTCTGGGTGCCGGTCTTGCCGGCGACCTGACTGCCGCCGGCCCCGTAGTAGGCCTGATATGCGCTCGCGGCGGTACCGGCCCCAGTCGAGTCGCCGATCAGGACATTCACGGCCTCGCGGGCCACCTGGGGCGTCATCTGCAGCGTGCACGGCTTGCGCGGGACGGGCAAGGTCCGGCCGGTCTCATCCCTGATCGACAGCACCGGCGCGGGCGGGCAGAACATGCCGTCGTTGGCGATCGTCGCGTACGCTCCCGCCAGCTGTACGGGGCTCGTCGCGTACGTTCCGATGGTGAAGCCGAACTGGCGCTGGGTGATGATCCGGCGAGCAAGTGTCTGGCTCGGATCGTTCCCCACCTGCTGGTTCAGTGTCGTTATCCCGAGGCTCTGCGCCGTGCCCACTATCGGCGAGAGGTCACAGCCCTGGAACAGCTTCTCCTCGAGGGCGATGAAGTAGGTGTTGCTCGACCGGACGGTGGCGTCACGCAGATTGTCGACGCTCGGGATGCTGTCGTTGTCATTCTGGATCGCCGTGGAGGCGCCGCACCCGGTCGCGAGGTAGGGATTCGCGGTCTGGAGCGTGAACGAGTCCGGATCGACACCGGCCTTCAACGCCGCTATCAGGCTGAAGTATTTGTAAGTCGAGGCTGCGTTCGCGCTCGCGTCCGTGAACAAGTTCGCGGACGAGTGCCTGCCGTCTGGGGTGGGCCCGTAGATCTTGTTGGTGACCATGGCGAGGACGTTGCCGGAGCTCGGCTCGACCTGGGGCGAGATCGCGGTGGCCGGCGAGCTGGGTGACATGGCGGTCCACAAGTCCGTTTGCGCTGCGTTTTGAATGTCCGGATTGAGGGTCGTGACAATTCGCAGGCCGCCGGTGTTCAGCTCGGTGTCGGACAACCCACCCGTCGAGGTCAGCCAGTTCGTCACGTACTGGCAGAAGAAGCCCACGTTCTTGATCTCGGGGTTCGCGTTGAAGCAACCTCGACGGACAGGCGGCGCCGTTTCCGTGGCGAGCTTCACCGGCGTCGCCTTGTACACCGCGGCCTGTGCGGGGGTGATGTCGCCCACGTCGGCCATGTTCTGGATGACCTCGTTGCGCCGTTGGCGCGCGGCAGCGGGGTTATCGAACGCGTCGTATTGCGCTGGTGCGCGCACCGCGCCGACGAGCAGGGCCGCCTCAGGCAGCGTCAGCTTGCTGACGTCCTTGCCGAAGAACGTCTGCGCAGCGGTCTGAATGCTGTACGAGTTCTCGCCGAAGAACGCGATGTTCAAATAGTTCTGCAGGATCTGCGCCTTGGATTCGCGCTTCTCGATGTCCATCGCGCATTTGGCGTCTTCGATCTTGCGGTTCAAGTTCTGATCGATCGCCGCCTGCTTCTCCGCGTCCGTCTTGGCCTGGTAGTACCGCACCTGCTTGACGTATTGCATCGTGAGCGTGGAGCCGCCCTGCGTGTTGCCGCTTCCGGTCGAGAACGCCGAACGCAGCAGGCCTCGCATGTCGACACCGTGGTGTGAGTAGAAGCGGCGGTCCTCGGTGGCGATCAGCGCCTGCTGGAGGTAGGTCGGCACCTGGCTGAGCGGGACCGGTTGCCGGTCCTCTTGGAACAGCTCGGCGATTACCGTGTGATTGTCGCTCGCGTACAGGATCGTCTTCTGCGGCGGCGGGGTCTCGACGAGATTGCACGGCTGGTCGAGGAACTTGCTGGCCTCGTGATTGGCCGCCAGTCCCAGGCCGCCGACGTACGGAAGGAGCACCCCGGCGGCCAGCAGGCCCATAGCGGCAACGATGCCGATCAACTTCGCGATCGTGAGCGCGCGGTTGGGACGAGCGGGGGAGCTGGCCACGGGGACTCAGAATACGGTAGGGACGTCAGTGGGCCGGTTTGGGTGTTTCATGACGCGAGCAATCTACCGATCTCGCGCAGCCCGTCGAGGTCGTGGACGTCGGTCGGCAGGGCGGGGACCGACACCACCGCGACATCCGGGTGTGCCGCCACGAACCGCCTCGTCATCCGGACATCGTGGTCGGCCGCTGTCGCCTGCTCGACGTGAACCCGCAGCGCGGTCTCGGCCAGCGCGGCCGCGGCCGCCCGCGCCGAGTCACCCGCCGTTCCGCCGCGTTGCCGCTGCCGCTTCTCGGCAAGGGAATCCGCCGCCGCCTCAGCCCGCGACGCCGTAAATGCCGCGATACCGGCGAGGTCATCGACGGTGTGATGCACTCGATTCACCACCAGCCCGGCCAGCGGCATGTGATCGTCTCGGAGGCGAGCAACGAAAAATGACGCTTCCCGCAAGGCATCCGGCTCCGGTACGGCCACGACCACGAATGCGGTGCCCGGCGCCTTGAGCAGCTCGTAGGTGTGCTCGGCCCGTTGCCGGAAGCCGCCGAACATCGTCTCGAGCGCGGCCACGAACGCCGACACGTCGGAGAGCAGCTCCCCGCCGAGGATCTTGGAGAGGATCTTGGAAAATACCGAGAAACCGACGGTAACGACCTTGAGGTAAGCGCGGCCGCCGGCACGAGCCGGCGCCGTAAGCAGCTTAATCATGCGCCCGTCGAGGAATCGGCCCAGTCGCTCAGGGGCGTCGAGGAAATCCAACGCCGAGCGCGATGGCGGAGTGTCGACAACGATGAGATCCCACTCGTCGGATTCGGCCAATTGAGAGAGCTTCTCCATCGCCATGTATTCCTGGGTTCCGGCGAAGGATGACGACAGCGCCTGGTAGAACGGGTTGGCGAAGATCTCCTCGGCCCGGTCCGGCGTGGAGTGCGCGGACACGACGTCATCGAATGTCCGCTTCATGTCGAGCATCATGGCGTGCAGCGCGCCCCCGGAGCTCTCGTCGATGTCCTTGACCGGCCGCGGCGTGTTGTCGAGTTCGGTGAGTCCCATCGCCTGGGCGAGCCGGCGAGCAGGGTCGATGGTGAGCACTACTGTCCGGCGTCCGGCCTCAGCGGCCCGCAGTGCCATCGCCGCCGCCGTCGTCGTCTTGCCGACCCCTCCGCTGCCACAGGTGACGACGATGCGTGTGGAGCGGTCCAGGATGAGCGAGTCCATGTCTAGGATTCGCGCGGGCACGGGTGCGCGAGATGTCACTGGACATCACCCGCGAGGAAGTAGCCCGCGAGTTCCGTGAGCTCGCCGAGGTCGACCGGTGGGGCCAGGTCGGGCAGCGTGATCCGCGGCGCCGTGATCGAGTCCAGCCGATCCGCAATGTCCGCCTGCTCGCGCTGCCAAGCGGCATATTCGCCCATCTCACGAGCGAGCGGGTCGGCCAAGGCCGTGGCTACGCCCGCCATCTTGAGGCCGGCTTTCAGTGACGCCACATCGACCCCGCCGTCTCCCGCCACCTGCTCGCGTTGAACCAGCGCCGGACGCATCCGATTCACCACGACCGCACCCAACCGATAATCGGCGGCCGCGAGGTCATGGGCTGCATCGATGGTCTCCTGGACGGGCATCTCCTCGAGCAGTGTCACGATGTGCACGGCCGTCTGCGAGCTGTGCAACAGCTTGATCACGCCTGTGCTCTGCCGATGGATTGGCCCGAACTTGGTGAGTTTGACGACCTCCTTGGTTGAGTCCAGGAATAGCCGGATCCGCCCGGTCGGCGGCGCATCGAGCACGACCGCGTCGTATTGCGGCCGCCCATCTCGGGTTCGGACCACCGCCTCCTTGAGCTTGCCGGTGATCAGGATGTCGCGAAGACCCGGCGCCAGAGTCGTGACGAAATCGATCGCTCCCATTCGCCGGAGCGCCCGCGCCGACCGCTTCAAGCTGTAGAACATGTCCAGGTACTCCAGCAGCGCCTGTTCCGCGTCCACCGAGAGGCCCAGCACCTCGCCGCCGCCCTCCGTCGTCGCGAGCCGAGATTCCTGGTAGGAAAGAGCGGGCACATCGAAGAGCTGGGCAAGCCCTTGCCGGCCCTCCACCTCCACCACCAGCGTGCGCCGCCCGCCCACGGACAGGGCCATGGCGAGGGCTGCCGCCACGGTGGTCTTGCCAGTGCCCCCTTTGCCCGTGACCACGTGTAGTCGAGCAGCAGCTGGAATGCCGGCGACGGTGGGTGGCGCGGCCGCGCGCGCAACGGTCGCCATCCATTCAGCGTAGGAGGTCGTCCGACGCTTGCCGCGCCAGCCCGCCGTTGCCGCCCAGGGTCTCCGCCGTTCGCGACGAGCGAGGACGGCGGGATACGCCCTAGGGTGCTGTCATGGTTCTGCCCTCGGACTCGCCGCTCGACCGGCTCGCCGAGCTCGGCATTGAGTTGCCACCGGTGGCGCGACCGGCGGCGTCGTATCAGCCAGCGGTACGGAGCGGATCCTTCGTCTATACGGCCGGGCAACTTCCGCTCGTCGACGGAAAACTGACGGTCCGGGGCAAGGTTGGCTCCGACGTCACGCCGGAAGTTGCCGCCCATCAGGCGCGGATTTGCGCGCTGAACGCGCTCGCGGCCGTGCATGCTCTGGTCGGCTTGCCAGCCGTTGCGCGTGTCGTGAAGGTCGTCGGCTTCGTGGCTTCGACGCCGGATTTCACCGACCAGCCCGCCGTCGTCAACGGCGCGAGCGACCTGCTGCACGAGGTATTCGGTGATCTAGGCGCACACGCTCGGTCAGCGGTTGGTGTGGCGGTGCTACCGATGGACGCTCCAGTCGAGGTCGAGCTCGTGGTGGAGATTCGGTGACCGATCCGGTTCCGATTCGGGATGCCGCGACCGTTGTGCTTCTGCGCGACGGCACCACGGGCGTTGACGTGTGGCTGCTCACCCGCGTCGACCAGATGGTCTTCGCGGCAGGCACCACCGTCTTCCCGGGCGGCCGGGTCGATGCGGCGGATTCCGACTTGCCTTGGTCCGGTCGGTCACCAGACGGTCTCGCCCTGCGTCTCGGGTGCGACGCGCTTGTGGCGCGAGCGCTCGTCGGAGCGGCCGTCCGCGAGACGTTCGAGGAGGCCGGCGTGCTGCTGACCGATCCGCCGTCGGGCGTTCTCGACGTGGGAACCCTCGCGGCGGATGTGGAGGCTGGACGTATTCGGTTCGGTGATCTCCTTCGCGACCGGGGACTGTCCGTGGCGCCCGATCTCTTGCATCCATGGGCCCGGTGGATTACCCCGGTCGGCGAGGTGCGGCGTTACGACACGAGGTTCTTCGTGGCCTCCCTGCCGGACGGGGCCACGCCGGCCGATCTCACGAGCGAGTCGTCGACCGCAGGATGGTTCCCGGTCCGAGCCGCATTAGCCGAGGGCGAACGAGGCGAGCGGATACTCATGCCGCCGACGCGTGCTGTCCTGCAATCCGTCTCCGCTTACCCGACGGTCAGCGCGGTGTTGGCGGCTGCGGATGCGCAAGACCTGACCCCGGTGGCCCCGGTCCTTCGTCAGGATGCCGACAGGATGAGCATCGTCCTCGCGGATGGCACCATGGTGCCGCTGCCTCGGCGGACCCGGTGACCAGCGAACTGCAGTATGAGCAGCTCCGGTCGGTCACGCCCTGGGCTGCTGTGGTGCTCGCCGACAATCCCGGACCGATGACGTTGTCCGGAACCAACACCTGGGTGCTGCGCGCGCCCGGATCCGAGGGCGCGATCGTCGTTGATCCGGGTCCGGACGACCCAACGCATCTCGCGACGGTCGCGGCGGGCGCGTCTCGAGTCGGCGCGATCCTCCTCACCCACGGGCACGTGGATCACAGCGCGGGCGCGGCCGCGCTGCACGAGCTCACCGGCGCACCGGTGCGGGCGCTCGACCCACGCCACAACCTCGGGGACGAAGGTCTGGCCGACGGTGCAGTGATATCCGCTGCCGGCCTGGAGCTACGCGTGTGGGCCACGCCGGGGCATACGGCCGACTCGCTGTCGTTTCTGCTCGATCCCGGAGACGGGACAGCTGCGATGGTGCTGACCGGTGACACCATCCTGGGAGAGGGGACGACGGTCGTCGCCTATCCCGACGGCAACCTGGCCGACTACCTCGCGTCGCTCGCTCGACTGGAGGAACTCGGGGCAGCAACCGTACTGCCGGGGCACGGACCAGAGCTTTCCTCTGCCGGTGAGGTGGCCACGGCGTATCTGGCGCACCGGGAGAAGCGACTTGCGGAAGTCAGCGCAGCCCTCACAGCCCTTGGCCCCGACGCGACTGCGGAGGCGATCGTCGAGCGTGTGTACGCCGACGTTGATCGGGCGCTGTGGCCCGCCGCCGAGCTGTCGGTGCGGGCGCAACTTGCCTACCTGCGTGGTCGCTCCGGTGAAGAGCGCCGCCGGCGTCCGGAATGACTAGCGAGCTCGGCGGCTCAACCGTTCGCGGTCCAGAATGACGACACTCTTGCCCTCGAGTCGCAGCCAGCCCCGCTGAGCGAAGTCGGCCAAGGCCTTGTTCACTGTCTCGCGAGACGCCCCGACCAGTTGCGCCAGCTCCTCCTGGGTGAGGTCGTGCGTGACTCGCAACTGGCCGCCATCAACCGTGCCGAATCGTTGCGCCAGCTGGAGAAGCTGTTTGGCCACTCGCCCCGGCACGTCGACGAAGATCAGGTCCGCGAGCATGGTGTTCGTCCGGCGCAGTCTGCGAGCGACGACCCGCAGCAGCTGCATGGCGATCTGGGGTCGTTCTTGCACCCACTTCTGCAACGCCGGTTTCGGCAACCGGGCCAACCGGGCGTCCGTGACCACGGTGGCGGTCGCGGTGCGCGGGCCTGGGTCGAAGATCGACAGCTCGCCGAACTGATCGGCTGGCCCCATGATCGCGACCAGATTCTCCCGGCCGTCGGACGATCGCCGGCCTAACTTGACCTTCCCCCCGAGCACGATGTACAGGCTGTCGCCTGGCTCGCCTTCGTGGAACAGGATCGTGCCCCGGGGTGCCTCGAAGATCTCGAACTGCTCGGCCAGCGCCTCGGCGTCTTCCGGATCTACGCCCTGGAACAAGCCTGCCTTGCGGAGCACCTCGTCCACGTCAGCTCCTCTCGCCCGTGGGCGCCTGTGCGCGCTGGAGCGTGATCACAAGTCGAGCGGATTCTACGACCCAAGCGGTCCCCACGGGCTAGATCGCCCGCGTCAGCTAGCGTCGACCGTTCGGCCGGAGCCGGCGGAGGCTCAGGCGATGGCGGAACCGGCGCAGCGCGGAGTCGGTGCCTTCCCGCACCAGTGTGTCGAGCTCGTCGGAGTTTGCATCATCGAGAAATTGCTCGATCTGACGTTCCACTGCGATCTTGTTCAACGGCTCCTCGACTCGCTGCATAAACAACATGAATCCCAGCAGCACAATGGGGAACAGCAGCACGAGCAGTCCAGCCATGATTTCCCAGCCTAGTCACGTTTGGAGTCCGGCAGCTGACACGAAACGGTGCACGCGGCAAAGTCGTGGAGCGGATACGTAGGCTGGGCGCGCGATGATTGCCCAGCCCGAGAGCCACCTTGCCCTCACTCGACGCGCCCGACGCATGAACCGCGAGCTCGCGCAGCTCTATCCGGACGCGCATATCGAGCTGAACTTCACCACGCCACTCGAGCTATCGGTGGCGACGATTCTGTCCGCCCAGTGCACGGACAAACGAGTCAACGAGGTCACGCCGAAGGTGTTCCGGCGCTACCCCGACGCGGCCGCCTACGCGGGAGCCGACCGAGCCGAGCTGGAAGAGCTCATCCGGCCAACCGGGTTCTTCCGAAACAAGACGACGTCGCTGATCAAGTTGGGTCAGGCCTTGGTCGAGCGATTCGACGGTCAGGTGCCCAACCGGATGGCCGATCTCGTCAGTCTGCCCGGATTCGGCCGAAAAACCGCCAACGTCGTGCTCGGGAACGCCTTCGGCATCCCCGGCATCACGGTCGACACGCACTTCGGCCGGCTAAGCCGCCGCTGGCAATGGACACGCGAGACGGATCCGGTGAAGGTCGAAACCGCCGTCGGCCTGCTCATTCCGCGAAAGGAGTGGACGATTCTGTCCCACCGGGTCATCTGGCACGGGCGCCGCGTCTGCCATGCCCGCAAACCGGCCTGTGGCGCGTGCTCCCTCGCCCGGTGGTGCCCCTCTTACGGCGAGGGTCCGACCGATCCCACGATCGCTGCGGCGCTGGTGAAGACGTCTGCGCAGGTTGCCGAGACCCTGTGATGCCCGGTCGGTCCGACGAGTCCTGGCCCGAATGGCTCAGGCCGCTCGTCCGTGCGGCTCGAGGGGTGGATCGATGGGACTTCGCCCGATTCCCGTCCCCGGCCGGAGGCAGCCGGGAATCGGCGGTGCTCATGGCAATGTGCGATACGGGGGCCGGTCCAGGTTTGCTGCTCATCGAGCGGGCACTCAGCTTGCGTACGCATGCCGGCCAGGTGGCATTTCCGGGCGGCGCGGTCGATCCCGGCGATACCGACCCCGGAGCTACCGCCTTGCGTGAAGCGAATGAGGAGGTGGGCTTGGATCCGGCCACGGTCGTGGTCGCGGCCACCCTGCCTTCGCTGTTCTTACCTCCGTCGGGTTTCATCGTCCATCCGGTGCTGGCCTGGTGGGCCCGGCCGCACCCGGTTCGGGTGGTCGACGCCGCCGAGGTCGCCGGGGTGGCGATTGTCCCGATCGCGGAGCTCGCAGAACCGGCGAATCGGTTCCAGGTGGTGCACCCGTCCGGGTTCGTTGGGCCGGCCTTCGCCGCCGGTGGACTGTTCGTTTGGGGGTTCACCGCGGCACTGATAGACGGGTTGTTACAGCTGGGCGGCTGGGCCCGCGAGTGGGATCGCGGGGCGGTGCGCCCAATCCCGACGCCTTCAGAAACGCTGGGTACCGTCGAACCGTGACCTCGAGGCCGGGCCGAGATCATGTCGTGGCCGCCGCTGCGCTGGTCGGCGTCGTCATGACACTGATGTCCTGTTCGAACACCAAGAACGCGATCCAGCGCCGGCCCAACACCGGATCGGAGACAGCATCGGTCGTCAACGGTAAGCAGAGTGTCACCATCGTCGTTGATGACCGATACCGGTTCGAGCCGTCGACCGTCACCGTTCACCCAGGAACGGTGACCGTCACGTTGGAACACAAGGGGACGGGAGCTCCGCACGATCTGCAGGTCGTCGGCTTCCCCAGCGATCGAGTTCCCCTCGTAGCGCACGGCCAGACCGTCTCGAGCACGTTCACCACTCCCTCGCCCGGACGATACGAATTCGTCTGCACAATCCATCAAGCGCTGGGCCAGACGGGCACGCTCGTCGTGCTGCCGAACTGATGCCGCCATGACGATCGTCGACTGGATCATCGTTGCGGTGGCGGTACTGTACGCAGTTTCGGGATTTCGCAACGGCGCGGTCGTAGGCGCGTTCTCTCTCGTCGGTTTCTTCGGCGGCGCGCTGATCGGCGCCCAGATCGCGCAACCGGTGAGCTCGCATGTGGCCAGCGGCCGGGCGCAAGTAGGAGTCGCGGTCGCTTGCGTGCTGCTCTGCGCGATCTTGCTCCAAGTCGCGCTGGGCCGCCTTGGCTGGTGGCTGCGGTCGCGGATCACGTGGCGTCCGATGAGATCGATCGACGCCGGGATCGGCGCCCTGCTGGGCGTACTGTCCGTCCTACTCGTGGCGTGGATGGTGGCCGTCCCGCTTGCGTCCTCGCCGTACCCGAGTCTGGTTCGGGCGGTCGACCAGTCGACGATCGTGCGCGAGATCGACGGCGTGATGCCGAATTCCGTACGCAACGTCTACTCGTCGCTTCGGGAATTCGTCGATCGCAGTGGATTCCCGCCAGTACTTGGTGACCTCCATTCAACCCGCATCGTCGATGTCCCGCCGCCCGACACCGCCTTGGCAAAGAGCCCGGCGGTCGCCGGCGCGCGGGGGTCCGTCTACAAGATCCGGGGCGACGCGCCGTCGTGCGACCGCGGCATCGAGGGCACTGGTTTCGTGTACGCGCCCGAGCACGTGCTCACCAACGCGCACGTCGTCGCGGGCACGGAGTCCGTCCAGCTCGAGGCAGGTACGCATCCGCTGACCGCGCACGTCGTGCTATTCGACCCGCGTCGAGACGTGGCCGTGCTTTTCGTACCGGGTCTTTCGGCGCCGCCGCTCCCGTTCGCGCCCAAGCCGGCGGTTACCAACGCGGACGCAGTGGTTCTCGGCTACCCGGAGGACCGCGGCTTCGACGCCGAGACGGCGCGCATCCGCAGCCGCAACAGCATCATCGGCCAGGACATCTACGGCTCCCAAACCGTGCAGCGCGAGGTGTACGCGATCCGTTCCCTGGTTCGTAGCGGCAACTCCGGTGGCCCACTGATCGACACGAAGGGTCAGGTACTGGGCATCGTTTTCGCCACCGCACGAGATTCCCCCGATACCGGCTTCGTGCTCACGAACGCGGAAGTAGCAGCCGACGCCGCCGCTGGTCGAACCGGCACGGCGCCGGTCTCAACCAGTGCGTGTACTCCGTAGGGTGGCCGCCGTGAACGAGTCCCCCAATCGTCGGCGCATCGAGCCAGGAGTCCGAACGGATCTGCGTGGTGAGCTGACCTACTCCGAGTACCTCCAGCTGGACGTGCTGCTGTCCGCGCAGCGACCGTTGAGCCGGCCTGAGCATCACGACGAGCTGTTGTTCATCATCCAGCACCAGACGTCCGAGCTCTGGCTGAAACTAGTGGTCCACGAGCTCCACTGGGCCTTATCGCATCTGGCGGCCGACGAAACCGGACCGGTTCTCAAGGCGTTGGCCCGGGTCAAACAGATCCAGCGGCAGCTGTTCGAGCAATGGGCGGTATTGGCGACACTGACGCCGAGCGAGTACGCCGAGTTCCGGGGAGTGCTCGGCCACGCCTCTGGCTTTCAGTCACTGCAGTATCGGCTCGTCGAATTCCTGCTGGGTAACAAGAACGCCGAGATGCTCGCCGTGTTCGATCACGACCCCGCCGGCCAAGCCGAGCTCCGAGCCGTGCTGGAGGCGCCCAGTCTCTATGACGAATTCCTGCGCTATCTCGCCCGGCATGGATACCCGATTCCGCCGTCGAGCATCGACCGGGATTGGTCGCTCCCGCACCAGCACAGCGAGGAATTAGTCTCTGTAATCGAGACAATCTACGCTGAGCCCGCCACTCAGTGGGCGGCATACGAACTCTGCGAGGAGCTCGTCGATGTCGAGGAGAGCTTCCAGCTCTGGCGATTCCGCCACATGAAAACGGTCGAGCGCTTGATTGGCTACAAGCGAGGTACGGGCGGCTCGTCCGGGGTTGGCTTCCTCCGCGCGGCCCTCGACCTCACCTTCTTCCCGGAACTGCTCGACGTTCGCACCCGAATCGGCTAAACCCACCCCACAAACCCACCCCACAATCGTCGCTCGCTTTCGCAGGGACCCCCGGATCGTCGCGCGATTTCGCGGCGACCCCGGTTCGCTGGGCCATTTTCCACAGACCCGGCACTTGCGGCCCGCTCAGGCCGTCTCGGCATGCCGGCGCAGTGCGTCGAGTACGGATTGGTCGGACGGCGGCCCGAACCGCCGGTATCCCACGCTCACTGCGCTGAACGGCACCGGCTCGCGGAGGCATAGGACATCGTCTGCTTCTTCGGCGAGTCGCTGCCGGGCGCTGGCCGATCCGACCGGAACGGCGACGGCGACGCGTCGGGCGCCTACTCGCTTGGTCAGGCGCACGGCCGCCGTCATCGTGGCGCCGGTGGCGAGCCCGTCGTCGACGATGATCGCGAACCGGCCACTGAGGTCCGGTGCCGGCCCGTCCCCGTAGTACCGGTGGAGCAGCAGGCGTAAGGCGTCGGACTCGTTGGCGATAGCGGATTCGACCGCTGCAGACGGCACGCGGCACGCCTCGATGACGGCATGGTGCCGCATGACCTCGGTGGTGTCACCGAGGCCGGCCAGTGCCCCCATCGCGAGCTCGGCGTGGTTCGGAACGCCAACCTTGCGGACCGGCAGCGCATACATCGGCAGCTGCAGCTCGTCCGCGATGCGCGCCGCGACCGGGACGCCGCCACGGGGGAGTGGAAGCAAGACGGGACGCTCGGCGGCGAGGTCGGCGTCGGCGAGCAGCTGACATAGGGGCGCGATGAGCGCGTGGCCCGCGTCGTCCCGATCGGCGAAGACCGCCATGCGTTGACGCTAGACCCGTTTTTGCTGGTATCGGCGTGGATGGGCCAAATTTCTCGCCACGCCGCCCATTCCCGGGGGCGTTGCTGGGTGTGTCAGCCGGCCCGATCCGGTGCGCTCGGCGGCTCCTCGCCGGCCCGGTATTCATTGTCCCGCTCCTGCTGCTCCTCGAACTGCTTCCTGATCCGCCCGAGGCCAGGAATGGCACCGAGCATCTCGTTCAGCTGCCTGGAGGCGTCCAGCAGGTCGCGGAGATCGGGGGCAACCGTGCCGAGCGTGTCGAGAACCGGGAGGATGTCACGGTCGAGCTTGTGGGCTACGTCCGGCAACGTATCGATCAGTTCCACCATCGCGTCTACCTCGGCCAAGCTTGTGGTTTCCGAGAGCCGCGCCACGATCGGCTGGAGCTTCTCGAGCGGCTGCTGGTAAGCGTCGAGCAACGGTCCGGCCCGCCTGGTGAGGATCGCTGCTTCGGCAACGATCACGTCAATCCCTGTCACCGTCTGGCTGACCCGGCTCACCACCGCAACCACGCGCTCTTGCGTCTGCTCGATACTGGCGACCACTGAGCCGATCCGTCGCTCGGTCAGTTCGATCTGGTTCAGGACCGTGCTTACCCGGGCCGCGATTATCTCGATCTCGTCAACAAGCGCGACAATGCGCGGCACGAGCATGATCGTCCATTCGATCGCCTGGAAGCCCTGACGGACGACCGACACCACGTGCCTCGGTCGCGGAATCGGTAAGGCCATTTCGCCACCCCGTCCGGATGTGTCGGAGCCGCCAGCGTCGCGTCGATGATCTTGGACCTGTCTGGCCTATTTGACCACAAGTACAAGATCATCAGGAACCGGTGATGGGCGCCTGACCGAGTAGACCGGCATATGCTCGCCTGATCGGCGGCGAGCACGAGTGCGTTCGACGGCCGCATGTGCGCCGCCCACGGAGAGGCGGAGATGTGCGCGCGATACGAAACTTCGTGGCCGGTGAGTTCGCCGCGCCGATCGACGGGTCGTCGTGGACGAAGATCGATCCCGTCGACGGCCGCCCCAGCGCCACCGTGGACGAGGCCGACCGGGGGCTCGTCGACCGCGCGGTGAGCGCCGCCCGCCAGGCACTGGACGGGCCCTGGGCGCGAACGTCAGTGGCGCAGCGGGCCGCTCTGCTGCGGCGGATTGCGGAGCGGATCGAGGACCGGTTCGAAGAGTTCGTCATCGCCGAATCGACCGATACCGGCAAACCGCAGCAGCAGGCGCGTGAGCTCGACGTTGCCCGGGCCGTCGCCAATTTCCGGGTGTTCGCCGACACCGTCGCGGCAGCGGGCCTGCCGTCCTTCCTGACCGAGCTGCCGGACGGCAGACGTGCCCTGAACTACGCGGTCCGCAAACCGCTCGGCGTCGTTGCGGTGATCGTGCCGTGGAATCTCCCGCTCCTGCTGCTGACCTGGAAGGTGGCGCCGGCCCTGGCATGCGGCAACACGGTTGTCGTGAAGCCGAGCGAGGAGACGCCATCTACCGCCACGTTGTTGGCGGAGGTCTGTGCCGAGGCAGGAGTGCCGCCGGGCGTCTACAACGTTGTCCACGGATTCGGGCCTAACTCCGCCGGCGAATTCCTCGTTTCCCATCCCGGCATCGACGGGGTGACGTTCACCGGATCCTCCGCGACCGGCGCTCGGATCATGGCGGCCGTGGCGCCGCGAGTGAAACCCGTCTCGTTCGAGCTCGGTGGGAAGAACGCGGCCGTCGTGTTTGCCGACGCCGACCTGGACCTGACGCTCGACGGTCTCACTCGGTCGGTTTTCGCCAACACCGGCCAAGTCTGTCTGTGCACGGAGCGGCTTTATGTGCAGCGACCAATCTTCGACGAGATCGCCGACGGGCTGACCCAGCGCGCCCGCGATCTCCGCCTGGGCCGTCCTTCAGATCCGGCGACCACCACTGGTCCGTTGATCTCAGCCGAACATCGCGAGAAAGTGCTGTTCTTTTATGGGCTGGCTGAGGAAATCGGCGCCAAGATCCTTGTGGGCGGCGGGATTCCAGCGATGGGCGCCGAGCTCGACCGAGGTTGGTGGATCGAGCCAACGCTGTGGACTGGGCTGACCAACGCCGATCGACCGCTACGCGAGGAGATCTTCGGGCCAGCTGCCGCGCTCGTGCCCTTCGACACCGAGGACGAAGCTGTTGCCCTGGCCAACGATACGGACTACGGCCTCGCATCGTCGGTATGGACCACCGACCTGTCGCGCGGCCACCGGGTTGCTCAGCAGATGCGCGTCGGCATGTCCTGGGTCAACACGTGGTTCCTGCGCGATCTGCGTTCGCCGTTCGGCGGCGTGGGACTATCCGGAATCGGGCGCGAGGGTGGGGATTTCTCGCTCGAGTTCTACACCGAGCCCACCAACGTCTGCGTTCAGCTGTGACGCGCGCTCGAACGTTGCCGGACAAGGCGACGCCTCGCGGCCGCTTTCCCCACGTCCGACTTGCCGGAGGATTCGCCTACGTCAGCGGCACAAGCGCGCGCCGCCCGGACAATACGATCGCGGGTGCCGACGTCGATCCCCTGGGCACGGCCACCTTGGATATCCGGGCGCAGACCCAGGCCGTGATCGAGAACATCCAGGACATTCTCCGTGCGGTCGGCGCGGAGCTCACGGACCTGGTGTCGGTGACGACATTCCTCGTGTCAATGAATGATTTCGGTGGTTACAACACCGTCTACGCCGAGTACTTCGATGAATCCGGACCGGCCCGGACAACCGTGGCCGTCCACCAGCTTCCGCACCCACACCTGCTTATCGAGATGCAAGGCGTCGCCCAGCTACCGGAGAAGGAGCCGTCGTGACCACCATCCCGTCCGCGATCAACGTCACGCAGTGGATCAGTGACAACGAACAGCTGCTCAAGCCACCGGTCAACAACAAGACTATGGCCGTCGGCGACGACTTCATCGTGATGGTGGTGGGTGGCCCCAATGCGCGCACGGACTTCCACGTCGACCCGTACGAGGAGTGGTTTTACCAGCTCAGAGGGAACATGCACGTCAACCTGATGACGGACGATGGCCCGCAGACCGTGCACATCCGCGAGGGCGACACCTGGTTGCTGCCCCGAAACACACCGCATTCGCCCCAGCGTCCGGAAGCCGGATCGATCGGGTTGGTCATCGAACGGATCCGTGAAGAGGGAACCACGGAGAAGTTCCAGTGGTACTGCGGGAATTGCTCCGCGCTCGTACACGAGGTCGAGCTGCAGGTCCGCGACATCGTCGTTGATCTCCCGCCGGTCTTCGCCGCGTTCTATGACGACGTGCAAGCACGTACCTGTCCGAACTGCGGCACCGTGCACCCGGGGAAGGGCTGAGACCGCCCGCATGGACGGACTGATAGACCTACACACGCATTACGTTCCGTGCGGGTGGCCGGAGCTGCCGGGAAACCCGGAGCTGACCTTATGGCTGAGAGTCGAGTCTGAGTCCGATGCGGTCATCATGCTTGGCACAAGGGAATTTCGCCGGATCCAGGCCACCTGCTGGAATGCCGATGTTCGGCTACGCGATATGGACAAGGACGGGGTTGCCATCCAAGCGGTGTCTCCGACACCGGCGTTCTTCTCCTACGCGCACGCCGGGGATGAGGCGACCCGCATCGCTCGCATCTTCAATGATCTGGCGCTCGAGATCTGTGCACCTCAACCGGATCGGCTGTGGCCGTTCTGCCAGGTTCCGCTGCAGGACACAGACGCAGCGTGTGCGGAGGTCGAACGCTGCCTGGCCAGCGGTCATCGCGGCGTCGAGATCGGCAACCATGTCGGCGACCGGGATCTCGATGACGCCGGTATCGTCACCTTCCTTCAGCACTGCGCGGGCCTGGGCGTTCCGGTGTTCGTCCACCCGTGGGACATGCCGGAGTCGCCCCGACTGAATCGATGGATGGCGCGGTGGCTTACCGGGATGCCCGCCGAAACCCACCTCTCGATTCTGGCCATGATCCTCGGCGGCGTATTCGACCAGGTCGACGAGTCGCTGCGTATCTGTTTCGCTCACGGCGGCGGATCGTTCGCGTTTTGGCTTGGTCGGATGGACAACGCCTGGCGGGCTCGCAACGAGGTCATCGGCACGTCGGCCGAACCGCCATCGCGTTACATCGGGCGGTTCTACGTTGACTCCGTGGTCTTCGACGAGCGGGCGCTTCGACTTCTCGTCGATACCGTGGGCGTCGACCGGGTCGTCGTCGGCAGTGACTACCCGTACCCGTTAGGTGAGCGGCCGGCCGGCAAGGTTGTGCGAGAATCCCTCTTCCTGGACGAGCCGCAACGGCATCAGATATTGCGGGACAACGCCGAGGTATTTCTCGGTGCGTCCGTGGTGCAATCGTGATCATTCTCGATTCGGAGGCGCAGCGCGCGGCGGACCTTGATGCTCAGGACGAAGTGCCGAGCCGACGAAACCAATTCCACGTGCCGCCGTGGCCGGGCGGCACTCTTCCGGAGTGCGCCTACTTCGCCGGAAACTCGCTTGGCCTACAACCCGTGGCTACCCGTCGCCGATTAGAAGAGGAGCTGGACGATTGGTCACGACTCGGCGTCGAGGGCCACCATGGGGCAGCGCGGCCATGGGTCTCTTATCACGCGCTACTGCGGGACCCCGCAGCTCGGCTGATCGGCGCGTTGCCCGCGGAAACCGTGATGATGAACTCGCTGACGGTGAACCTCCACCTGCTCATGACGAGCTTCTACCGGCCGACGGCGGATCGATACGGAATCCTCATTGAGGACAGCGCATTCCCATCCGATAGCTATGCTGTTCGCAGTCAAGCCATCCTTCATGGCCACGATCCGGATGAAGCCGTCATTCGACTCCGGCCGCGCAAGGGCGAGTACGCGCTGCGAAGCGAGGACATCGTGGATTACCTCGACCGCGAGGGGCAACGCGTTGCGATGATCTTGCTCGGCGGAGTGAACTACTACAGCGGTGAGCTGCTGGACATCCGCGCGATCACCCGCGCGGGGCATGCGGCGGGCGCAGTCGTGGGTTGGGACCTCGCGCATGCCGCCGGAAACGTTCCGCTGTCACTCCATGAGTGGGGAGTCGACTGGGCCGCGTGGTGCACGTACAAGTATCTGAACAGCGGACCCGGCGCCGTTGCGGGTGCATTCGTCCACGAGCGCCATCTGTCTGACCGCACGCTGCCGAAGCTCAGCGGCTGGTGGAGCACAAACCCGGTGACGCGCTTCCGCATGAACCCGGTGCTCGACGAGGTAGCGACGGCTGATTCC
>Ga0207683_10001705_pt1 | contig 19663 bp, 15 predicted proteins | sample KBSM73metaG_FD_184333 | JGI IMG/M metagenome (GOLD analysis project Ga0207683, IMG submission 184333) | Miscanthus rhizosphere microbial communities from Kellogg Biological Station, Michigan, USA - KBS M7-3 metaG (SPAdes) (version 2) | ecosystem: Host-associated > Plants > Roots > Rhizosphere >... | reverse complement strand
GACTGTCCTTGGTCTCGAACTCGAACACGTCATAGGCGAGCTGGTCGTCGGCGCTGAGCTCGGCGCGCTGGATCGCGCCAAGCGACGCAAGGTCGTGCTCAGCTGCTGCCTTCTCGGCCTGGTAATGAGCGTCGCTGTAGAGGTCGCCGAGCCGGTCCGCGTAGCGATAATCGCCGCGATAAAGCGCCTGCAGCGGATTGCGCTGCAAATAGGCTTCGTCGCTTTCCTTGAACAATTGGAACAGGCGGTCGTGCGCGCTCGCCTGTGCGGAGGCGGGAGCAGCAACGGCCAACAGCGCGCAGCCAAGGATCACTCGGGAAGCGGAATTCATCTAGAACCTCGAAATCATGTCGCCCGGATAACGAAAGGGGCGCTGCGCTTTGGCGCGCAACGCCCCTTCGATCAATGTGCGGCGACGCTCTACCAGAAGAAGTCGCGGATCACGTCGATCACTTCGCCGCTGTACATGTCGACCAGAACCGCGTCGTTCCAGTAACGGACCCACTGCGCGCCCGGGGGCGGATAAGGCAGTCCGTAGAGCGCCGGATCGATCCAGTACTGCTGGCCGAAATAGGAGGGGTACAGGCGATAACCGATGTCGAACCGGCGATAGTTGTAGCCGAACGGATCGTAGTAGATGCCGAGGCTGAAGATCGACCGGTGGCTGTTGCGATACCGGCGCCAGTCGTAGCGGCTGTCGTTCCGCCAGTTGCGGTTCCAGTTGTTCGCCCAGTTACGGTTCGACCAGTTGGTGCCGCTGCCCTGCGAGTTCCGGTTCTGCCAGTTGCTCTGCTGCTCTGCCTGCCGCTGGCGGAAGTCGCCGTCACGGTCGCGGCTCCAGCTTCCCCGGTCGCGCGACCAGCTGCCCGACTGCTGGTTCTGTTGAACCTGGCCGCCGCTCCAGCTGCCGCGATTGCGGCCATCGTACCGGCGCTGTTCCTGCTGCTGCTGGACGACCTGCTGCTGGACCACCTGCTGCTGCGCTTCATCGCGCCGGCGGCCGTCGAAGCCGCTGCGGCCCTGCCACTGTTGCTGCTGGGCCTCGTTCTGCTGACCGCCGCCGGAGTTGCCTCCGCTCCACTGCTGGCGGCGCGACTCGATCTGCGGCTGCGGCTGCGGCTGCTGCTGCTGTTGCTGAACGGGGCGTTCCTGGCGTGCTTCCTGGCGCTGCTCCTGACGGGCTTCCTGGCGTTGCTCATGAGCCTGCTGGCGCGCCTCGGCGCGATCGCTCTGCTGCTCGCCGTCCTGGTGCCATCGGCCATGGTCCTGGGCCAGCGCGGGTGAAGCCGCCGCGGACGCCAGGAGAATCGAAAAGATGAATTTACGCATGACGGTACTTTCTCTGGTTCCCTGCGGTGGAAAGTGCTCCTCATCAGATGAGCGGTGGCTGAATTGTTTCGGAAGCGTCCGTTCAGCGTTGCGGCTGCGGAATCGCGGGAGGCGCGGCCTGAGCAGCCCGTGCAATCGCCTTCCTGATGCGCGAATAGGCACCGCAGCGGCAGATGTTGGGGAGCGCCGCGATCTGCTCCTCGCTTGGGCTCGGGCTCGCTTCGAGCAGCGCCGCAAAGGCCATGATGAACCCCGGCTCGCACATGCCGCACATCGTCACCTGCTCGGCGAGCCATGCCTGCTGCACGGGGTGCGAACCGTTCGCCGACAGGCCCTCGATCGTGGTAATCGTCGCGCCTTCGAGGTCGCGCAAGGCGAGGCTGCAGCTGAGCGCCGCGCGGCCATCGACAATCACCGTGCAGGCGCCGCAGTCGCGGCTGTCGCAGCCATATTTGGTGCCGGTCAGGTTCGAGGCGTCGCGCAGCGCCCACAACAGGGGCGTGTCCGGGTCGAGCCGATAGTTCACGCCTTCGCCGTTGACCGTCATCCGCGCCATGTCGGCGACGCTAGCCTGCATGCCGCCACGCTGCCAAGATGAAGCACATGCCTCGCATCAAGATCAGTAACGGCCAGTCGCTCGGTTACGTTGAAGCCGGAGGGGGCGATCTAACGCCGATCATCTTCCTTCACGGCGTCGGATCGGACAAATCCGTCTGGCATCCGCAGCTCGAGCATTTCGGACGGACGCGGCGCGCCATCGCTTTCGACTATCCGGGCTACGGTTATAGCGATCCCGCGCCTGAAGGAACCACCCGCGACGATTATGCCGAGGCGATCCACTCGGCGATGCATGCGCTCGCCGTCGAACGCGCGCACGTCTGCGGCCTGTCGCTCGGAGGAGTGGTCGCCATCGCGCTCTGTGACGCGGTGCCCAATCACTGCGCTTCACTGATCCTCGCCGACACTTTCGCGGTGCACCCCGAAGGCGGGGCGATCTACGAGCGCAATCTTGCCGGGACTCGCGACATTCCAGCGATGGCCGAGGCCCGAGTCGACGTCCTGCTCGCCCAACCGGCCGATCCCGCCGTTCGTCGTGAGGTGGTCGAGACCATGTCGCGCATCGACCCCGCCACCTACCGCATCGGCGCCGAAGCCGTCTGGCTCGCTGATCAGCGCGACCGTGCCGGCGAGATCCGCGCTCCAACGCTCGTCCTCGTCGGGGACAAGGACCTGGTCACGCCGGTCGATCTCTCGAGCGAGCTCGTCGACCTGATCCCGGACGCGCGCATGCAGGTAATCCGCGGTGCCGGCCACCTCGGGAATCTCGAAAAGCCCGCGGAGTTCAACGCCGCCGTGGATGAGTTCATTCAGCCGCTGGGCTGAACGATCCGATCACTTCTTCGGAGGTTCGTTCTTTCGCCGATCCGTCTTGCGACGGTCTGCTGACCTCGGATCGACCGCGGTACGTTCTACCGATCTTCGCTCGCCGCCGTCGCGGCGATCCCCTTTCCTTCGCTCGTCACCGCTTCGATTACCCGAGCCTTCGCCTGTCTCCCCTGCCATGGCGTACTCCCTCACTGCGCTTCACATGGTGCTTGAGTCGACCGGTAACAGAAACGTGCCGCCCGCTTCCTTTCCGAGCACCCATCGGATTTGAGCGCTCACCAGGCCGTCATCGACCTGCAAGCTCACAAATTCGCCAATCCGCAATTGGTCGTCGACTTCAATCCGAAAGCCGTTGCTTGAAATGTCGAGGATGACGACGTTGATTTGGACGCCGTCGGAATTGACGACCAGCGCCGGCTTGCGAACGTCGACCCGCGGTTCGCGCTTGGACTCACCCGGCGTTCGAACCATTGCTCGTCCCCCTGCATCCTGCCTAACATACATCAGGGTGAGTAGACAGTCGCAGCGCGCCCTCTGTCCTACAGCGCCATTGCTGTGCCATGTTGCGGCGATGCGATCCGACGCCCCTCGTCTCAGCACTTCGGCATTGTTTCAGCGCGGGGAGCCTCTCGCGAATGATGGCGTGAACTTTGTGAACTTTGTTGGATTCGGCTCGTGAAGATCGGCTGCGTCGGCGGCGGGCCAGCGGGCCTCTATTTCGCCATCTCGATGAAGCTGCGCGACCCCAGCCACGAGATCGAGGTGTTCGAGCGCAACGCACCGGGCGTTACCTTCGGCTGGGGCGTAGTCTTCTCAGACCTCACCGTCGACAACATCACCCGGAATGACCCGGCGTCGGCTGCGATCATCACTAAGGAATTCGCGCACTGGGACGACATCGACGTCCACTTCAAGGGCGAGACTATCACCTCGGGCGGGCACGGCTTCATCGGCATCGGGCGAAAGCGACTGCTGGAAATCCTGCAGGAGCGAGCCCGCGAGCTCGGCGTCGCTCTTCATTTCAATTCGGAATGCGATCCCGCCGATCCCAAGTGGCGTGACTACGATCTCGTCATCGCCTCGGACGGGATCAACTCGCGCTTCCGCGATGCGCACGCAGACGCGTTTGGCGTGGACGAGGACGTCCGCGCCAACAAGTTCGTATGGCTCGGCACGTCGAAGGTCTTCGAAGCGTTCACTTTCGCCTTCGAGGAGACCGAGCACGGGTGGATCTGGGCGCACGCTTACCGCTTCGCGCCCGACTGCTCGACCTTCATCGTCGAATGTTCGGAGGACACATGGCGGAGCTTCGGCTTCGACCGCATGTCGCAGGACGAAAGTATCGCCGCCTGCGAGAAGCTCTTTGCCAAATATCTCGACGGACATCGGCTGGAGTCGAACGCGTCTCACCTCGTCGGCTCGGCGGCATGGCTCAACTTCAAGCGCATCAAGTGTGAGCGCTGGTCGAGCGGCAACGTCATCCTCCTGGGCGACGCGGCGCACACCGCGCATTTCTCGATCGGCAGCGGTACCAAGCTCGCGCTCGAAGACGCGATCAAGCTCGCCGACGTACTCAACCGCCCGGGTCTCAGCCTCGAAGCGGCGATGGACGAATATGTCGCCGAGCGGAACCTTGAGGTCCTCAAGCTCCAGAACAGCGCGCGCAATTCGACCGAATGGTTTGAGACCCTGGAGCGCTACACCCATTTCGAGCCACTGCAGTTCGCTTACTCATTGCTCACCCGCTCGCAGCGCATCAGCCACGAAAACCTGCGCCTCCGCGACCGCGAATGGCTGGAAGGCGTCGAACGGTGGTTCTGGAAGCGCGCGACCGCCGGCAAGTCGAACAAGACTGCGCCGCCGATGTTTGCGCCGTTCAAGCTCCGCGAGATGGAGGTGATGAACCGCGTCACCGTCTCGCCGATGGCCATGTATTCGGCGGTCGACGGCGTCCCCAACGACTTCCACTTCGTGCACTACGGCGAGCGAGCGCTCGGTGGTGCTGGGCTCATCTTCACGGAGATGACCTGTGTCTCCCCTGAGGGCCGGATCAGCCCAGGCTGCACCGGCATGTGGAACGCCGATCACGTCGCCGCGTGGAAGCGCATCGTCGACTTCGTCCACACCCAGTCCAAAGCGAAGATCTGCCTGCAACTCGGCCATTCCGGCGCCAAGGGTTCGACCAGGCTAGGTTGGGAGGGGAACGACGTCCCGCTCGATGACGGCAATTGGCCGGTGATGGCCGCGAGCGACGTCGCCTGGTCGCCGGTGAACCAGGTGCCGCGGCCGATGACGCGCGCCGACATGGACATGGTCCGTGACCAGTTTGTCGCCGCCGTGAAGATGGGCATCGAATGCGGCTTCGACATGGTCGAGCTTCACGCCGCGCACGGCTATCTGCTCGCGGGCTTCATCACGCCGCTGCAGAATCATCGCACGGACGAATATGGCGGGTCGCTGGAGAACCGCCTCCGCTATCCGCTCGAAGTATTCGCGGCGATGCGGTCGGCGTGGCCGTCAGACAAACCGATGTCGGTCCGCATCTCGGCCACCGACTGGGCGGGCGACAATGGCATCACGCCCGACGAGGCGGTCCTGATCGGCGAGGCTTTCGCGCGCGAGGGCGCGGACCTGATCGACGTGTCCGCGGGGCAGAGCTGGGCCGGGCAGCAACCGGTCTACGGCCGCATGTTCCAGACGCCGTTCAGCGACCGCATCCGCAACGAAGGCAAGCTCGCGACGATGGCGGTCGGCAACATCTACGAGCCGGACCATGCGAACTCGATCCTTGCCGCAGGCCGCGCCGATCTGGTGGCGCTCGCCCGGCCGCACCTCGTCGATCCGTTCTGGACTCTGCGCGCCGCGGCGCAGCTCGACTATCGCGATGTCGCCGTCCCGCCCCAGTATCTCAATGGGATGAGCCAGCTCGCCCGCAATCTTAAGCGCGAGGCGGAGATGGCGGCGGCGCTGAGAGTTTAGAGAGCCACGGCCTCTGAAAACACGCCGCCCGACTCATTCCCGCAGGCCCAGCAGATCAGCGCCTTGACCGGGAAGTTGGTTGCGGCCTCAAGCGTCACTTCCCAACCGACCTGGAGCTGGCCGTCGGAGTGGAGCCGGAAGCCGTCGCTCGACAGATTGGTGAGCTCGGCTTCGAACTCGCCAGCTTCGCAGTGGACTCGGACGGGCATCTCGATATCGACGCGCGGGTCCCTCGGGAGCAGCTGCTCACCGGCCAGAATCGCTTCGTGCTTCATCTCAGGTCCAATTCAGTTCGCCGTCCGCGTCCACTCGAACGGCATGGGTTCCACCACCCGTTAATTTGACACGCATGGTTGATCAGTTGCTGAAGGAGTCTGGTTTAACGACCGTTTACCGTTTGAAGAGCCGAAAGCTGTGCGGCGAGATCGCGACTGTCTCGGCGGCCTGGCCCTTGCGCTGGACCTGAACGCTGGCCGCATCGTCGCGGAAGTTCTCCACGATGAAGGCGCCATTGTCGTAGGTGAACAGCGCGACGTGATCGGGCGCATCGATCTGCACCGGCAGGTCTGCGAACAGATATTGCTTGATCCGCGTCACCATCGGCCGCGGCAATTTGTAGAGGTCGCCGAAATTCTCAGGCACGGTCCAGAGGTAAAGCGTGCCCTTCGAATAATGGTTCATGAGAACGATGGGGAAGCCCTTGGCCGCCGCAACGCCGCGGATGATCCCCCAGCTGTCGTTGGTGTAGAATCGCACCTCGGGGAACAGCACCGCGGCCGTCTTCCCGGGCTCGCTCAGCTCCTTGCCGCGGCCCGCGCCGAAGCCGTCGAAATATTGGCCGATGGCGATAGTGCGGCCCGTCGCTTGCCACTCGGCGAGCTGGCCGAAGCCCCGGCCCTGCATCGCTTCGAGGAAGCCCGAAGTGACGATCACGTTGGCTCCGCCGCGAAGGCTGGTGTCGATCTTGCCGATGATCGCCGGGTCGCTTGCCGCCGCCTGGGTCAGCAGGATCGTTCGCGCCGCGGCGGGATAGTCGGGATAGAGCTCGATCGGCACGCCGAGGTTACCGATGTAATTGTGGAGGAAGTCCTCCCCGGTCGCGTGGGGCGGGCGGTAGCTCGCCACCCCAACCGGATTGCCGAGCTCGCCCAACACGCCGTCGGCAATGTGCAGTGCTTCGTTGGCCGCGCTCGCCCAGCCGTTCCCGCCCGTTATGGGCCAGCGGAAGCTCGTAATCTGTTTCGACCAGGGTCTGGTTCCTGGCGTTGCCGGCTTATTGCTGGCCATCGCGCTCCATTCGAACAGCATCTGTTCGGGCGCCTTGGCGAACAGCCCGCCCCACAATTGCTCGGCGTATCGGTCGATCGCCCGAATGTCATAGGTATCGACCCACACCCCGAGGTTCGCCCCAGGCCGGACGTTCGAGAGGTAGCGATAGATCTCGTAGCTCTCATACTGCTGCAGCAGCTGGTCGGTGATCACGGGGTCCCGCGTCTCGGTGCCGGTGTAGATGGCGCCGAAGAGCTTCGGCTGCTCGGCGAGGTCGTACCCGAGTCCGTGGAAATGCTCGTACCAGTTGGGATATTTGATGATGACGCGGACGCGTGGGTTCTCCTGCCTTGCCGGGCCGAGCACGAGGTTCCGGCTCGCCTCGCGCATCCGGTCGACGCGATAGTCGGTCCAGCTGCGATTGCCCCTGGCGGCGATGTCGGCGTCGGACTTCGAGGTGTAGAAGAAGAAGTCGTCGAGGATCACTTCGTCGAAGTGACGTGCGATCAGCCGGACCGCGCGCTCGCATTCGGCGCGGTCGGCTGGGTTCTCATAATCGAAGGTACCGAACTGCCCGCCCGACCCGCCGGCCGCGAGCGTGATCCCGCCCGAGGTCTCGATGCCTTTCGCCTGGAACTCGCGTTTGACCGCCTCGAGCTCGGCGTCGGTCGCAATCTGCCGGTCGCGGTAGGCCTCGATATAGACCTTGTCGAAATGGAGCTGCGCCGAAACGCGGGCGAACTCGCGCGCAAACGCCGCCGGGTCTGCGAGGCGCTTCGTGCTGCCGACGGGGATGTAGATCGCCGCTCGGAAATGCTTGTAGGCAGCAGCTTCGGCAGCCTGCGCGAAAGCCGTCAGCCAGAAGATTGCCAGAGCCGTGATGAAGCGCCGCATGCCCGCCCCCTGTATGTTAGCGGTACCATAGCTAGCCCAAGCGCGGGGGCAAGCAGCGGCGTTCGCGCGCTAGCTTTTGCTCAGACTCCGGTGACCGGCTCCGCCCACTCCCGCGCCTTCTCGACAGCATTCAGCTCGCGGATGAGGGCATCGACGCTTCGTGTCAGCTCATCGAGGAACGTCACCTGGTGACGCGCCCCGCGATAGCTTTCGGCCATCAGGATCGCATCGATCAGGATCGGAACCACGAGGCTCTCGGGGTCGTCGATATCTTCGAGCCCGCGCAGTTTCGCGAGCGCCTTGCGCCGTGCGGCGATCGGGTCCGCCATCGCCTCTGTTCGACCAATACACCAGGCCATCCCACTCTCCACCTTTCCCGCGCCAAGGATACGCCTCTTCCGAAAGCTGGGAAGTTCGAGCCGCCGCAGCCGCGGCGCGCTTCGGCGTAGTTGACGTTAAGTGGGTGGTCGGAAACAGCGGCACCATGATCAGCTTCGACGAAGCAATCGCGATCATCGGCTCGACGGCAATGCCGCTCGGGACCGAGACCATAGCGCTCGGGGCGGCGGTTGGGCGGGTGCTTGCGGAGCCGGTGATCGCGTCAATCGACTCACCGCGCGCGGACGTTTCGGCGATGGACGGATACGCGGTGCGAAGTGCCGACCTGTGCTCGTATCCAGCGTCACTGCGGATCGTCGGAGAGTCTCTCCCGGGGCGAGGCTGGGGCGGAAAGCTGGATCCCGGTACGTGCGTCCGCATCTTCACTGGCGCACCATTGCCCGCAGGCGCAGACCGCATCGTCATTCAGGAGCAGGTTCGACGCGAAGGCGACACGGCCAACATCGACTCCGGCGCGGGGCCGGCGACCTGGGTCAGACCGCAGGGCAGGGATTTCCGGTCAGGAGACGAGATCTTGCCCGCCGGCAGACGGCTAGACCCATCGGCACTGATTGCAGCAGCGGGTGCGGACGCTGCTGAGGTGAAGGCGTTCGATCGTCCTCGCGTCGCAATGCTCGCGACTGGCGACGAGCTAGTCGCACCCGGAGAAGCGCGAGCCGCCCTGCTCGCGGTCCCGGACAGCGCCTCGCTCGGCGTCGCAGCGCTTGCCGAACAATGGGGAGCTCAAGTCGTCGGCCACCGGCGCACCCCGGACGATCTCGAACAGCTGCGATCTGCTGCGGATGAGGCCATGGCCTCCGCGGACGTGATCGTCGTCATCGGCGGCGCGTCGGTTGGCGAGCGCGATTTCGCGAAAGTCATATTCGAGCCGCTTGGGCTCGAGCTGCTCTTCTCCAAGATCTCAATCCGGCCCGGAAAGCCCGCGTGGTTCGGGCGCGCTGGTGAAAAGCTGGTCCTCGGGCTGCCGGGAAATCCGACGTCGGCGCTGGTGACTGCGCGGCTTCTGCTAGCGCCCTTGATTGCCGGAATGCAGGGCCAATCAGCCGATCAGGCTCTGGCTTGGGAGCCTGCGCGGCTGGCCACACCGCTGCGTGAATGCGATCAGCGCGAGACCTTCCACCGCGCGGTCCTCAAAGGGGGGCAAGCCTCGCTCGCCGACTTCCAGGAATCGCATGCACAGAAAGCGCTCGCCGAAGCCGATGTACTGCTGCGGCAACCCGCGCATTCGCCGCCGATCGCCGCCGGCGAAACTGTCCAGGTGCTGCGGCTGGCCTAGCAACGCGTCGATACTAACGCGTCCCTGATCGGCTTCACCCAACCGCTCGCCTTCATGTCCCAGACGATAAAGTCGCCGTCGAACTGCCAGTAAGCCCAGCCGAAGCCACGTTCCTCGGCAGCACAGCGAGCCGCCGAGGTGTAGGCGACGCGATATTCGATTGGAGTACCGCTCCTGTCATAAGCGCCGAACTCGCCGAGCAGCACCGGGCGCTTGTTCGCTTCCGACCATGCTGAAACCTTGTCGAAGTCAGTTCCCAGGGCCGCGCGGTCGGTGTCGCCGCCCCACGTAATCCCGTGCAGCGCCTGGATTTCCGGCCCGACCCAGGTCGCGCCCTGGTGGGTGAAGTGGAACGGCTCATAATAATGGAAGGTCACAAGCAGGTTAGGATCAGCCGGAAGCTTCAACAGAGGAAGGTCGGCGAGGCTGTTCCAATGCGTCGGCCCGACCACGACGGTCCGCGTCGGATTCGTCTGACGGACGATCGCCAGGACCTGGGCAAATAGCTCGTTCCACGGCTCACCGTTCAGCTTGTCATGCGGCTCGTTCAGCAGCTCGAACGCGACATTGGACGGTGCATTAGACAGGTGCGGAGCGACCTGCTGCCAGAAGGCGGAGAGCTTGGCACGGCAAGTCTCGATGTCGGTAGAGCATGCGTTGAAGTCGTGCTCATCGACGATGACGCCGAGGCCCGCCTTCCCGGCTTCGCGAAGGACGTCGTCGAGCTTGGCGATCCACTCCGGTTCGAGCCGATTCTGAGCGTCCATGTGCCGAAACGCCTGAAGATTGAGGCGGACGAAGTCGAAACCGGCGTCGTGAATCTCGCGAAAGTGCCGCCACTCGAAGCGGCGCTTCGACTCGTCGGTCCAGTAAGGATCGTATCCGAGCACGTTCACGCCGCGATGGAACGGCGAACTGGGTTGCGCGGAAGCGGTGGACGTGGTGAGAGCCAGTGCGAGACCGAGGATACTTTTCCACATGAGCGCGACTCTCCAGCGAATTGGCGGTGCCCGCTGGTAGCGCTAACAGATGTGCGCAAACAAGCGGGAGAAGGACGTGCCGAATCGCCGCGAGCAGATGCTGCCTGACGAGGAAACGATCTCCCGCCTCGCCCACATCCGCCAAGTGATTTCGCAGACGGCGTCGCTGATGCCGGTGCAGCGCGACTATCTGCAGCGACAGGAAAGCGCCAGCAACCTGGGCCTGCACGCGTCGTGACGGAGCCTCAGCCCATCGCCGAATTCCGCGGCATGGACAGCGCCGAATTCCGCGAGAAGATTCGTCCGGCAGGCCAGCCGGCGATCCTGCGCGGCTTCGCCGCGGACTGGCCTGCGGTCCAGGCTGGGCGTCGCTCTGCTGAAGAGCTGGTGGCCTATCTCAAGCGGTTCCTGGTCCCGCGGCCGGTGGCCGTGATCATCGGACCGCCGGAGATCGAGGGCAGGTTCCTCTACTCAGACGATTTTCGCTCGCTCAATTTCAATCGCGCGAAGTCGCCGCTCGATCCGTTCCTGGACCGGTTGCTGCGCGACCGCGACAATCCCCGGCCCTATGCGATCGCGGTCCAATCCGAAGAAGTCCCTAGCCTGTTTCCCGGCTTCGAACGGGAGAACCGGATCGAACTGGTTGGTCCGAACGTCGTGCCGCGGGCGTGGATCGGGAACCGGATTCGAGTGGCCGCCCATTATGACCTGATGGAGAACGTCGGGATCGTCGTTGCCGGCCGCCGCCGCTTTACCTTGTTCCCGCCGGACGAGCTCAAGAACCTCTACGTCGGCCCGTTCGAGCTGACGCCCGCCGGAACGCCGGTCAGCCTGGTCGATCCGGACAATCCCGACTTCGAGCGATTCCCGCGCTTTCGAGAGGCGCTGAAGCGGGCGCAGGTCGCGGAGCTCGAGCCCGGCGACGCGATCTACATCCCGTTCCACTGGTGGCATGCGGTGGACTCGCTGGAGCCGGTGAACCTGTTCATCAACTATTGGTGGAACGATGCGCGTCCGGGCGTCGGCAGCCCCTACGACGCGCTGCTTCACGCCATCTACGGGATCAAGGCCCTGCCCGCCGACCAGCGCGAAGTCTGGCGGATGGTGTTCGATCACTATGTCTTCGAGGCCGATGGCGACCCGGTCGAGCATTTGCCGGAGCACGCCCGCGGGATGCTGGGCGACCTGACTCCCGAGCAGCTTGGTCGAATGCGAGCGACGCTCCGCCAGCTGTTCCAGCGAATGTAGGAGGTCCGGGGATGCTCAATCGTCGCCAGTTGATCGTCAGCGCGGGGGCGCTGGCGGCCGCTTCAGCCTTGCCGGCTGCGTCATCGGCTAACCGCATCATTCGGCGCTCGGGCATGACGTTCACGTCAGGCGGCAAGCCCTACCAGATCGCCGGCACGAACATGTGGTACGCGGCATACCTCGGCGCTTTCAACCTGGATCGCCTGAAGCGCGAGTTGGATCGCGTCGCCGCGCTCGGGATCAACAATGTGCGCATTCTTGGCTCTTCCGAATTCTCGCCGCTGAAGAATTCGGTGCGGCCGACCTTCCGCAACCGCACTCCCCACTTCAACGAGACCTTGCTTCGCGGACTCGATTATGCGCTCGCCGAGATGGGCCGGCGGAACATCCGCACAGTCCTCTACCTGACCAACTTCTGGGAATGGTCGGGCGGCATGATGACCTACCTCTACTGGACCAACGGCCGCCGCTACGTGAACATGAACGACCCGGCTCATCCCTGGCCCGAGTTCCCGGACATGAGCTCCGAATTCTACGGCCACGCCGCGGCCGTGCGCATGTTCGACGACTATGTCCGAGCTGTGGTCAGCCGGCGCAACAGCGTCACAGGACAGCTCTATCGCGACGATCCGGCGATCCTGTCGTGGCAGCTTGCGAACGAGCCTCGGCCGGGGGGCAGTGCCGCCGCCGGCGGCAGGCACATGAAGGCCTATCTGGCCTGGATCGATGGGACGGCGCGGTTGATCAAGTCGATCGACCCCAACCACATGGTCTCGACCGGGAGCGAGGGAACGATGGGCTGCATCGACTCCGAAAAGTGCGTCGCCGACGCCCACCGGTCCCCGTCGATTGATTATGTGAATGCGCACATCTGGCCCCAGAACTGGAGCTGGGCCGACCCGAAGGACCTCGCCGGCACCTGGCCAACGGTTGAAAGGAACACGCGCGAGTACCTGGCTCGGCAGGTCGCAATTGCGCGGACGCTGAACAAGCCGCTGGTCATCGAGGAATTCGGAATGCCGCGCGACGGCGGCAGCTTCGAGCCAGGCACGCCGACGACCTACAAGGACCGCTTTTATCAGCTGATCACCGGCGCCGTGCTCGACAGCGTCCGCTCAGGAGGCCCGCTGCAAGGCTGCAATTTCTGGGGGTGGGGCGGCGAAGGGCGCGCGCAGCATGCCGACCATCATTTCGTGCGCGGCGACACGAGCTACCTCGCCGACCCGCCGCACGAGCCGCAGGGCTGGTACAGTGTGTATGACACGGACACATCGACGCAGGCGGTGATCCGTGCCTACGCGGACGCCGTCAAAACCTGAACAACCGGAACATCGCCACACCGTGAGGCTCGACAGTGGCGGTGAGTCCGCCTCGGCGAAGCCGGACATCGCGGTGCGCCCACAGGTCACGAACGCGGACACGCTCTTTCGCGGGCCAGCCGATCTGCTCGGCGGTTGCGGTGATCGTCGCCGGCTGTTCGCCGCGGTTGAACAGCAAGACGGCGACCCCGCCGTCGGCAAGCGTCTTGAGCCAGATCTCGCGATCGCCGTCCTTCCAGACGCGGTGGCCTTGCACCCCGAGCCTGTCCTGGTCGACCTCGATTACTTCCTTGCTGAGAAGGATCGATTTCGTCGTGTCGTCCATGTGCGCGACGTCGTTCCCCGCCATCAGCGGCGACGCCATCATCGCCCACAGGGAGAAGTGCGAACGGTACTCAGTTGCGGTCATTCCGCCATTGCCGACCTCGAGCATGTCGGGATCGTTCCAATGTCCCGGCCCGGCGTAGGGCCAGAGGGGTTCGTTGAGATCGACGAGCATGAGCACGGGATGCTCCCAGTCGTGGCCCTTCTTCTTTGTCGCAAAGTCGTCGGAGATGTCCCCGGTGGTGCGCCATAGATTGCCGGTGTTCCTGGCCCATAGCCACGGCTTGGCGGTGCCCCACTCACACATCGAAAACACGATGGGCCGGCCGTTCTGCCGCAGCGCGTCGGCCATGACCGCATAGGCTTCCTGCGCGTTGCGGTCGCCGGTGTTGCACCAGTCGTACTTGAGGTAGTCGACGCCCCAGTGCGCATAGGCGAGCGCGTCCTGATATTCGTGGCCTTGGCTCCCTGGCCGGCCGCCGCAGGTCAGCCGCCCGGCGTCGGAGTAGATGCCGAACTTCAGGCCGCGCGAATGGACGTAATCGGCGAGCGCCTTGATGCCTGACGGAAACTTGTGCGCGTCTGCAGTGATGAAGCCGTTCGCATCGCGCGGCCCGTGCCAACAATCGTCGATCACCACATATTGGTAGCCTGCGTCCCGCATACCCGAACTGGCCATTTCATCGGCAGTGTCGCGAACGGTTTGCTCGTTCACGTCGCACGCAAACTTGTTCCAGCTGTTCCAGCCCATCGGCGGCGTCAGCGCGAGGCCGTTCGGCACTTTGTTCACGAGCTCTTGCGTAGATTGGGCATAGAGCGTTGATGACAGCAGAGCGGTCAGTGTCAGCCAGAGCAGCGTGCGGATCATTCGCTTCCCCCTTGCCTCGTGACCACTTGCGTTAGCGCTAACAACGGGCGATGCAAACAGCCGAAGAGGGGTGAATCGTGCAGAAGCTTCGCGCGCTGCTGATTGGAGCATTGCTTGGCGCCGCGTCCGCGCCGCTGCCGGCGGCCGAGCTTCCGCATCTCACCCATTCGGGTGGCAAGCACGCGCTGATCGTCGACGGCGCGCCCTTTCTGATTCTCGGCGGTCAGGCCAACAACAGCAGCAATTACCCTGCCGTGCTCCCTAAGGTGTGGCCGACGATCAAAGCGCTCCATGCCAACACGCTGGAGATCCCTGTTGCCTGGGAGCAGATCGAGCCTGTCGAAGGCAGGTTCGACTTTTCCTGGGTCGACGCCTTGCTACCGCAGGCCCGTGCGAACGGAGTTCGCCTTAACCTCCTGTGGTTTGGCACATGGAAGAACACGAGCGGCACCTACCGGCCGGAATGGGTGAAGTCCGATCGCAGGCGTTTCCCGCATGCGATCACGCAGGATGGGAAGGTACATTACGTTCCGAGCCCGCACAGCCGGAACGGGCTGGAGGCCGACAAGCGCGCCTTCGTCGCGCTGATGCGCCACATTCGGGAAATCGACCCCGATCATATTGTCATCCTGGTCCAGGTCGAAAACGAGGTCGGCAGCTACGGCAACCCGCGCGACTTCTCGCCAGCTGCGAACAAGCTGTTCGCAGGCCCGATCCCGGCGGAGCTGGCGCGCAAGGTCGGCAGAAACGGCACTTGGTCACAGGTCTTCGACCGCAAGGCGGATAGCGCATTCAACGCCTGGTACATCGCGCGCTACATCGACGAGATTGCCGCGGCCGGCCAGGCCGAACTCAATCTTCCGATGTACGTCAACGTCGTCACCTCCGATCCCTTCGATCCGAAGGCCGGCGAAGGCGGCGGAGCGAGCGGCGGCGCGGACTGGCCCGTGCTTGACGTGTGGAAGGCCGCTGCCCCGCATATCGCGATCGCCGCGCCGGATCTCTACGACCACGAGTATCGCGAGGTGAACGCGAAGCTCGAGAAGATGTCGCGGCCAGACAATCCGCTGTTCGTGCCGGAGAATGGCAACGACCTGCCCTTCGCCCGCTTCTTCTGGCTGGCCCTGGGCAAGGGCGCGATCGGCTGGGCGCCGTTCGGTATGGATTCGACCTATTTCAATTATCCGCTCGGCGGACAGAACAAGCCGGACGAGCTCGAAGCGTTCGCATCGAAATTCGCGCTGATGGCGCCGATCGCCCGCGACTGGGCAAAGCTTTCCTTCGAGCGTGCGACCGCGGGCTTCGCGAAGGGCGACGATGCAACCGACCAGTCGCAGACGCTCGGCCGCTGGAAGATCACCGCGCAATACGGCCTGTGGGCGTTCGGCGATCCGACCTGGACCTTCATGAAGTTCCCGCCGAATCCGAAAAAGGATCAGCCCGTCGGCGGCGCGGCTGTGATCCAGCTCCGACCGAACGAGTTCCTCGTTGCCGGGTCCGACGTGCGCCTGAATTTCACGCTGGCTGCTCCGGCGCCAGGCGAAAGCTCGCAATTCCTCGATGTCGAGGAAGGCTCGTTCGAGAATGGCCGCTGGGTAATGGCGCGGCGCTGGAACGGCGACCAAACCGATTATGGGCTGAACCTCGACACGCCGACCTTGCTGAAGGTTCGACTCGGGACAATCCGATGAAGTCCGTCGCTGTACTTCTTGTCCTGGGCAGCTCGGCGTCGCTGGCAGCACCGACGTGGCAGCGAACGCCGACCGGAATCGTCGTGACGCCAACCACGGGACCGAAGGCGGTTCGGCTGGACCTGTATGGCGACCGGATCGTCCGCGTCACCGAGAGTCCCGACGGCAAGTTCGATGTGACGCCGACGGCGGCGGTCATCGCCCAACCTGCATCGCTCAAGTTCGGCGCTGCGGAAAGTGGCGGGGACGTGACGCTCAGCACCGCAGCATTCCGCGCTCGGGTTTCGCTTGCCGACGGTCGGGTCAGCTTCGTGAGGCCTTCGGGCAAGGTCGACCTGGCGGAGGAGCGAACGGCGAGCTTCGCGCCGGTGACGATCGAAGGCATGCCTTTTTTCGCGATCCGCCAGCAGTTCAACCGCGGCACCGACGAAGGGCTGTTCGGGCTCGGCCAGCACCAGCTCGGGCAGATGAATTACAACGGCGAAGACGTCGAGCTCGCTCAGCACAACATGGACGTCGCGATCCCGTTCCTGGTCTCGACGCGCAACTACGGACTGCTGTGGGACAATGCGTCGATCACGCGCTTCGGCAACCCGAAACCCTACGCCAAGGCCGGAGGCGCTGACGACACACTGCGCGTGAACGACGCCGCCGGCTGGAAAGCGACTTATTCCGTCGATGGGAAGCAGGTCGCGCAACGGAACGAAGCCGCGATCGACTATCAGTATCTGGAGGATCGGACGCACTGGCCTGCAGGCACGCGCACGCCGGACCTGTCGAATACGGTCCCCGGACTTTCGGTCACGTGGGAAGGACGCGTCGTTGCCAAGGCGAGCGGGCTGCACCGCTTTCGCCTTTATTCGTCCGGCTATGCGCGCGTGTTCGTCAACGGGCGCAAGGTGCTGGACCGCTGGCGGCAGAACTGGAACCCGTTCTTCCACAATTTCGACCTACGGTTGACCGCCGGGAAGCCGGCCAACGTTCGCATCGAGTGGCAGCCCGACGGCGGCTACATCGTGCTCGAGCATAATGGCCCGCAACCCGAGGCCGACCGCCACTCGATCAGCTTCGCGTCGGAAGCGGCGCGGGCGATCGATTATTACTATGTAGGCGGAGACAATCTGGACGATGTGATCGCCGGGTACCGGCAGCTCACCGGAAAGGCCGCGCTCGCGCCCAAATGGGCGTACGGCTTCTGGCAGAGCCGGCAGCGTTACGAGACGCAGGACCAGTTGCTCGGCGTTCTGCGCGAATATCGCAGGCGCGGCCTGCCGCTCGATAATATCGTCCAGGACTGGCTCTACTGGCCGGAGGATGCATGGGGGTGCCAGTGCTTTGACACGAAGCGCTTCCCGGATGCCAAGGCGATGGTCGACCAGGTCCACGCGGCCAATGCGCACATCATGGTCTCAGTCTGGGCCAAATATTACAAAGGACTGCCCAACTTCGCCGAGCTGGACTCGGTCGGCGGAATCCATCGCCGGATGACCGATCCGGGGCCGGACGAGCCGAAGGACGCCGCTTACATCAAGGACATGTACCTGGACTGGGTCGGGCCGGGTTACCTCAACGCCTTCTACGACCCGTACAATGTGAAGGCGAAAAGCATCTACTGGCGGCAGGTGCGCGACGGCATCGTGTCGAAGGGCTTCGACGCCTTCTGGCTCGATTCAGACGAGCCGGATTTCCATTCGAACCTGTCGCGGGACGACACTGCGCAGCGGATGAGCCCGACGGCCGCGGGGCCGGGCCGCGCGGTCTACAACAGTTACCCGCTCGCGCATGTCGATGGCGTCTACCAGGGCTGGATCGTCGACAAGCCGGACGTCCGGCCGTTCATCCTGACGCGCTCCGCTTTCACTGGAATCCAGCGCGACAGCGCCGCGGTCTGGTCCGGAGACGTCGCGTCGCGCTGGGACAATCTGAAGGAGCAGATTTCGGCCGGCGTGAACTTCTCGATGACCGGCGTTCCCAACTGGACGACAGACATTGGCGGCTACACGATGGAGCCGCGTTTCCTGAAACCGAGCGCAGCAGACCTCGACGAATGGCGCGAGCTCAACACGCGCTGGTTCCAGTTCGGGGCCTTCTCACCACTCTTCCGAAGCCACGGCGAGAACATCCATCGCGAGATCTTCGAGATGTCGCCGGAGGGTTCGCCGACCTACAGCTCGATGGTCTGGTACGACCGGCTTCGGTACCGGCTGATACCCTACATCTACACGCTCGCGGGCGACAGTTACTGGCGCGACGGATCGATCATGCGCGGGCTGGTGATGGACTTCCCCGCCGACCGCCACGCCTGGGGTATCAAGGACGAATATCTCTTCGGACCGGCGCTGCTCGTTGCGCCCGTGACCGAGTACAAAGCGCGGAGCCGCAGCGTGTACCTACCGGCCGGGGCAACCTGGTACGACTTCTACAGCGGGCGCGCGAGCCGAGGCGGGCAGTCGATCGTCGCCGCTGCACCGTACGAGCGGGTTCCCTTGTTCGTCCGCGCAGGGTCGATCATCCCGACAGGACCGGCGATTCAGTACGCGCTGCAGGAGGCCCGCCCGACGCTGACGTTGAACGTCTACACTGGGACAAGCGGCACTGGCTCGGTCTACGAAGATGACGGTACCAGCCGGCAGTATCTCAGCGGCAAGTATGCGCGCATTCCGCTGCGCTACGATGAGCGCAGCAAGACTCTGACCATCGGCGTTCGCGAGGGCAGTTGGCCGGGCATGGCGGCGACGCGCACGATCCGCGTTCGCTGGATCACGCCAGGCCGCGCGCTCGACCTGGACGCGGCCGACGAGACGGTCACCTATTCAGGCGTGCCGATGACGCTGCGGGAAGCCCAATACGGCATAGTTCCATATCTTGCGACGGGTAAGGTGATGCCCGACGATACCGTCGAGGCAATGGACGAAGCCGATGCCATTGTTTGGGGCGCGACCGGTGGTCCGGAAACCAAGGAGGTGCCCGCGTCGGCGCGCAAGGCAGGTAGCTTGCTCGGATTGCGGAGCAAATACGATCTCTATGCCAATTTGCGCCCGATCGTCGCCAATCCGGCGCTGTCCGACTCCGCATCCTTGAAAGCGCACGTGCTGAAAGGCGTCGACTTCGTCATCATCCGTGAACTCACCAGCGGCATCTATTTCGGCGAGCCGCGCGGCATTGAAACACTCCCGGATGGGCAGCGGCGCGGCTTCAACACCGAGCAATACACCACCAATCAGATCCGACGGGTGGCGCGCTCGGCATTCGAGCTGGCGCGTACGCGAAGAAACAAGGTTTGTTCGGTCGATAAGGCCAATGTGCTCGAGACCAGCGTGGTATGGCGCGAAGAGGTCATTGCGTTGCACCAGGAAGAGTTCTCCGACGTCGAGCTCACCCATCTCTATGTCGACAACGCCGCAATGCAGATCGTCCGCGAGCCGGCACAGTTCGATGTGATGGTGACGGGCAATATCTTCGGCGACATTCTGTCCGATTGCGCGGCAATGGCGTCGGGTTCGCTCGGGATGCTGCCGTCGGCCTCTTTGGGGCCTGTGGACAAATTCGGCCGCCGGAAGGCGCTCTATGAACCCGTTCACGGTAGCGCGCCTGATATCGCGGGCAAAGGTATCGCCAATCCGCTTGGCTCGATCCTGAGCGTCGCGATGATGCTGCGCATGACGCTGAACCGGCCCGAGGATGCGGATCTGCTTGAGAAG
>Ga0207683_10001699_pt1 | contig 19684 bp, 10 predicted proteins | sample KBSM73metaG_FD_184333 | JGI IMG/M metagenome (GOLD analysis project Ga0207683, IMG submission 184333) | Miscanthus rhizosphere microbial communities from Kellogg Biological Station, Michigan, USA - KBS M7-3 metaG (SPAdes) (version 2) | ecosystem: Host-associated > Plants > Roots > Rhizosphere >... | reverse complement strand
TGAAAACACGTCTGAGAAGAATTAGAACATCGGCAGGAACGCCGTTCGGGCTTTGTCGTTGGCTTTCGCGTGGAGTATTGGCTGTCACTCTCGTCAGCGGACTGTTTGCGCAGGAAAAAGACGTTCCCAGTAACTTGCAAGCTCATGAGTGGGGAACGTTCACGGCCATCGCGGGCGCCAACGGGACAGCAGTTGAGTGGTCGCCACTCACCGAACCGCCGGATCTCCCTGGATTCGTCGAGCACTTCAGCTATGCGAATTTCAAGCTGGGGTTGCGCGGCACCATCCGTATGGAAACTCCGGTGATCTACTTCTATTCTGCTCGCAAGATGACCGTGTCAGTTCGGGTCGCGTTCTCAAAGGGCATCATTACCGAATGGTATCCCCATGCGGCTGCCGTCCAACCGAGCGGGATGTTGCCAACCGCAAACCTCAGTCAATTACAAAAAGACGGCAGCATTTGGTGGAAAGATGTTGTCGTCTCTCCCGTCTGGACAGGCAAATTTCGAGAGGAAGATCAGCCCAATCGCTACTACGCGGCACGCGACACCCGTTCGTCGCCGTTGCAGGTCAAGGGCGTTTCCGGAAATCAGCAGGAAAAATTTCTTTTCTACCGTGGTGTTTCAGCCGCGCCTTTGCCGCTATCTGTGAAACTGACACCGGACGCGGAGTTGCTGGTCCGATCCGCGAGTGCTGAATCCATTCCGGCGTTCATCTTCTTTGAACGTCGCGGTCAGAAAATTGGCTATCGCGTTGTGACGGCACCTGCAACAGAGACGCGGACCGCCCCGCCGCAGCTGAATGGCGATATCCAGTCGCTCCGCGCTGATCTGGAAGCCATTCTTGTTCAACAGGGTCTCTATTCGGACGAAGCCCAAGCCATGGTTGAAACCTGGCAGGACTCATGGTTTGAAGAGGGCAGCCGCTTGATCTACGTGGTACCGCGAGACTTCATCGACAAGGTTTTGCCCCTGACGATAAACCCGAAACCCGATGAGATGACTCGCGTTTTTGTTGGCCGGCTCGAAATCGTAACTCCAGCAACAGTCAAGGCCGTCGAGACCGCTCTTACCTCGAACGACCAAACAGTGCTCCGTCAATACGGGCGTTTTCTCGAACCGATTCTGGAGGTGGCACATTCGATGCATACGAAATCGGCTCGAACCAGATAAACGGGCACGGACAATCTTGAGGGGTGTCGATGTCACCTAAGGGCATGGTTGGCCACCAGTCGCCAACAGTCACAATAATGAATATCCGCTAATTTCACGTATTCCGCATTCCTGTAGCTGCGTGTTGTTATCTGCTTGGAACCGGTCTTCCTGTCCCCGCAATAAAGTGCTTTTCCTCGCCGCCGATAAAGACGTCGTAGCGCCATGTAAACGTCGCGGCTGTTCACCGCCCCACCTGCTCGCGGCCTTACGTGGTGCTTGATGTCACGGAGGCTCGCGATGTTACGAGGTACAAAGCTCACCGGAAAAATTGTAGCCACGATCGTTGTTACGCTGATCGTTACCTCAACGGCGAGTTTCTGGATCACCCAACATCGTGTAAATCAGCAAGAGCAAGACGCATTCCGGGACAAGGTTCGCCAAATCACTGGGATGGCGAACGCCACTCGTGGCTGGTTTTCTGACAACCTCCCCTTCATCGTCCCGGACAGAAACTTCAAACATCTGCAACAGGTCCCGGTCGTCGTTGCCTGGAGCGTCGCGCAGCATTACGCGGACGCTCAAAAAATGACCTTTCACACTCCTTCACTTGCGCCTCGCGATCCGAAGAATCAGCCTGACGATTTCGAACGTCGCGCCTTGGAAACCTTTCAAAAAGATCCTTCTTTGAAAGAATATTCCGAACTCAGGACTGAAAACGGCGAAGAAGTCATGCGCTATGCGCAGCCCGTACGGCTCACCGCGGATTGCCTGGTATGCCACGGCGATCCCGTCGGTCAAAAAGATCCCTTCGGTTATTCCAAGGAAGGCATGAAAGCGGGCGACTTGCGGGCAGTCTTCACAGTAAAGGTTTCCACCGCAATGCTCGCGGAAACCTCGCGAGCCAACTCGATCGCCATTTTTCTGATCAGTCTGTTGACCTTGTTGGCCGCGGCCGTCGTGATGTTCGCGCTAGTGCGCAAACTTGTCGTCACACCCTTGTCCGCATCCGTTCATCTTGCCAATGCGATCGCGGAAAACAATCTGGCAATTGCCGATCTTCCCGTTACGAGTGAGGATGAAATCGGACAAGCAACCAGATCGCTCAACACCATGAAGAACAACTTGCGACAGACCGTGCAGGCGATCGCGGAAACCGCTGAACACGTTGCTAGCGCAAGCGAAGAACTGTCCGCGACCAGTCAGCAAATCGCAGCCAATTCGGAGGAAACCTCAGCCCAGGTTGGCGTTGTTTCCCAATCGACACAACAGGTGAGTGAGAACCTGCACAGCCTGTCCACCGGCGCTGGCGAAATGACTTCCACCATTCAAAGCATCGCCACCAATGCGAACGATGCCGCTAAAGCTGCTGCCACCGCTGTTCAAACCGCGGGCTCCGCCAATGCCGCAATGAACAAGCTGGGCGAATCAAGCACCGAAATTGGAAAAGTCATCAAAGTCATCACATCCATCGCACAGCAGACCAATCTCCTCGCCCTGAACGCGACAATCGAAGCGACCCGCGCCGGAGAGGCCGGCAAAGGTTTCGCCGTCGTCGCTAACGAAGTCAAGGAACTTGCCAAACAGACCGCAAGAGCGACCGAAGACATCGGGCGAAAAATCACCGCCATCCAGCTCGATTCCAAGGGCGCCGTCGACGCGATTGGCAGTATCAGTGATGTGATTAACAAGGTGAACGATATATCGGCCACCATCGCTACCGCCGTCGAGGAGCAAAGCGCAACCACCAACGAGATGACGCGCAATGTGACCGATGCGGCGCACGGATCAGGCGAAATCACGCGGAACATCGAGGGCGTTGCCGACGCGGCTCGCGGTACCTCTACCAGCGCCCATGAGTCCCAAAAAGCAGCCAACGAACTTGCAGAAATGGCCGTCCAACTCCACCATCTCGTGGCGCGCTTTAAACTCGCGGAGGCTTCACAACCCTCTCAAGAAGGGCGAGCCTCGCGTGCAGCAGTAGCGGGAAAATGAATGGCCGCGAACCCCGTCAACTCGTTGGCACAACAGCCAAACTGCACAACCGTAACCGCGCCGCACACCTAGGCCGGTGACACCGGTCACAGTAAGAACGTACATCCTGCCTCAACATTGTTCTGAGAGTCCGTGCATCTGCGTTCCTCGAATTTGCGGTACAGGTCCATGCGCCACATGGGAGTAGCCACGCTATTTAGCGAGCTGTACGTGCCTGCCTTAGTCCTGCCGCTGCTGATTCTGTTCGTCGTCCGCAGCCTGCATCACAATGAGCTCCAACGCCTCCAGAAGGAACTCGAACATTCCCAAAACTTTGGACGCCAGCGCGAACGCGAACGCGATCTTGCCCAGGAAGAATTATTTCGCCGGCTGTATGAAGAACGAGAGCTGAACAAAGAAAAACTGCAGTTTCAAGCACAGCTCGCAGAATACGAAAAATATGCTGCTCTGGCGCAACTGGCGCTGGGAGCTGCCCACGAAATCAACAATCCTCTGCTCGGAATGTTGTCGCACCTCGAGCTCGAACTCAAAGACACTCACGACCCGGAAAGGCGTCAGGAAATCGAGCAGTGCATCGCCGGCGCGCGGCGCATTTCGTCCACACTCCGCGGTCTCGTGGATTACGCTCGCCCCACTCCTCCAGTCCTCAGCAGAATCAGCCTTTCCCGCCTGATCGCGGACACCCTGATCCTCATCGAGCACCAGCCCATGTTGCGCAACAAGCTGCTCTGCAATCGTGTTCCATCCGACTTGCCCCACATCCGTGCCGACGCCAATCAACTCTCGCAAGTCTTTATGAATTTGCTGCTTAATGCCGCCGAGGCCACTCCCGAGGGAGGCACCATCTCCATTTCGGCAAATCAACTCACCTTCGTCGACAACATCGAGATTCGCATCACCGATACCGGCTCAGGCATTCCCCCTGACGTTCTGCCGCACATATTCAAGCCGTTCTTTACCACGAAACGCGGAAAGGGTACCGGCCTCGGCCTGAGCATCAGTCACGCTTACATCCGAAGCCACAATGGCGACATTCGCGTCGACAGCGTCGTAAACCACGGCACAACCGTCACCATTACTTTGCCGCTCCACACCAACGCAAATGCGGAAGAAAGCAAGGATGAGTCGCAGATGGTGGTCTGATATCTGCCAACGATTCGTATGCCCTACTCTGTCCTGGTCGTCGATGACGAAGATTTAACCCTCCGCACCATCTCCCGCGGATTGCGCGACGAGGGCTTCGACGTCTATACCGCCAATTCCGGCGAAGATGCCCTGCGCGTTTTCGCCGACGAGAAGCCCGACCTCACCCTGCTCGACATCGTCATGCCCGGCATGGACGGCGTCGACGTCCTGCGCCAGATCAAGCAATCCACTCCCGCCGCCATCGTCCTCATGATGAGCGCGTACCGCATGGTCGACCGCGCCGTGGATGCGATGAAGCTCGGCGCCTACGACTACCTCATCAAGCCCTTCCACCTCGCCGACATGATCGCCACCCTCCATCGCGCCAGCGAAATGCTCGCTCTCCGCGTGCGCGTCCGTGACAACGTCGAACAAGCCAAGGGACGCTACGACTTCGGCCGCATCGTCACCGAAAATCCTGATACACGCCGAATGCTCGAAGTCGCCCGCAAAGCAGCAGAGTCCGACCACACCACAATCCTGATTCAAGGCGAAAGTGGCACCGGCAAAGGAGTGCTCGCCAAGGCCATCCACTACGCCAGCCCTCGCGCTGGAATGCCGCTCGTCGAACTGAATTGTGCGGCGCTTCCAGACACCCTGCTAGAAAGCGAGCTCTTCGGATTCGAGCCCGGCGCTTTCACCGACGCTCGCCGCCGCAAGGAAGGCCTGCTCGAGCGCGCGCATGCTGGCACTCTTTTTCTCGACGAAATTGCCAACATGTCAGCCAGCGTCCAAGCCAAGCTTCTGCGTGTGCTCGAAGAGGGAACCTTCATGCGCCTGGGAGGCACGCGCACCATCAAGGTCGACATTCGCCTCATCGCCGCAACCAACGCCCATTTGAAGGAGGCCGTTTCCACCGGCCATTTTCGTGAAGACCTTTACTACCGCCTCAACGTCGTTCCCCTTGAAATCCCTCCACTCCGCGAACGCCGCCAGGACATTCTTTCCCTTGCCCTCGAACTCGTCCAACACTTCAATCGCGAACTCCACAAGAAATTTCCCGGCTTCACTCCCGCCGCCGCTGAATTGCTGCAACAGTATCCTTGGCCTGGAAACATCCGTGAATTGAAGAACGTGGTAGAGCGCACGATGATTCTTGCGCCGGAAGGCGATATCGATGTCGACTCACTTCCGGAAGAAATACGCGATCACGTGCGCGACTCGCGCCAGCCCTCTCCCGAACCTTCTTCCGACTACGACGTCTCCCCTACCGGACACCAATTTCTCACCCTGCGCGAAATCGAAGACGACTACATCCGCGAAGTCTTGGCCGCAACAGGAAACAACAAGACGCAGAGCGCCCGCATCCTGGGCATCCATCCAACATCCTTGTTAAGGAGACTCAAGAAAGGCCAAGAAGCCTAACCGCTGGAAGCTAGAAGCCACAAGCTAGACGCCAGAAGCTAAACGCAGACGCCAGACGCTAGAAGCTAATTGCGCCCACGAACTCAGCGCCTCGTGTGTACGGCAACCAACTCCGTCTCGACCGGAACGCCTCGCGCGATTTTCACTCGCACCAATGCCTCGAACGGCTTCGCCTCACTCGCCCAATCCTTGGGTAAGCCGGCGAGTAATTTCCTGATGGAGTCCGCGCGAGATACAAACTCCACCGCTCCCTGCGTGCCGAACGTGGTGGTGCCTGCAAGTATCAATACCTGGTGCACCGGATCGAGCCCCGGTACCAGACCGACCAGCGCATAATCCTCCGTCAGCGGATCGTTCGAGCGACTCGCCAGCACCGTTTCCGGCTCGGTTCCCTGCGGATGACGGTTGACGAGCGCAAGATCTCCTTTTCGCTCTCCACTAACTACACGCTGGAACACAAACTCCTGCGTCCCCGGCAAATCCAGCAACGTCAAGTTCTCAGAAGGTGATCCAACAAAAACCAGGTCCGTATTCTTGGCGTCGTCGAGAGAAAATAAACTGCCACGCTTGATACGAGCTTTTTGACCCAGCGTCGCAAACACTTCGTCCAGCGCGTGGACGGCCAGCACCTCTCCCACGCCCGTATAGTGGTCTCGAATCGCGGCCTTCTGATCGTGCTTCGAATCGAAATATCGCATCCCGCTTTCCGGTCGTCCCACGAACGCCGCGTTGCTGAAAACAATTAAAGGTGGCTCCGTCCCCGAAAGGAATGGTTTCCAGAACGACTGTAGAGCTGCTTTATCGGAGGCTTCTGCCGGCGTTGCTATCGAGCGCTGAGCTTTCCCTGTCCAGATCAACCCCACTACACTCGCAACCGCTCCCGCCAGTCCAATTAAAAGGACGATCGCTGCCAGCCGCCAGTATCGAACGTTCGACCCTCGCGACCCATCTCGCAGGGGCACAGCCTGCAAGCGTTTTTGCTCCGCCAGCCAAGGCTCGGACGGCGTGTGCAGTTCAAAAACAAGAAAATAGCTGCCCTTGGGCAGCTTCACAATGACTGGATCGTCGCATCCCTCAGCTGAGTAGTACTCCGCCAACTTCGTTCTTAATCGCCCAACTTGGACCCGAACTGTCGAGTCCGTGTGGGAATCAAACTGCGCCGAGCGTCCGAAAACCTCGGTTGCAATTTGATACTCCTTGACGTGGGTCGGAGGGTGGGCAAGCGAATGTTCGCCCAGATACCGAAGGAGTTTGCAGAGCGATTCAGCTCCGCGGAGGCTATGACTATTGGTAAGCCTCTCTATTTGTTGGAAGCACTGCTCCCGACCGGCGACGAACGTGGGCGCAACAGCCATTTAACAGGGATGTAACAACGTTTCCATCTTACAGAGGGCCTAGGGCCTTGTCTCTGTAACCGTATAAAACGTTGCCAATCGCGGTCAATCCTCTGTTTGTACTACCAACTTGCACAGTCCCTAATGGCTAAACCTGCCTGGAATCAACACGAGCAGGGTACCCCAGCTATGCACTCATATTGGCTCATTGCCCCGCAAGAACGCACTACAGGAGAAGATATGTCCAGGTTTAAGAAATTTGCGATGCTGCTGGTGTTGCTTTTCTTTGCAGCGTTTGCTGTTGCACAAACCAACACCGCTCGGCTAAGCGGCACCGTCTCGGATTCCGCCGGTGCCGTCGTTTCCGGAGCAACCGTCACCGTCACAAACGCGGGAACTGGGCGGGCCGTCACCGCCAATACCGATGAGGCCGGGAATTACGTCATTCCAGCCCTGCCTCCGTCGGAGTATCACGTCGAAGTAAAACAGTCCGGCTTTAAGTCGGTAACCCAGACTGTCACGCTTCAAACCCAGCAGGTTGCCGTGCTCAACCTTGTCCTTCAAGTCGGCCAGGTAACAGAGAACGTCACCGTCACCACCGATCTTCCCGTGATTGAGACTGGCAGCTCCAACATCAGCGACGTTGTCGTCGGACGCCAGATCACGGAACTCCCTCTCAACGGCCGCAATTTCACCCAGCTTGCCACCCTCGTGCCAGGTGTGACTCGCGGTGTTCAGCAGGGACAAGCAAGTGGAGCTGGAAATCAGGCCGAGACCTTCCGCTACGGAAATACAGGTGGCGCATCACTTTCAGTCAACGGCTTACGGCCGCAGAACAACAATTTCATTCTTGACGGAATCGATAACAACGAGTCTCTCGTCAATACTGTGATCTTCTTTCCGCCTGCAGAATCAATTCAGGAATTCCGGGTCGATACCAGTGTTGCCCCCTCTGAATTCGGACGCGCCGGCGGCGGCGTGGTTAATACGTCATTCAAATCGGGCACGAACCAGTATCACGGAACCGCGTTCTGGTTCCTGCGAAACGACAATCTGGACGCAACTCCGTACTTCAACACCTCCAAACCGGAATTTAAGCGACACCAGTTCGGCGGTTCGATTGGTGGGCCAATCATCAAAGACAAGCTCTTTGTGTTTGGCGACTACCAGGGCCTTCGTCAGTACTTGCCCCTGCCCCAGGATCGAGCCACGGTTCCGACGGACCTGATGCGACAAGGGAATTTCTCAGAGCTACTTCAACTTGCCGCCCCGATCCAGATCAAAGATCCGATCACGGGACTTCCACTCGCCGGTAATCTCATCCCGTCAGCCGAAATCATCGCGCCGGGACAGAACTACCTGAACGCATTTCCGGAACCTAACATTCCGGGTAGCAGCGATCGTTGCGGTCAAGTGAACCTGGACGGCGTGTGCATCAAGCAGAACTATCTTGCCCAACGCACCCAGATTCAGAACTTCGACGACTTCGACGTTCGCGTCGACTACAACCTCAGCAGCCGCGACCTGGTGTTTGGCCGCTACAGCTACGGACGCGACAAGTCAGACACCTCATCCCGATTGCCTGCGCTTCCGGCCGGTTTCGGGTCGGGCCTGCAGGCGAACTACCCGCGCTCGTTCGCATTCGGCGAGACGCATACTTTCTCGCCCAACATCGTCAACGAATTCCGTTTTGGATGGATCAAAACCGAATTTGGGTACACACCACCATTCAATAATGTTCCGCTTTCAGCTGATCTCGGTATCCCGAACGCGAACACTCTCTCAATTCTCGGCGGCGGCGCTCTGATCGGCGGATTTAACGATCAGCTTGAGTACACCGGTGACTTCGGCCCCTACCAGGTCCCCGAACAAACCTGGCAATTCTCCGATAGCGTCTCTTACATTCACGGGAAGCATTCACTCAAGTTCGGGGCGCAGATCCTGCGCCGGCAAGTCAACCTGTTCCGGCCCTTTTCCGGCAAAGGATTCTTCTTCCTGTTTGGAAATGGTGGCGGCGACAGTCCCACAGGTTACGAGGTATCAGACGTCTTAGCCGGCTGGGTGAACCAGTACTCCGTCGGTCCGACACTCGGCTTCTCACATACGCGAAATTGGGAAACGGGCTATTTCGTACAGGACGACTGGAAGGTCAACCAAAAACTGACCTTGAATCTCGGCCTGCGCTATGACCTCTATACCTGGCCCGAAGAGAAGGACAACCTGCAGGCGAACTTCGACGTGGCTACAGGCCAGATCGTTCTACCCGGAACAAACGGATACCCCAAGGCCCTGATCGATACCGACAAAAACAACTTTGCGCCGCGAGTTGGTTTCGCCTACGACTTGTTTAGTTCCGGCAAATCGGTACTACGCGGTGGCTTCGGAGTTTTCTACTTCATGGATCGTGGTGGTATCGACAACCAACTTGCTCAGAACGCGCCGTTTTCCGGACAGTCGCAAATCAACTTCAGTGACGGGGTGCGCATTAACCTGCAAGGACGCGCTCCCGACGGCAGCTCAGATCCTACGCTGGCAGGATCTGTTGACATGCCATCGAAGGGTCCTTTGGATGTCGATCTGACTCATCCGACCGGGCTGAGCCTGGTTTCATATCCGAAAGATAGCCAGAACTCATCGGCATATCAGTGGAATCTCCAGTACCAACAGGAGCTCGGCGCCAACATGGGCTTGAGCGTAGGATACGTCGCGTCTCGCGGGCTCCATCTGACCACGCTGCTGAATCTCAACCGGCAGTTCTACGATGCACCCTCGGGAACAAAGCTGTTTCCGGATCTGAGTAACATCAATTGGAATGGGTACATTGGGCGTTCGTACTACGATTCGATGCAGGTTCAATTGCAGCGCCGACTCGTAAACGGCCTTCAGTACAGCGTTGCCTATACTTGGGCACACACGATCGACAACTCGCCCGGCACGCTCGATCAACAATCCGATCGCGTGGATTTCGATCGACTCTTTGCGGAGCGGGCAAACTCGAATCTCGACGTCCGCCATCGGTTCGTGGCGACCGCCATTTACGAGTTGCCATTTGGCCGCGGGAAACGCATGGGCAGCGATTGGAACGGATTTCTTGATGCGGTAGCCGGCGGATGGCAAGTAAATCCAATTCTCACTTTCCAGACGGGCCTGCCGTTCGATCTGATCGACCAATCAGGGCCGCAGCCAGTCACACGTCCGGACCAAATTGGTAGCCTTCACCAGTTGGATCATATTGCCAAATGGTTTGACACCACTGCGTTCGCAAGTGGGCCGTCGACCGCCGGCATTTTCGATCGGGCGGGCACGGCTCCCCGCAACCCATTCCACGGGCCGGGAAGACAGTATCTGGATTTCTCGCTGTTTAAAAACTTCCGAATTGGCGAGCGACTGAATACTCAATTCCGAGCGCAGTTCTACAACATCACGAATACTCCCCAATTCGATCAGCCGAACGGCAATGTTGGAAGCGGTGACTTCGGACGGGTGACTAACACCCTCCTCAGCACCGAACGCCAGATCGAATTTGCCCTGCGCTTCACCTTCTAACCTCTGATAACCTCCGGGGACGGCAAGCGCCGTCCCCTTTTCTCTCCGCATGAACATTCTTCGAAAAAATCATCACGTTTGCACATTGCTGGCATTTATCGTCGCCGCACTTCTTCTGAACTTTCCTTTGCAGGCGCAGCAGACGGCGCCGATCATCCGAAAGATGGAGCCACCCAACTGGTGGACGGCGTTTACTCCCGAAGTGATGGTGCTATTGACCGGTGAAAACTTTAAGAAAGCGAGCGTGCACACGTCGTATCCGGGCGTCCGAATTACCAAGACGCAGACCTCTGACAACGGACATTATCTGTTCGTTTGGCTGAAACTCGCCCCCGCTACCAAGCCCGGCAACGCGACGCTGCAAATTTCTGACGGATCATCTTCTACCAACGCGACCCTCCCGCTCCTGGCCCGTGCGCCACGGCAGGGCCGATTTCAAGGTTTTTCGGAAGATGATGTCATCTACCTGATCATGCCCGACCGGTTTGCCGATGGAGATCCTTCCAACAACAAACCGGCAGGCTCAACGGGAACCACCGATGGCAGCAAGGCGATGGCCTATCACGGCGGCGATTTGCGCGGCATTCGTCAGCATCTGCCCTACCTGCACGACCTCGGTGTGACGGCGATCTGGCTCACGCCGATATGGAAGAACACGGATTCTGACTATCACGGCTATCACGTTGTCGACTTCTACGCGACCGATGACCACATGGGAACGATGAGCGAATACCAGGCGCTCGTTGCTGATGCGCACAAACTCGGCATCAAGGTTCTGCTCGACTACGTCGCGAACCATACCGGACCGAAGCATCCATGGGCCACTGACCCGCCTACACCCACCTGGCTGCATGGAACTCCCCAACGTCATCTCGAACCTTCTTACAAGTTCAACGGCCTCGTCGATCCGCACGCGACTCCGAACGAATATCGCAACACGCTGGAAGGCTGGTTCGTCGACAAGCTTCCCGACCTCAATCCCGACGATCCCCTGCTGGCCCGTTACCTCATCGACAATGCGATCTGGTGGACCGAGATGTCGGGGCTCGACGGCTATCGTCTCGACACCTTTCCTTATTCGTCGCGCCATTTCTGGAGTGGATGGCACGAAGGCCTCTTCCACCTGTACCCGAACACCGACTCGATCGGCGAGGTCTCGGACCCCGACTCAACCATCACATCTTTCTTCGAAGGCGGACGGCCGCGGTTCGATGGCGTCGATTCACGGCTCACGACCGTCTTCGATTTTCCGATGTACTACGCTTTGCGGGATGTCCTTCTGCGCGGGCAACCAGTGCAGAAAATCGTCGATGTTCTCCAGCACGATTCCTTGTATGAGCGGCCCAACTTGCTTGTCACCTTCTTCGGTAATCACGACGTCAAGCGGTTCATGGGCGAAACGGGCGCGTCCACGACGAAACTCAAGAATGCTTTTTCCTTGCTGCTCACCATGCGAGGCGTGCCGCAACTCTACGCTGGCGACGAGATCGCAATGCCGGGCGGCGATGATCCCGACAACCGGCGCGACTTTCCTGGCGGCTTCCCCGGTGACGTACGAAACGCCTTTACAGCAGCAGGCCGCACACCTGACGAACAAGACGTTTTCGAACACGCTCAATCCCTGTTGAAAATCCGCGCACAGCACAGCGCTCTCCGGCGGGGGCGCCAGTGGCATCTGGCCTGGGACGACACCTTCTACGCCTACCTTCGCGAGGACGGCGCGGATCGCATCCTTGTCATATTCAACAACGCAACAAGATCTCGAATGCTGACCATCGACCTGACTGCGCCGAAAATGCCCGCCTTCACCAACGCGGAACCACTGCTTGGGGCGACCGCGGCCAGCATCTCGGAAAATAAGTTGACCATCACCGCACCGCCGGAGAGTGTCTCCATCTTCGCGTTGCGCTAAGCGCTTCTCGAACCCCGAGGACCACCCATCGCCTTGCTCCGTCGCGGCCGCTTCTGCGCCTGAAATTCGTGTTCCAAGGGTCCAAAAAACAATGCGTTGTGAACGCTCTCAGCCTGAAACGCGCCCCTCGCAACCCCACTCTAATCAGCGACTTGGGGCCATTTACTATAGCTTTAAGAAAAGTCAAGTGTTCCACGTGGAACATTAGGGCAATTGTCTCCCGCTTTCAAGCCGCTCCTATTTACTCACCCCGCTGAATCACCTATGATGGCGCGCTTGTGGGGAAACCTTTTCGGGAGTCGCCTAAAGACTCATGAATGCTGCCACGATTACCCATCGCAGTCTCGCGTCCATTGATCTCATCATCATCGGCATCTATTTCCTGATCATCTTTTCGATCGGTTTGTATTTCGCGCTCAAGGAGCGCACCACGACCGACTACTTCCTTGCGAGCCGCAACATTGGTTGGTTTGCGATTGGCGCGTCGCTCTTCGTTTCGAATATTTCGACTGAGCACTTCATTGGGCTGGCCGGCTCGGGCGCGAGCTCTGGGATGGCGGTGGGGCACTTCGAGTGGCTTGCGTGCCTCATCCTTCTTCTACTCGGGTGGGTGTTCGTGCCATTTTATTTGCGATCGAACGTGTTCACGATGCCCGAGTTCCTCGAGCGCCGCTTCAACCGGCAGTGCGCTGTGTATCTCGCGAGCGTTTCGATCATCGCGTATATCCTGACGAAGATTTCCGTGCACCTGTGGGCCGCTGCCATTGTGCTGGAGCGCGTCGTGGGATGGAGCCCGATGCAGGCCGCGATCATCCTCGTGATCGCGACTGGCATCTACACCATCGCGGGCGGACTCGGCGCGGTGATCTACACCGAGGTTGTTCAGACACTGGTGCTGCTGACGGGTGCGATCGCGCTTACGTTCATTGGCATGTCGAAGGTGGGCGGGTTTGCGGCGCTGCGCGCCGCGGTTCCTGAGAGCTACTTCCACATGATCAAGCCCATCAGCGATCCTGACTTTCCGTGGACTGGAATTTTTCTGGGCGCACCGATTCTAGGGATTTGGTACTGGTGCACGGACCAGGTGATCGTGCAGCGCGTGTTGTCTGCCAAAGACGAAGGCCACGCGAAGGCGGGCACAATTTTTGCCGGCTTCCTGAAAATTCTTCCGGTCTTCCTGCTCGTCATTCCAGGACTGATCGCGTACGCGTTGTATCGCGATCTGTTCACGTTCAACGCGGCTGGGCAGGTAACGAACGGGGACATCGCGTTCCCAACGCTCATCATTAATCTTTTGCCGAAGGGGCTGGTTGGGTTGATGATTGCCGCGTTGCTGGCCGCGCTGATGGGCGGCATGGCATCGGTGTTCAACTCCGCGTCGACGCTCGTGACGCTCGACTTCTACAAGAAGCTTCGTCCACAGGCGAGCGAGAAACAGCTGGTGAACTTCGGGCGCGTGGCGACTGGCGTGATGGTTGTGCTTGGTCTTGCGTGGGTCCCGTTCATTCACTTGATCAGCAGCCAGCTCTACATTTATTTGCAGAGCGTGCAGGCGTACATCAGCCCTCCGATCGCGGTGTGTTTCATCCTCGGGATTCTGTGGACGCGCATGAATGGCGCGGGCGCGATCAGTTCCCTGCTGACAGGGTTCGTGCTCGGCACGGTGCGCTTCGTCGCGGAAATCTTTGCCGCCAAGGGCACAGAATTTTCAGGAGTGATGCTGTGGCTGGTGAAGGTCAACTTCTTGCACTACGCCATATTCATGTTCGTGGTGTGTGCAATCGTACTGGTAGTGGTCAGCATGATGACGCCCGCCCCAGAGCGTCGTAAGCTGGCGGGACTGACGTTTGCAACCGTCGACGACAAGATGGATACAATTGCGGTGGGCGGCGCGCCCGAGCGAAAGCCAGCCCGAGAGACGGCAGCGGAGCACCGGATTAATTTAATATTCACATGGCTGCTGATAGCCACCGTCGTCGGGTTGTGGATTTATTTCCGATAAGCCAGTGATAAATATCGGACCACGATATAAACGGCATTCCCCGTGCCGTTCAAGTTGCTGCGCCGTCTTCTTGTCTGCGGGCAACCGTCCAACTTGAGGAAAAAGTGACACCAGAGCGATGGCAGCAAGTGAAGGAGCGGTTCCAGGTTGCGATGGAACTGCGTCCGGAGGTGCGCGCCCGCTACCTGGAGGACGCGTGCGCGGGGGACCCTGACTTGCGCACAGAAATCGAGTCGCTGCTTGCGTCCCATGACGAAGCGAGTCCACTTCTTGAACAACCGGCCCACGTTCATGAGGCAATGGCTTCGAATGCGCCCGATCCCCTGCTCGGAAAAAACATTGGCCCCTACCAGACCATCGCGAAGATCGGCGAAGGCGGGATGGGAACCGTTTATCGAGCCGTGCGGGTCGACGATCACTATCTGAAGCAGGTCGCCATCAAGCTGTTAAGGCACGGGCTCGTCACCGAACATTACCTTCGGAGATTCAAGAACGAGCGTCAGATCATGGCAAGCCTCGACCATCCGAACATTGCAAGACTTCTGGATGGCGGAACAACCAACGACGGACTGCCCTACTTCGTCATGGAGTACATCGAGGGGCAGAAAATTGACGAGTATTGTGATTCGCGCAAACTAGGAACGGCGGAGCGGCTCAAGTTGTTCTGCGAAGTGTGCGCCGCGGTGCAGTATGCACACCAGAGCCTGGTGGTGCACCGAGATCTGAAACCCGCGAACATTCTTGTAACGGCAAACGGTGTTCCGAAGCTTCTGGATTTTGGTATTGCGAAGCTACTCGAACCCGAACTGTTCTTCCAAACGGTGGATCCGACGGCAATGGCGCGCCCTATGACTCCCGAGTACGCGAGTCCGGAACAAATTCGGGGCGAGGCGGTAACCACCGCAAGCGACGTGTATTCACTGGGAGTGGTTCTGTACCGTTTGCTCACGGGGCATCCGCCTTACCGGATGGACACAAACGGTTCGTTACTGGATATGGCGCGCGCAATTTCGGATGCCGTGCCTGAGCGGCCCAGTCTCGCGATCAACCGAATCGAAACCATTACCGATAGCGATGGGACCGCTTTAACGCTGACACCAGATTACGTGAGCAGCATTCGCGATGGTCGCCCGGCAATTCTACGGAGGAAGTTAGAGGGGGACCTCGACAACATTGTTTTGAAAGCTCTCCGCAAAGAACCGGACCGCCGATATGGATCGGCCCAGCAGTTTGCGGACGACATACAAAGGTATCTCGAGGGCCGTCCGATCGTGGCGCGTCCTGACACGCTGCGGTACCGGACGGGAAAGTTTGTTCGACGAAACAAGGCTGTGGTTGCAGCGACCGCGCTGCTCATCCTGTCGCTGGCGGGCGGACTGATCGCAACGGCGCGGGAAGCGCGGATCGCGCGCGAACAACGAGCCAGAGCTGAGCATCGCTTTAATGACGTGCGAAAGCTGGCGAACTCGCTTTTGTTCGACGTTCACGATTCAATCCAGAATCTGCCTGGCGCAACGCCGGCGCGACAAATGATCGTGCAGAGCGCCCTTACGTATCTGGACAGTCTGGCAAAAGAGTCCTCAGGAGACCCGTCGCTGCAACGGGAACTGGCGATGGCCTACGAGAAAGTCGGCGATGTTCAGGGATGGGATGTACGTTCAAACCTGGGAGACACGGCCGGCGCCTTGCAGAGCTACGAGAAGTCGCATGTGATTCGGGAAGCGCTTGTAGCAGCGAATCCGAAGGACGAGCGTAGCCGCGCAGACCTTGCCGAGACTTATAACAAGCTCGGTTCCATCCAACTGCAGATGGGGAAACAGAATGACGCCCTAACATGGCTGCGGAAGGCGCTTGAGCTTCGAAAGGAATTGGCCGCCAGTGCAGGGCCGGACGACCGCGATGCACAGATGAATCTGGCGATTGCGTACGACGGCATCGGCGATGTTCTGGCTGACGGAGGCGTATTTGAGTTAGCTCTCGATAACAACAGGGATGGCCTGGCGATTTTCGAATCACTTCATGCCGCGGACCCAAAGCATCCGCGCTACCGGCGCGCGATTTCGATTGAGCACAAGAAGATTGGGGGCATCCTGGAGGCGATGGGCAAGCTGGATCTTGCGCTGGGGGAATACCAGAAGGCTCTGCCGACCGACGAAGCGCTGGTAGCCGAAGATCCTAACAATGCACTCGCGAAACGCGACCTGACGATTACGTACGGAAGCATCGGAGACGTGCTGCTAAAAACCGGCGACTTGTCGGGCGCTTTAAAGCAATTCCAGAAGGCGCTTGCCATGGATGAGGCGCTGGCGGCGGCCGATCCGAAGGATGCGTGGGCGGCAAAATATGTTCTGTCGAATCGCGGGAAAGTGGGCGATGTGCTGCTGAAGACGGGAGACTATACAGGCGCGGAATCCGCTTATAAACAGGCTACGGCAGAAGCTGAGAAGCGCGCGTCGCTGGATGCAACCCACGCCGGAGCGCAGCGTGATGTTGCAGAAACATACGCAAGGATGGGCGGATTGTATTTCAACTGGGCGTCGCATCCGGGGATGGGGCTGGGAGAAAGGAAACGAAATTTGCTGACGGCGCGCTCGTGGTATGAGAAGAGCGTGGGGATTTGGCGAGACATGCGGGCAAAGAAAACCTTGCTTGGTTTGGACGCTCATGCGCCGGAGGAAGCAAGCGCATCACTGGCGGCGTGTCAGGCTGCGCTGGAACGGTTAGGTGTGCCGGACAGTGTGAAGGAAGCGAAAAGGCAGTAGAGCAGTTCTCAGTTCTCAGTTCTCAGTTCGCGGTTCTCAGTTTTTGGCTCGCAGCTGTCAGCTTTCAGCTGTCAGTTCAGTTCTTGATTCGCGGTTTTCAATATCAACTTACGTGGGTTGGGGCGAAAGTTCTCAAGGTTTACAGAGTCAGCTCGCGCGTCGTAACGTGTTGTTTGAAATGGGGTGAATATCTTGAGAACTCATGATGAAGTGGCGACGTTACGTAACCTCTGAGGAGGCCGGCCCAATCGATGACTCTCGTCGACTGACAGCTAAAGACTAAAACGGGCGTTCGCACCAACCATTCGAGATCCCGGTTGGCAGTTGTTGGTGAAATGGCGAGATTACGCCAGTTAGATTGCCATTTGGGGCTGGGGCATGCCTAGGTTCGGGAACTGATCGCAGCAGAACCACGTACTGCCTAGGTAGATGCGGCCCCGAAGATTATTACGACTCGGCGTCTTCTTCTTCCTTGGATATCTGACGCTTTCATTCGTAGCCGCGGTCTTCATGGCAGAGGGAACGCTCCACCCCGGGCGGCGCTTTCTGTCTGCTAAAGACAAGATGCAAGCGCAGGGAATGGCTCATAGCCATGAGTCCGAGTTGACCAACATTGCTATCCTGGCACGTGACGGAGTAACTCTCAGCGCCTGGAGCATCCGGCCCCTCAACGACAATGGGAGAGCCGTGATTCTGCTGCACGGTCTCAGCGACAACCGCCTGGGTATGATCGGCTATGCCGAACTATTGCTGAGCCACGGTTTCAGCGTCCTCATGCCAGATGCTCGGGCGCACGGAAATAGTGGTGGCCAACTCGCCACCTATGGCCTAGTGGAGTCGGAGGATATTCACCGCTGGTTTGATTGGCTCCAACAGAGTCAACATCCGGGTTGTATCTTCGGTTTCGCAGAGTCCATGGGCGCGGCGCAACTCCTGCAATCGCTGCAAGCTGAACCGCGCTTTTGTGCAGTTGCAGCTGAATCGCCTTTTTCGAGTTTTCGCGAGATTGCCTATGATCGTGTTGGGCAGTTCTTTGATACTGGCCCGTGGCTGGGGCGGACAGTCCTGCGGCCCGTTGTCGAGTTCGCATTTGGCTATGCCAGATGGAAATACAAGCTGAACTTCGAGCAGGTTTCACCGGAAAGGATAGTGGCAAACACCAAGGTTCCAGCAATGCTCATCCATGGACGAAACGATAGCAACATTCCGATTCGCCATTCTCAGCGAATCGCGGCTGACAATCCAACGCTGGTCCTATGGGAAGTGCCCGATACGGATCACTGCGGCGCAATCAGCACTTCGCGCCAGGAGTTTGAGCAGCGGCTCATACGCTGGTTTGACAGTCATTCAACCACACGAGGCTGACTGTTCTCCTCGCGTTCGAAGGCACCCTAAACATAGTTGTTGTTAACAGGCGTTCTCACAAGCTTGCGCCGTTTGTTCGCCAAAATCCGGGTCAATGAGTGTAATGGCGATGTAACGTCAACTACCGTTCCTGTGCCGTGAGGGCTGATCGGCAATCATTGACTCATTTGGCGGTCTTCACGATGCAGCCGCTCAGTGTGTACCGCCACACCTCACGGTGACTTTCTCTGATTACGGCAACATGCTCGGGCAACTCCACACCATCTATGGTCTTGTAGGTATAGGTGTAGATCAGGCGGTTGCCCGGCTCCAGCTTCCCATCTTCGCCTCTCGTCAATGTGCTCAGAAGGAAGCCCTGCGGCCCAGATGCAAACGATGTCATAAACCCTGTCGGCTGCGGGCCTTTCAATGTTGCGGACTGCAAGCGCATATCGGACGCAAGAACCATCTCGACATTAGAAGTCTGCATCTTGAAGGTGAGCTTGTAGCCGGAACGAGATTGCTCGAAAGAGACCGGCGTATCGGGATTCGGAAGGAACCTGCCGGTACCTGCGTCCAACCAGGTATCTAGGCCCCTCTGCACCGCGTGCTTCAGCAGGCCCTCGGCCATACCGCCATGGGGAAGCTTTTCTTCCGCATCGTCGGTGAGTCCGGACGAAACGAAAACACTTTGCCGCGTCACCACGACACGGTTCTGAATCGGCTGAAAGATCCTTTCGAGTTCCTCGTCTGTCCCTTCATCTCCTACGCGAGTCGTCTCAGTGAAGTGCTCCTTCCAGCTGAAATCGACAGCGCAATCGAAGGACTGCAAGTTCCTGTTGAATGGAGCATCGTATTTCTCGCGCACTTGATTGAGTAGTTCTTGGTCTGAAGTTGTCGATTGAGGGTGGCAAAGCACGGTGCAAAAGCAAAGCAAGACCAACGCACGATTCATCTGCATCACTTGATCCCCACTGAGCGCAGCGTAGGGCCGAACTGAGAATTGTATACGTGCAAACCGGAAGTTAATGTCAACTGTTGTTAACAGGCGATTACACCAACCACTCCCTCAGAGCACCATGACCAAG
>Ga0207683_10001692_pt1 | contig 19745 bp, 12 predicted proteins | sample KBSM73metaG_FD_184333 | JGI IMG/M metagenome (GOLD analysis project Ga0207683, IMG submission 184333) | Miscanthus rhizosphere microbial communities from Kellogg Biological Station, Michigan, USA - KBS M7-3 metaG (SPAdes) (version 2) | ecosystem: Host-associated > Plants > Roots > Rhizosphere >... | reverse complement strand
GATTGATCTTTATCGGCGCCACCGACGACAGCCGCTTCCGCGCCTTTGAGACCAAGACCGGCAAGGAGCTTTGGACTTACAAGATGGAGGCCAGCGCGCATGCCTCGCCCGTCAGCTATCGGGGGACGGACGGCAAGCAGTATGTCGCGGTGGTGGCGACCGGCGGGGCCTTCGTGCACAGCCCGCCGGTGGGCGACAGCCTGATCGTGTTCGGTCTGCCGTAAACTTCAGCTGCGAAAAGCCAGTTGCAAAAATAAAGAGGGCGCGTCCGTTTGATGGGCGCGCCCTCTTGTCTTGTCATGCTGAATTAGCGGGACGCCGTCTTGTCCAGTTTTTTATCCAGCTTCTCCGCCATGGACAGGTGCATCTTCACCGCCTGGTCGGTGGTGGCGGCGAATTCCTTGATGGCGCGATTGTCACCGCTCTTGGCGTAACCGCGCATCAGGATGTTGGCTTCCTTATGGGCGGCGACCTGTTGATCGATGTAACGGTCATCGAAATTTGCCGCCTTGGCGCCGCGCAGGTCATCCAGCAATCCCTGGCGGCGATTATCGACATGGGCCGGCGGGGTGATGTTGATGTTATTGCTGGCCAGGGTTTTCTTCAGCTGATCGGTTGTTCCGGTATGGGCCTCGATCATCTTATTGGCGAAATCCTTCACCGCCGGGGACTGAGCCCGCTGCGCGGCAATCTTGCCCGCCTCGACCTCATACATGTCGCTGATGGCGGCGGCATTGACAAAGCCTTTGGTGGTGGTTGTCATCTCCGCGGAAACCTTGCCCACCAACCCGGCGGTGGTGTCCTTGATGGCGCTCATGGTTTCCGAACTGGTGCCGGGCTTGGGGCTTTGGTGTCCGGGTTGATCGACGGGCGCGGCAAAGGCTGCGCCTCCCATCAGAAACAAAGCCGAAGCGGCACCGCGTAGTGTACGATTCATGGCAATCTCCTGAAGCAAAACTCCGGTCATAAGAACGTTTGACGGAACCCAAGGTTGCTGTTTCCGTTCGCAGAACGGGAGAAGTTCCATGGCCATGAAACTGGAAGGTTCCTGCCGTTGCGGCGCCGTGCATTTCTCGGTGCTCAGCCACGCGCCCTATCCCTATCAGCTTTGCTATTGCTCCATCTGCCGCAAGACGGCGGGCGGCGGCGGCTTCGCCATCAACCTGTCAGCCGACAACCGGACCTTGAAGGTACGCGGAAAGAAGGCGATCAACGTCTACCGCGCCAAAATTGACGACGGCAAAGGGCATTGCGAAACCAGCACCGGGGAACGCAATTTCTGCAAAAAATGCGGCACGGCGCTTTGGCTGTTTGATCCGCAATGGCCGGAGCTGGTGCACCCCTTTGCTTCGGCGATCGACACCAAGCTGCCTGTACCGCCCTCCAAGGTGCATCTGATGCTGAAATTCAAGGCGCCGTGGGTGAAGCCGGATTTTGGGCGCGGCGACGCCAAGTTCCAGCTTTATCCCAAGCTGTCGATCGAGGAATGGCACCGCCGGCGCGGCCTATGGATCGAATGAAGTGGATTGATTGAAGGGCTAGCGTGCCGCCAGCTTCTCACGCATGGCAAGCGCGCACTCGCTTGTCACGGTGAAATAGCGCTGCACGGCGTCGGCGCCGATCTCATAAGGATGCACTTCGCCGGCGCGGCGCAAGCGGACCAGCCGGCCGCGGTCCCAGGCGTCATCGAATTCGGAATGGTTGGACATGATGACCGTGGCGCCCGCTGCCTTGGCCGCGTCGGCCATCTTTTTCTGGGATGCGATATAGGTGTCGTAACGCGCCACGTCCTTGGGGAAATTGAAGGCAGTGCCGCCGGAATAGGCGATGGTGACGGGCTTGTTATGGTCCTTGACGGTGAAAATCATCGACAAAGTGCCCAGGGTGTGGCCCGGGGTGGAGACCAAGGTGATGCTGTCATCGCCCAGAGTGATCTTCTGGCCATCTTCGCCCACGATATCGCGCTTGGGGACGCCACCGGGGATGTTGACGTTCTTCTCGATCAGGTCCCAATCGGGCGCACCCATCACCACATGGGCACCATAACGCTCCTGCAACAGCCGCGCGCCTTCGTCATGATCGCCATGGGCATGGGTGATGATGACATATTTGATGGTCTTGGGATCGAGCCCCAGTTTCTTCAGCCCGTCCACGATTTCGGGCTCCACCGCATAATTGTAGAGCGTGTCGATCAGGATAATGCCGCCCGAGGTGCGAAGCGCCCAGGCGGAATGGATCTTGGTGCCCACCCAATAAAGATTGTCGAACATCTTGGCCGGTTCGGCATACCAGGTGGCGCGTTCGGGAATCGGACGTGGAACAGTTGCGCCCGCGCCGCCGCCGACCGGGTTATCCGGCACGACACAGAGCCGCGCTATGGTGCCGGGGAAATCGGTGCCTTCGGCTTTCTTGGCGGCGGACAGGTGGGCATCGACGGCGGGTTGGGCCGCAGCGCCCAGCGAGGTCGCGGTGATCAGCAGCGCGGCAAGGAACTTTCTCATTTCAGCGATGCGAGGCGTTGAAGGAATCCAGGCCTTTGGAGCCGGGGCACAATTCTTTTTCCGACAGCCGGTTGAGTGGCGCCGCCACGGTGTTGAGATTGGCGTGCATGTCCTTAGGGGATGAATCCATATAGATCAGGCCGGTGACCAGTTCACCCGCCGCGGCGCGGCTTTGCAGATAATTCATCGCGCCGATCTTGTCGAAGGGATCATAGTCGGCGGCGAGCTTGGCCAACCTTAAGGTCGAGCCGTCATGCAGCGCCACTTCTTCGGTGGTGCCGGGTGCGTATTCGACCTTGATGGCTTCGCGCGGCTCCATGATATCCAGCCGGTTGACCGCTTCATTGTGGTCACGGACAAAATCATAGGCCTTTGTCGAGCCCGCATGATTGTTGAAGGCGACGCAGGGGCTGACGATATCGATAAAGGCGGGGCCGGGATGGCTCATCGCCGCCATGATCAAGGGCACCATCTGCTGCTTGTCACCGGAAAAGCTGCGCCCCACAAAGGTCGCGCCCACCATCAGCGCCATGCTGACCAGATCGAGCGGGGAGTCGGCATTGAAGCCGCCGGCCTTGCTCTTGGAGCCTTTGTCGGCGGTGGCGGAGAACTGGCCCTTGGTCAGGCCGTATACGCCGTTATTCTCGGTGATATAGACCATGTTCACGCCACGGCGCACACAATGCACGAACTGGCCCAGCCCGATGGACGCGGAATCGCCGTCGCCGGAAATGCCCAGATAGAGCAGGTCGCGGTTGGCGAGATTGGCGCCGGTCAAGACCGACGGCATGCGGCCATGCACGGAATTGAAGCCATGGCTCTGGCCCAACAGATAGTCCGGCGTCTTGGAGGAGCAGCCAATGCCCGACAGCTTGGCGACGCGATGCGGCTCAATATTCAGTTCAAAGCAGGCCTGGATGATGGCGAAGGAAATCGAGTCATGGCCGCAGCCGGCGCACAGGGTCGAGACCGAGCCTTCATAATCGCGGTGGGTATAGCCCAGTTTGTTCACCGGAATCGCGGGATGGCGCAGTTTTGGCTTGGCGATATAGGTCATTCCGCGGCTTCCCTGGAGGTGAGCGACAGGCGTTCCGAAATGGCCGCGATAATAAAGCGGGCGGTGATCGGGGTGCCGTCAAAATGCAGGATGGAAATAAAACGGGCTGGATCGATGCCGCATTCATTGACCAGCAGCGAGCGCATTTGGGCGTCGCGATTCTGTTCCACCAGGAAGACCTGGTCGTGGGCATTGATGAAATCAGCTACGGATTCGGGGAAGGGGAAAGCTCGTAGCCGCATGGTGTCCAGCTGTACCCCTTCCTCGGCCAGGGTGGCCATGGCTTCGCGTACCGCGGGCGCGCTGGAGCCGAAATAGATCAGGCCATGCTTGGCTTTCTTGCTGGCGTGTTCGATGACCGGCGCGGGAACCAGCGACTTGGCGGTCTCGAACTTGCGCAGCAGCCGCTGCATATTGTCCTGATAGACCGGGCCTTCCTCGCTGTATTTGGCGAAGCGGTCGCGGCTGGTGCCGCGGGTGAAGAAGGCGCCCTTGGTGGGATGGGTGCCGGGGAGGGTGCGATAAGGAATCGCGTCGCCATCCACATCCAAATAGCGGCCGAAGGTTTTGCCAGTTTCCAATTCTTCCGCTGTCATCAACTTGCCGCGGTCATAGACCTTGGAATCGTCCCAAGTGAAAGGCTGGCACAGCCAGTCATTCATGCCGATGTCCAAGTCTTCCAGCACAAACACGGGAGTCTGCAGCCGCTCGGCCAGGTCGAAGGACTGGGCGCAGAATTCAAACAATTCCCTGGGATCTTCCGGCAGCATCAGCACATGTTTGGTGTCGCCATGGCTGGCATAGGCGCAGATCATCAAATCGGCCTGCTGGGTGCGGGTAGGCATGCCGGTGGAAGGGCCGCCGCGTTGCACGTCGATGATCACGGCGGGGATTTCCGCGAAATAGGCCAGACCCAGAAATTCCTGCATCAGGGAAATGCCGGGGCCGGACGTGGCGGTGAAGGCGCGCGCTCCATTCCAACCCGCCCCGATCACCGTGCCGATGGCGGAGATTTCGTCTTCCGACTGCACAATGGCGTATTTGTTCTGCTTGGTTTCCGCATCCATCCGGTATTTGCGGCAATGTTGGGCAAAGGCCTCCGCTACCGACGTGGAGGGTGTGATGGGATACCAGGCCGCCACCGTGGCGCCGCCATAGACGCAGCCCAGGCCGGCGGCGTCATTGCCGCTAACAAAAATACGGTCACCCACCGCATCGGCCTTCTCGATTCTGAGGCCGCAGACATCGGCAAGATTGTCGCGCGCATAATCATGACCCATGCGCAGCGCCTGCTGGTTGGGGGCGATCAGCGCATCCTTGCCCTTATATTGTTCGCCGATCAGTTTTTCCAAAACCGTCAGATCGATGCCCAGAAGCTGGGCCAGCGCCCCGACATAAATGATGTTCTTGAACAGCTGGCGCTGGCGCGGGTCTTTATAGGTGGCGTTGCTTATTTCCGTCAGCGGCATGCGGATGACATTGATGTCATCGCGAAATTTCGACAGCGGAACGGGGCGCGAGGAATCGTAGAACAGATAACCGCCCGGATCGATGGAAGCGATATCCTTGTCCCAAGTCTGGGGATTCATCGCCACCATCAGGTCGACGCCGCCGCGCCGGCCCAACCATCCCTTGCCCGAGACGCGCACTTCATACCAGGTGGGAAGGCCCTGAATGTTGGAAGGGAAGATATTGCGCGAGGCGACCGGCACGCCCATGCGCAGGATGGAGCGGGCGAACATTTCATTGGCCGATGCCGAGCCCGAGCCATTGACGTTGGCGAACTTCACCACAAAGTCGTTGACGGATTTTACTTGCGGCATGCGTACTCCGTCTTGGGCGCTTCCAGCAGGAATTTCTGCATGTCCCAGGCCCCTGTGGGGCAGCGCTCGGCGCAAAGCCCGCAATGCAGGCAGAGATCTTCGTCCTTGGCCATCACCCGGCCGGTCCTGAGGGCGCTGGAAATATAAAGGTCCTGATCCTGGTGCAGCGCGGGCGCTGTCAGCCGTTCCCGCAAATCACTTTCCTCGCCATTGGCGGTGAAGGTGATGCAATCCATCGGGCAGATATCGACACAGGCATCGCATTCGATGCATTTGGGCGTGTCGAACACGGTCTGCACGTCGCAATTCAGGCAGCGCTGGGCTTCCAGGAAAGCCTGTTTGATGTCAAAGCCCAGTTCCACTTCCAGCTTGACGTCCTTCAGAGTCTTTTCGATCGGAGCGTGCGGCACCTTGTAGCGAAGGTCGTTGGAGATATCGTTGTCATAGCTCCATTCATGAATGCCCATTTTCTGGCTGGACAGGTTGACCATCGGCGGTGGGCGCTGACCGACATCCTTGCCCTGGCACACCAGGTCGATGGAAATGGCGGCGTCATGGCCATGCGCCACCGCCCAGATGATGTTCTTGGGACCGAAAGCGGCGTCGCCACCGAAGAAGACCTTGGGATTGGTGGATTGCATGGTCGCGGGATTGACCTTGGGCATGTCCCATTTGTCGAATTCCAAGCCGATATCGCGTTCGATCCAAGGGAAGGCATTCTCCTGGCCCACTGCCACCAGCACGTCATCGCATTCCATCACCACATCCGGCTCGCCGGAGGGCACCAGGCTGCGCCGGCCCTTGGCGTCGAATTCGGCTTTGACCTTCTGGAACTTCACCCCCGTCAGCTTGCCGCCCGCATGGAGGAATTCCAAAGGCACCAGGAAATTGTGGATGGGGATGCCTTCATGCATGGCGTCTTCCTTTTCCCAGGGAGACGCTTTCATTTCCCCAAAGCCCGAGCGCACAACCACATTGACCTGATCGCCGCCCAGCCGGCGCGAGGTGCGGCAGCAGTCCATGGCGGTATTGCCGCCGCCCAGCACAATCACCCGCTTGCCGATGCTGGTGGTATGGCCGAAGGACACCGATGACAGCCAGTCGATGCCGATATGGATATTGGCGGATGCTTCCTTACGGCCGGGAATCTCCAATTCGCGGCCGCGTGGCGCGCCGCAGCCGACAAAGATGGCGTCGTAATTCTCCGCCAGCAGGGCTTTGAGGGAGCCGATCTTCTCTCCCAATCTCAGTGTCGGCTGAAGATCGAGAATGTAATTCACTTCCTCGTCCAGCACGGTTTCCGGCAGGCGGAATTTGGGAATTTGAGTGCGCATCATGCCGCCGGCGCTGGCGTCGCCGTCGTACAGCACTACCTCGTACCCCAAAGGCAGAAGGTCACGCGCCACAGTCAGCGAGGCAGGCCCCGCGCCGATCAAGGCCACCCGCTTGCCGTTCTTGGTTGCAGGAGGCACAGGCATCCGCCCCTTGACGTCATCCTTGTTGTCGGCGGCGACGCGCTTAAGACGGCAGATGGCGACGGGTTCCGGCTTGCCGGTAACTTCTTCCACCCGGCCGCGGCGGCAGGCGGGCTCGCAGGGCCGGTCGCAAGTGCGTCCCAGCACGCCGGGAAACACATTGGAATGCCAGTTGACCATGTAAGCGTCGGAATAACGCCCGGCCGCGATCATGCGGATATATTCGGGCACAGGGGTGTGGGCGGGGCAGGCCCATTGGCAATCCACGACTTTGTGAAAGTAATCGGGATTGGCGATGTCGGTGGCTTTCATGCCACCGGCGGAATTGCTGTTCGCCGCCTGGGGCGACGCGTCACTCACGGATGCACTACTCATGCGCTGACTTTGTCCCCACTGACATGCCCCATACGCGGACCAACGTCTTACGGAATGATTCAGCTATGTCGGTCGTTGTGCGTGCTCTTTGTTTTTAGCATGTCCGGGGGTATGGCCGGCTGCTTCCTGTTTCCCTGACGCTTGATATTAGCGAGGCCAACAGCCCGGCAAAAGGGTTCGTTGGCGGGGTGGTTACGCTCTTTAAAAGACGTTGTATTACAGGCTGTTGCTGCACCGCATCATAGGCACAGATGTTATGAAGCTTTGGCCATGTCCACAGGATGGCCGGCGAAATATTCCATCGCCGCTTCCACGCCACCGCCGGCCAAGTTGACGCCCGCCAGCTTCAAGCCCATTTCGCAGCCGGCAAGCGTCGCCAACAGGGTCAGATCGTTGCTGAAGCCCAGATGGCCGATGCGGAAGGTGCGGCCCTTGATCTTGCCCAGCGCCGAGCCCAGCGACAGGTCGAAACGCTGCAGGATGGTTTTGCGCAAAGCATCCGCGTCCACGCCCTTGGGCACGATCACGCCGGTGAGGATGGGAGAATGCAAATCCTTGTCGGCGCATTGCACCGGCAAGCCCCAGGCTTCCACCGCGCTGCGTACACCCGCCGACCATCTCTTGTGGCGGGCAAAGACATTGTCCAGGCCTTCCGATTCCAGCATCTCAATCGCTTCATGCAGGCCATAGAGCAGATTGGTGTTGGGCGTGTAGGGATAATAGCCCGTCTTGTTCATCTCGATGATTTCGTCCCAGGCCCAATAGGATTTGGGCAGCTTGGCAGTCTTGGACGCTTCAATGGCGCGCGGCGACAAAGCGTTGAACGACAGTCCCGGCGGCAGCATCAGGCCTTTCTGCGAACCGCTGACGGTCAAGTCCACGCCCCATTCGTCGTGACGGAAGTCGGCGCTGGCCAGGCCGGAAATGCTATCCACGATCAACAAAGCGGGATGTTTGGCGGCGTCGATGGCTTTGCGCACCGCCGGAATGTTGGAAGTTACGCCGGTCGAGGTTTCGTTGTGCACGACGCACACCGCCTTGATGCGATGTTCCTTGTCCTTCTCCAGCCGCTCTTGAATCAAATTGGCCTGCACGCCATGCCGCCAGCCCGGCGCTTCCGGCAAATCGGAATCGCTGCCCGGCCATTCCAGGACTTCGGGGGAGAGGCCCAGCCGCTTGGCCAGCCGCGCCCACAGTGCGGCGAACTGGCCCGTCTCGTACATCACCACGTGATCGCCGGGCGACAACACATTCACCAGCGCGGCTTCCCAGGCGCCGGTGCCGGACGAGGGATAGATCATCACCGGATGCTGGGTTTTGAAGATGCGGCGGATGGCTTGGGTGACTTGCAGACCAAGCGCGCCGAATTCCGGGCCGCGATGATCGATGGTGGGCAGGCTCATGGCGCGCAGAATGCGAGCGGGCACCGGACTGGGGCCGGGGATCTGCAAAAAGTGATGGCCGGTGGGATGGAAATCGAGTGTGAGCATGACCGCCCCTGAATGTTCTGGTTTTGTGTTCTAGGGCTAAAATGCTATGGTTGTTGGCATAGAATTGCAAACAGGCCGCTCAAGGGCCGTGCTCCTTTCAAGGCTTGATTTCACGTGCTGATCCGAACCGTCTCCGGCACGGTTTCCAATGAAACCAGCGAATTGTTGTCGCGGCGCTTGGGGGCCGAGACCCAGGGCGAAGTGCTGTTCGATGATGGGGCGCGGGGCCGCTATGCGACAGACGCATCCATCTATCAGGTCATGCCGGTGGGTGTGTTTGTGCCCCGTGACGATACCGATGTCGCGGTGGCCATCGATATTGCCCGTGACTTGAAAGTGCCTGTCCTGCCGCGTGGCGCCGGCACCAGCCAGTGCGGCCAGACGGTGGGCGCTGCGCTGGTGATCGATAACAGCAAATATCGTCGCGCCATACTTGAAGTCGATGTGGAGAACCGCACCGCCAAGGTCGAGCCGGGGCTGGTGCTGGATCATCTCAATGCTGCATTAAAGAAGCACCGCTTGTGGCATCCGGTGGATGTCTCCACCAGCGCCCAGGCTACGCTAGGCGGCATGGCGGGCAACAACAGCTGTGGTTCGCGCTCCATCGCTTACGGCAACATGGTGCACAATGTGCTGGGCGCCACTGCCTGGCTGTCGGACGGCAGCAAAGTGACGTTCGGGCCGGTGGAAGATCTCACGGGGCGCGGGGCCGAGATCGCCTCCTTTGTGCGCAATCTGGCGATGCGTCACCGCAATGACATCGAAGCCAACTGGCCCAAAGTGCTGCGGCGTGTAGCTGGCTACAATCTGGATATTTTCGACAACCAGAATGAGCGGCCTTACACCAATGACGGCGGTGTGAATCTGGCGCATCTGTTGGTGGGGTCAGAAGGCACCTTGGCTTTCACCAAGGACCTGACGCTGAAGCTCGTGCCTCTGCCGCGCAATCGCGTGCTGGGCGTGGTGAATTTCACCAGCTTCCATGTCGCGATGGATTCGGCACAGCATATCGTGCGGCTGAATCCCAGCGCGGTGGAGTTGGTGGACCGCATCATGATCGAGTTGGCGCTGTCCAATCCGGTATTCCGGCCTACGATGGAATCCGCTTTGAACGGGCGCCCCGAGGCCATCCTGCTGGTGGAATTTTCGGGGGAGGACAAGCCGGCACTGGTGAAAAAACTAAAAGACCTGGTGGCGCTGATGGGCGATCTGGGTCAGCCCGGCAGTGTGGTGGAAATGCAGGATGAGGTGCCGCAGAAGAATCTGTGGGAAGTGCGCAAAGCCGGCCTGAATATCATGATGAGCCTGAAGGGCGACGGCAAACCGGTGAGCTTCATCGAGGATTGCGCCGTGCCACTGCAACATCTGGCGGAATATACTGCGGCGCTAACCGATGTGTTTACCCGCAACGGCACCCACGGCACCTGGTATGCCCATGCCTCGGTGGGCACCCTGCATGTGCGGCCCATTCTGGATATGCGCCGCGACGGCGCGGGGAAAATGCGCCGCATCGCCGAAGAAGCCAGCGAGTTGGTGCGAAAATATAAAGGCGCCTTCAGCGGCGAGCATGGCGACGGCTTGTGCCGGGGTGAATGGATCGCCTGGCAATTCGGGCCCAAACTGTATGACGGTTTGCGCGCTATCAAACAGAAGATGGACCCGATAGGTCTGTTCAGTCCCAATCGGATCATCGATCCGCCGCGCATGGATGACGCGGCATTGTTCCGATTCCCGCCGCCCGGCAGCGAGCATCCTTACACCGTGCGTCCTTTGCAGACGGTGCTGGATTGGTCGGAGTGGAATGTTCAGAACGATCCGGTTAGCGAGAAAACCTCGTTGCCTGGCAGCGGCGGCGACCCGGCGCATGGCTTCGCCAAGGCGGCGGAGATGTGCAACAACAATGGGCATTGCCGCAAATTCGATGCCGGCACCATGTGCCCCAGCTACCGCGTCACCCGCGACGAGCAGCATCTCACCCGTGGCCGCGCCAACAGCTTGCGGTTGGCCTTGTCGGGACAGTTGGGACCGGATGCGCTGACCAGCCAAGCGATGTTCGACACATTGGACCTTTGCGTCTCCTGCAAAGGCTGCAAGCGCGAATGTCCCACCGGCGTGGACATGGCCAAGATGAAGGTGGAGTTCTTGGCCCATTATAAAGCCAAGCATGGCTTCAGCCTGAAAGACCGCCTGATTGCGCATCTGCCGGACTATGCCGATGCGCTCAGCCGCATCGCCGGTTTGATGAATTTGCGCGATCGCTTACCGGGGCTTGCCTGGCTCAGCGAGAAGATTGGCGGCTTTTCGGCGCGGCGGCCGTTGCCGCGCTGGCGTTCCGACACGTTCTGGGCGTCGTATGACCCGAGCCTGTTTTCCACCCGCGAACAGGCGATCACGGCGGCGCCCAAAGCCGCGGCGCTGTTTGTCGATACCTTCAACGGCACGTTTGAAAGTGAAAATGCGCTGGCTGCGGCGCGCGTGCTCAAAAAAGCCGGTTACACTTTATACCTCGTGCAAAAAGAGCAGGGCCAGCATTGCTGCGGCCGTACCTTTCTGGCGGTCGGGATGGTGGACAAGGCCAGGGAACGGCTTGAAGCTTTGTTGATTGACGTATTGCCGCTGGCGCGTGCCGGTGTGGCCATTGTCGGGCTGGAGCCTTCGTGTCTTTTGACCTTGCGGGACGAAGCCCTTTCGCTAGGCCTGGGCGATACGGCGAAAATCGTGTCGTCACAGGCTTTGCTGCTGGAAGAATTTCTGGCGCGTGAGGCGAAAGCCGGCCGTTTCGCCTTGGCGTTCAAGCCGGCGCCGGCGCCCATCCTGTTGCACGGCCATTGTCATCAGAAGGCATTCGGGGCGGTGGCGCCGATACTGGAGGTGCTGAAACTGATCCCGGATGCCAAACCGGAACTGATCGAGACCTCCTGCTGCGGCATGGCCGGCAGCTTCGGCTATGACGTCGACCATTATAATGTGTCGATGCAGATGGCGGAGCTGAGCTTGCTTCCCGCGGTGCGCAAGAATCCCGCCGCCATTGTCGTGGCCGATGGCACCAGTTGCCGCCATCAGATTGCCCATGGCGCAGGCCGCCAGGCGCGTCATGTTGCCGTCCTGCTGGACGAGCTTTCCTAGCGGGTAGCCAGGGGGGCCAAAACCCGGCATCATCCGCTCAACAATAATCCGTGTGTTAAGGGGAAGCGATGAAACGGGAAAAATTGGCCCTTGCCTTGCTGTTGACGGCTGCCGGAGGCGCGCTGGCGCAAGCTCCGGTCCCGGTAAACGGCACCACCATCGCGCCGCATCCGCTGCAAAGCTTCACACCGATCACCGACCAAGTGCTGCGCAATCCTGATCCTTCCGACTGGGTCATGATGCGCGGCAATTACGAAAATTGGGGCTTCAGCAAGCTCGACCAGATCAACAAGACCAATGTGAAGGGCCTGCAACTGGTATGGGCCCGCACCATGGAGCCCGGCGTCAATGAGGCGACCCCGATCATCTATAAAGGCGTGATGTTTCTGGGCAATCCCAATGACGTGATCCAGGCGATCGACGCCGCCACCGGCGACCTGCTGTGGCAATATCGCCGCAATCTGCCGTCGCAAGAGGCGTTTCACAACAATTTCTGGGGCCAGCGCAAGCGCAGTGTCTTTTTGTACGACGACAAGCTTTATACCGTCACGCGCGACAATTTCCTGTTGGCGCTGGATGCCAAGACCGGCAAGGCGTTGTGGGAAGTCAATCGCGGCGGCGATCTCTACATCACCAACACCACCGGCCCGATTGTGGTCGATGGCGTGGTGATCGCGGGCAGCAACTGCCAGGAAGCGGCGCAAGGTTGTTATGTCACCGGCAATGACGCGGCCACCGGCAAGGAATTGTGGCGCAACAATCTGATCCCCAAAAAAGGCGAGCCGGGGGATGAGACCTGGGGCGGCATGCCGTTCGAAAAGCGCTGGATGACGGATGTCTGGGGTCCGATCACCTATGATCCCGAATTGAATCTCGCCTTCTACGGCTCCAGCGGCGTCGGGCCATCCTCCGACACCCAGCGCGGTGTGAAGGGTGTTGCGACTTTGGCCGGCAGCAATACGCGGTTCGCCGTCGATCCCAAAACCGGGAAGATCGCCTGGAAGCACCAGGTGTTTCCGCAAGACAATGCCGACCAGGAATGCACCTTTGAGATGATGCCGATCACCACACCGGTGAATCCCGATCCCAAGGCCAAGGGCATGATGGCGGTAGGCCGCAAGGTTCAATCCGCCAGCCGCCGGACTCTGACAGGCGTGCCGTGCAAGACATCGATCATGTGGAGCTTTGACGCCGCCAAGGGCGATTTTCTTTGGGCCAAGTCGACCGTCTACCAGAATCTGGTCAAAGACATTGATGCGAAAGGCAAGGTTACGCCCAACCCTGAAATGTTCATTACCGATTACAGCAAGACCTATCAGCAATGTCCCACCCATGCGGGTGGGCGCGACTGGCCTTTCTCCGCTTACAGCCCGCAGACCAATGTGATGTATGTGGAGCTGCAGAATCTCTGCGCCAATTACCGGGTGCGCGTCGACAACATCCCCAGCCAGCCCAAGGATCAGTACAATACCATTGGTCCGCAAGTTCTTGCTCCCGGTTCCACCAACATCGGACGGCTGGACGCCATCTCGGTGGAGACCGGCCATACGCTGTGGAGCTGGGAGACGCCGGGGTCCAACTATTCTCCGGTATTGGCCACAGCCGGCGGCATTCTGTTCAACGGCTCGATGGACCGTTATTTGCGTGCCTTCGATCAAAGCGACGGCAAGGTGTTGTGGCAGACGCGGTTGGGATCGCAGGTGTTCGGCGCGACCGTCACCTATCGAGTCGCGGGGCGGCAATATATCGCGGTGGCGGCCGGCGGCGGCTTCAACAACGGTCCTATCCAGATTCGTCCTGACCTGGACCAGGTCAGCGGCGGCAATATGGTGTATGTGTTCGCCCTGCCTCAATGATGCCATTTGCCTTCGCTGATCAGCGCCGTTAGCGTCCCGGCCGTTTCAAGCCGGTTCGTTGCGTGATGAAGAAAATGTCAGAGAGGATGCTCATTCTTTGTGGGGTGGCATCGCTTTATTTATCTCCAGCAGCCCGCGCCGCATCCGAAAATGTCATTGTTACCGCGACCCGCCTCGGCAACGAGCAGGCCGGCAGCAATGTCTCTGTTATCGATGCCCAAACCATCCAGGCGCGCAATCCCGGCAGCGTGGTGGATCTGCTGCGCGATCTGCCGAGTGTCTATATTCAGCAGTCAGGCGGGCGCGGCAGTGTGGTGTCGCTGTTCACCCGGGGCGCCAAGCCCAATTTCACTTTGGTGCTGCTGGATGGGGTCAAGGCCAATGACCCCACCAACACCCGGGGCGGCTCCTATGATTTTTCCACCCTGGACCTGAATGACATTGAGCGGATCGAATTCGTCCGCGGACCGGCTTCGGCCATTTACGGTTCCGATGCTGTGGGCGGGGTGATCAACATCATCTCCCGGCATGGTGGCGACACATTGGAAGCGGCGCTGACCGCCGATGGCGGCAGCTTCGGCTATGCCCGAGTTGCCGGTCATGTCAGCGGGCCGGTCGGTGGCGCCGCCGCCAATCTGGGCTTGTCCTATACCGACAATGGCATGCCGGTGGATGGCAGCACGCTCAAAGGTACCAATCTGGATGCCGCTTTGGCATTGCCGGAATTCGCGGACACGGCCATCAGCTTCAATGGCCGCTATGGCGGCAGCATCGCCACCTCGTTTCCCGATTCCAGCGGTGGTCCGCGACTGGCGGTTCGCCGCAGCTTGGATCATCGCGACATCCAGGAAGGCGTGTTCGGCGCCCATGCCAAGCGCGACATGAGCGGCTGGTGGAACATGGCGCTGGATTACGGTTTTTATGATCGCGGCTCCAATGCCACCTCGCCCGGCGTGGCGCCCAGCGCCCAGACGCCGTCCGGCATTCCCGCCAATGGCGACAATGCCCGTTTCACCCGCCAGCAAGCCACCTGGACCAACCGGCTTCAGCCGCTGCCAGGGTTAGATGCGGCGCTGGGCGTGGACATGCAGGCCGAGCATGGCGTGGATGACGGTTATCTAATGTTCGGCCCTGCCAAGGTGCCAACCCATTTCGCGGTGAACCGCACTTTGTGGGCGGGCTTTGCGCAAGCGCGTTATCAAGTCACACCGGCTTTCACTTTGTCCGGCAGCGCCCGCTATGACGATACCGGCGATACCCATCATTTCAGCCCGCAACTGCGCGCAGACTATGCGCTGGCTGATTGGGGCACGCAGTTTCAGCTCATTTGGGCCAAGGCCTACAAGCTTCCCAGCTTTTATGCCTTGGGCAATCCAATTGTTGGCGATCCCAATCTGAAACCGGAAGAGGCGGAGAATTTTGAAGGCGGCGTCAGCCAGAAGCTGTGGGATTTTGGGGTCTGGAAAGCGGAAGCCTTCGCCACCAACTATCGCGACCTGATCGATTTTCGCCCCGGCGCGGTGCCCAAACTGGTCAATCTTTCCACCGTGCATGTACGTGGGATCGAAACCTCTCTGGAACTGACGTATCCGGTCTTTGGGGGTTCACTCACCGCCGCGCCGCATCTGTCTTATACCAATGCCCGCAATCAACTCACCGGCGCCTCCTTGCGCGACGTGCCAAGCTGGCTGGCGGGCGGCAGCATGATCTGGCGGCCTGCTTCCGACTGGACCGTAAGCTTCGACCTCAATCATGTGGGCCGCATGGTGGACAATTCGGTTCCGACCGGAGACGTGAATCTTCCTGGCCACAGCCGCGTCGACTTGGCGGTCGCGTACCAAGTATTGCCCAATCTCAATCTGCATCTGGGCGTGGATAATGTCTTCGACCAGCATTACGAGGACGTGGTCGGCTTTCCCACCCCCGGCGCGATTGTCCGGGGCGGGATCAGCGCGTCGCTTTAAACGGGCGGAATGCGCCCGCTCAATCGGCCCAGCAGTTTGAAGGCATAGAGCATGATGCGGCCCCGCACCGGCGCGGGCGGCCCGCTAATATCGGGTAGGCCGAACGCGCTCAACTGATGAATCGCCGCGTCATCGCCATCATCGGGATGCATTGCGATCCAATAGAGAATTTTGGGCAGGTCGCGCGGCGGGATCACCGCTTGCAGCCGCGCGAATACCAGGCGGGGGACAAAGCGCTCCACCTGTTCCATCTGCAAAATGTCCGGCACCGCCGCGATGGCCAGCAGATTGCGCGTCCGTTGCACCGGATCCGTCACCGTGCCGGGCTGCCAATGGGGCAGGGCATCGCGAATATGATCGAGTGTTGGCTGGATGGCGGGATCGGGCACTTCATCACTGCGCGACACCGGCGAAACGATTGCTTCATCGGGCGGCAGACGGGTGAAGGCGATACCGTCAATGTCGGCCTCGGTGACATCTTGCCAGGACATCTTGGGCGCGGGTGCGGAAGGCATGGCGACATAATTTGTTGCCGGTCCGACATCGCGTGTGTCGATCTGCACCGGGCCACGCATCTCAGCCATTGCGCCCACCATCAGCCACATGCCCAGCGCCAGCAACAGCCAGCCGCGCTTTGGCTTGAACGCCTTGTCCCAGCGGAACATGGCGATGGCGGCGATGGTGCTGGCGGCGGCGATCAGAAGCAGGGCTAAAAGATCAAATCCCGCCGCCGCAATCCCGCTGCCGGTGGCGGAAAGCTGCATCGCCTCCACCGCATAGCGGCCGGGAAAGAAAGCCGAGATATGCTGCGCCCATTGGGGCAGGCTTTGCAGCGGCACCGCGACGCCGCCGATCATCAGCATGGGCAGGAAGATGCATTGCCCCAGCGCCTGCACTGCCGGGACATTGTCCACCAGCATGGCGATCACCATGCCGATGGCCAGAAAGGCCGCCGATGCCGCGGCGAAGGCGACGAACAATCCCAACGGATGCGTCGGCACGGGCAAACCGAAAGCAAAGGCCAGCGCCAGTTGCAACAAGGCAGAGGTCAGCAGCAGCACCGAGCGCGACAACAAGACACCGGTCACAAACACCCAGCGTCCAACCGGCGCCAGCACATAGCGCCGCCACACCCCGCGCTCGCGTTCGCTGACAATGGTGGTGGGCAGCCCGAAACAGGCGCTGCCTAGAATGGTCACGGTGAGGAATTGGCCGACATGCAACGCCAACGGCACCGGATCATTGCGATAGACCGCCCAGAAACCGACCAGAAAGAGCAGGGGAAACAGATAGCCATACAGAATCGCCATCCGGTTGCGGAAATTCAGCTTCAGGCTGAGGGCAACCAGATGCAGCAGCGCATTCATGACGCGGTCAACCGCAAGATCACATCTTCCAGGCTGCCGCCCGCCATCAACGCGCGTGGCGCGCCGGTCGCGACAATTTTCCCGCCCGCGACCACGGCCACGCGGTCGCACAACCGTTCGGCTTCTTCCATGTCATGGGTGGCGAGAAGGACAGCGCGGCCATCGTCTTTCATCGTACGGATATGGTCCTGCACTTCCCGCCGCATTTGCGGGTCGAGTCCCGCGGTGGGCTCGTCCAGCAGCAGGACTTGCGGATCGCCGACAAAGGCCAGGGCCAGCGCTAGTCGCTGTTTTTGTCCTCCCGACAAGGTTTCGAAAGCGGCATCGGCTTTTGCAACCAGCCCGAAGCGTGCCAGCAGCGGATCGGTCTTCAAGGGCGTGGCATGAAAAGAGGCGAACAGATCCAAGGCTTCGCGCGGGGTGATCTTGTCTTGCAGGCCGGTAGCCTGCAGCACCGCGCCGGTTTTTTTGCGCGCGGCGCCTGGATCGGTGCGCGTGTCGATGCCGGCAATCGTGATGCGGCCTTCGTCCGGTGCCGTCAGGCCCAGGATGCATTCCAAGGTGGTTGTCTTGCCCGCGCCATTGGGCCCCAGCAGGCCAAATATCTCGCCCGCGGCGATCTCAAAGCTGATGCCATCCACGGCTTGCAGACCACCATAGCGGTGCGACAGGCCATGGACGGCTATCAACGGCATTACCGCGGCGGCTTCTCAAGTTCTTGATCCGTCCAAGGCTTCTTGCGCCAGGCGTAGGACAGGCGGTATTCCTTGGCCAATTCCGAATTGATCGGCGCAGCGGTGTTGCCGAAGCTGCCGCGAATAAAAGTCAGAACCTGCGCCAATTGCTCGTCGCTGAGCGATTGGCCCAAGGGCGGCATCTCGCCGATCGAACCATCCTTGCCGTTCAACAATACACGCAGTGGCATGTCGGGGCGGCCGATGACGATCTTGGAGCCCGCCAGCGCAGGCGCTACACGCGGCGCGCCCTGGCCTTGGTCCTGATGGCAGCCGGCGCAATTGGTGGCGTAGACGCCCTGACCCGCCTTGAATAGCGCTTCCTCTTGCGCCGTGCGGGTGTTCTTGGGCGCGGGCGGCACCGGTTTCCCGGGCCAGGAGAGATTGTCCACCACGAGTTTGGCGGCATTGCCTAGATCGCTGTTTTCCTTGGCCAAGGCGGTCAGCGCCACCGGCTCGGCGGACAAGGCCAAAGGCTTCACCACAGGGCGTGGCCGGTTGAACAATCCGCCGACACCGCCGGCGCGGCCACCTGACACCGTGCCAGGGGGGCGCGCATCCGCGCCGATCAGTCCGGTATTGGCGCCAATCAAAACGGTCAGGCGCAGCTTTTCCGGCTGCCCGCTATTGGTAGCCACACTGATCAGTTTTTCCATCTGGCCGGCGTCACGGCTTTTGGCGGCGGCTCCTGCCAGCATCTGAACTGCGTCAAGATTGGCATTTGCATCCGTTACAAACTGATTCAGTGCATCGGCTTCCAAGCCTTTCAAGCCGCTGACGCCGGCATCCACGATGATCCGGTCACTGACATACTTCTTCATCACAGCGACCACCTGGGTGACACGGGCTTGCGGCGGCAATTCCCCCAGCGAGGCGACCAACTGGCGGCGCACCTGCAGGTTGGAATCATCGACTTTCTTCAGGACCGCAGCCTGGAGGGCGGCATCGCCCTTGGCCAGGAAAGGCTCGGCGCCGCGCAAGCCGGCATTGCGGACATAAGCATCACTGTCGTCCAGGGCATGCGCAACGGTCTCCGCATCCAGCGAACCCATGCCGGACAGCGTCCACACCGCCTGTACCCGGGTGCGGGCGTCCGGAGCGCTCATCGCCAATTGCTTCAGGGCCGGCACCACGGATTTGTCGTTCCGCTGCACCAGCAATTGCTGGGCGGTGTCGCGCCACCAGCCATCGGCATTCGACAGATGCGTCACCAATTGCGCCGGCGTCTCATCGATCATGTGTGGCTTGGCGGGCGCCGGCTTCATCCCGGTATGGATGATGCGATAGATGCGGCCCTTGTGAATGCCGTCCCAAAGCTTGTGCTGCATAATGTAGTTTTTCAAATAGTCGGTCTGGATCGGTTCGTCTTGCGAGACGCCGCGATACATGTCCACGATCAGGACGCTGCCGTCCCAGCTCGGCGTCAGCCAAACCGGGCGGAAACGCTCATCGGTGGACGCCAGGAATTCGCCCTTGGGCCAGAAATCCTGGCCAACAATGGTGCCCGCGTCATTGGCGTTTGCCTTGAGCAGATGCACCAGATTGGTGGGGCTGTCGACCACAAGCACGTTGCCGTACAGCTCGGGCAGGGCGGTGCCGCGATAGATCAGGGGAGACGACACGCCCTGATAATAAAAGGCCGAGCCGTCAGGCCTGGGTACTTCGGGGCGATAGCCGCGATTGACGCCCAGAGTGGGACGCACCGGCCACACCGCCGACTTTTCCTGGTCGACGAGATTTTCGTACAAGCCGCTGGTGCGGGTGAGGTCGGGGTTGCGCACATAATAGCTGGGTGGGATATAATCCACGAATAGCGGATCGGTGTTGAAGTTGCGGAAAATCAGCCCGCCGTCATTCTGGGTTACGCCCCATTGGCCGCGCGATATATTGGGCACGATCTCGAACTTGCCGCCGTCTTTGGGCAGCACATTATAAGTGTGCTCCGAGACATTGATGGTGTTGTCCATGCCCCAATAC
>Ga0207683_10001690_pt1 | contig 19752 bp, 16 predicted proteins | sample KBSM73metaG_FD_184333 | JGI IMG/M metagenome (GOLD analysis project Ga0207683, IMG submission 184333) | Miscanthus rhizosphere microbial communities from Kellogg Biological Station, Michigan, USA - KBS M7-3 metaG (SPAdes) (version 2) | ecosystem: Host-associated > Plants > Roots > Rhizosphere >... | reverse complement strand
CGTTATTGCATGATCTCACTTCTGCAGGCATCAGATTCAACGATCTGACCACCGAACAGAGCTCGCTCGAAGACATATTCGTGACGCTGGTCAGCGAGGCCGCATGAACACTTACGCCGTGCATGCGATCTACCGGTTTGAAATGGCGCGAACGTGGCGGACGCTGTTTCAAAGCATCGTTTCGCCTGTAATCTCAACGTCGCTGTACTTTGTCGTTTTCGGGTCCGCGATCGGCTCGCGCATGGCGGAAATTGAAGGCGTGACTTACGGATCGTTTATCGTCCCGGGCCTCATCATGCTGTCGATACTGACGCAAAGTATTTCCAACGCGTCATTCGGTATTTTTTTCCCCAAGTTCACCGGCACTATCTATGAGCTTTTGTCCGCGCCCGTTTCGTATGTCGAAATCATTCTGGGTTATGTCGGAGCGGCAGCGACCAAGTCGATCATCCTCGGTCTGATCATACTTGCCACGGCGGCGCTCTTTGTACCCGTACACATTGCGCATCCGCTATGGATGATGATGTTCCTCGTGCTTACCGCGGTCACTTTCAGCCTCTTCGGATTCATTATCGGGGTATGGGCGGGCAATTTCGAGAAGCTGCAGATCATTCCATTGCTGATCGTCACTCCGCTCGCATTTCTGGGCGGCAGCTTCTATTCGGTCAGCATGCTGCCTCCATTCTGGCAAACGGTGACACTCGCCAATCCCGTTCTCTATCTGGTGAGCGGTTTTCGCTGGAGCTTCTACGAACTCGCCGATGTGAGCCTCGCAGTCAGCGTTGGCATGATCGCCGTTTTTCTCGGCTTGTGCATGTTCGCCGTGTGGTGGATCTTCAAGACCGGCTACCACGTAAAGAAATAGCACAGACGCCGGGCACGCCGCGAAAATGCGCCGCCGCTGGAGCGCCTACAGACGCAGTTTGTTTGTCCTATAGACGCCAGGCCGTGACGTCCCTAGCATGGAGTAAGAGGGGTCTGGTCATCTCTGGAGAGAGCACTATGCACAATTCACCCGTATCACGGCGTCGGATGCTGTCTTTGATCGCCGGCAGCGCCATCGTCATGCCAGCTGTATTGACCGCGGGCCGGGCGCACGCGGAGCAGAACAAGGCCATTCGCGACGCGCTGAAGTATCAGGATTCGCCGATGAAGGGGCAGCAATGCTCCGGTTGCATGCAGTTTGTCCCCGGCAAGACGCCGAAGGATCGCGGGGGCTGCAAAGTGATAGCGGGCGACACGGAGATTTCGCCGCAGGGCTGGTGTACCGCATGGGTCGCCGCACCCGCTAAGTGATCAAGCGCGGGCGGAGGCCGCGGCGTCTTTATGCGCTGCGCCTACGCTCACCGGTGTCTGTTAAAACGCCTGGGCGAGCGCAGTCGCGCCTGACTTACCAGTTTCCGTATGTCGTTTGGCAGGCGCGCTGGCATCATACGCATTGACCGCCTAAAGCGTCCGTACCCTGATGAAGATTGCCCAGGTCGCACCACTCTTCGAAAGTGTGCCACCCGCGGGTTATGGCGGCACGGAAAGGATCGTCTCTTACCTTACTGAGGAACTGGTCGCGCTTGGACATGAGGTCACGCTGTTTGCCAGCGGCGACTCGCTGACATCCGCGCGTCTCGTGCCAGTAATCGATCGCAGTCTGCGTTTGCATCCAAAGCGTCCTGATGGCGTTGCGCCACATATCGTCGAATGCGACATGGTGTTCCACGAGCCGCATGCGTTCGACATTATCCATTTCCACACCGATTTTTTTCACTTTCCGATTGCGCGTCGAGCACGGCTGCCGAGCGTCACGACTTTACATGGCAGGCTCGATCTGCCGTACCTCGAGGACTTCTACGGGAATTTCCATGAGCAACCGCTGATATCGATTTCCGATTCTCAGCGCGCACCGCTTCCCGACGCTAATTGGCTTGGCACTGTCCACCACGGAATCCCGACAACGCTGTACGACTTCGTCGCCGAGCCTGAGAATTACTTTGTATTCCTGGGCCGCATTTCGCCTGAGAAGCGTGTTGACAGAGCAATCATGATTGCGCGCGCGTGCAGGACGCCACTCAAGATAGCCGCCAAGATTGATGTCGCCGACCAAGCCTATTTCGAGCGCAATATTCGCGCGCTGTTCGCCGATCCGCTGGTTGAATATCTCGGCGAAGTCGGTGACACGGAGAAGAACCGACTGCTCGGCAAGGCGCGCGCACTCCTGTTTCCGATCGACTGGCCGGAGCCATTCGGTCTGGTTTTGATCGAAGCATTCGCATGCGGGACACCGGTGGTTGCATACAACTCCGGCTCGGTTAGCGAGGTCATGGTCGACAGCATCACGGGTTACGTTGCTGAAACTGACCGGGAAGCGATTGCGGGCGCGCAAAAAATCGGCGCCATCAGCCGACAGGGGTGCCGCCAGGTTTTTGAAGAACGTTTCACCGCGCGGCGCATGGCCCTCGATTATCTATCGCTCTACCAACTGGCGAGTGCCGGCTACTCCTCCAACAAAGGAACGTGCCCGCATGACTGACTCAATACAGATCGGCGATAAGTGGTACATCTCCGCGCGTGTCGCGCATAGTGATCAGCGTGCGCAGATGATCAAGCACGACGGCACATTTGCGGTTCTTGACCGATTCGGCGACATACGGCCGTTCGATTCGGGAGACGGGCTGTACGAGCGCGATACGCGCTTTCTGTCGCGCCAGGAATTGCTGATCAACGGCGTTCGCCCGCTGTTCCTAAACTGCAATTTGAAAGACGATAGCAGCCTGCTTACGGTCGAGCTGATGAATCCCGACCTCGTGCGCGAAGGAGCGTCTCCGATTCCGAAAGGCACGCTGCACATTTTCAGGGCGAAGCTGCTGTGGTCGTCGGCATGTTACGAGCACATACGTATTGCAAACTTCGGCCTCGAAACGGTCAGCTTCGAGCTGCGGCTCAACTTTGCAGCCGATTATGCGGACATCTTTGAAGTGCGTGGTTCCACCCGGGCGCGTCGGGGGCGCACGCTGCCTGTGGCAACTAACGGGTCCGATGTCACGCTCGGTTACTGCGGACTCGACGATATCAAGCGCACGACCTTAATTCACTTCGATCGAGCGCCGTCGGTTCTAGGAGCAGATCACGCTGTCTTTGAGATCATGCTGGCACCCATGGGCGAGTGGCACTTGTATTCGCGCGTGCACTGCCAAACCGGTGCTGTTGCAATGCCTCCAGCGGGATATCATGAAGCACTGCGTCTATCCGCGGCGCAACGCTGCGCTGCGAATCGAGCGCAAAGCCAGATCACGACGTCGAACCCGTTGTTCAACAGATGGGTCGAACGGTCCGTGTCGGATCTCGCCATGCTGACGACGGCGCAACGCGATGGGCCTTATCCCTACGCCGGTGTGCCGTGGTACTCCACGACGTTCGGACGGGACGGGATTCTCACCGCACGTGAATGTTTGTGGCTTGATCCTGCGATCGCGCGCGGCGTCCTGTCGTTTCTTGCAGCGACGCAGGCTGACGCGATGCATCCGCAAAGCGACGCGGAGCCTGGAAAGATTTTGCACGAGGTACGCACCGGCGAGATGGCGATACTCGGTGAAGTCCCGTTCGGGCGGTACTATGGGTCGGTCGATGCGACGCCGCTTTTCGTTAGTCTTGCAGGCGCGTACTACGCGCGCACCGGCGATCTCGATTTCATCCGGTCCATCTGGGACAATATCGAGCGTGCGCTTGGCTGGATAGACACGTACGGTGATGCGGACCGGGACGGCTTCGTCGAGTACGAACGGCGCAGCACCAACGGGCTCGATCAGCAAGGCTGGAAAGATTCGCAGGATTCCGTCTTCCATGCTGATGGCACGCTTGCCGCACCTCCCATTGCGCTTTGTGAAGTGCAAGCATACGTGTATGAAGCGAAGTGCGAGGCGGCAGTGCTGGCAAAGCTTCTTGGTCGGCGTGATCTGGCAGCGAGCCTGCGTTCAGCTGCCGCAGACCTTAAGCGAAAGTTCGAGCAGGCGTTCTGGTGCGAAGACATCGGCACGTATGCCATCGCACTCGACGGCAGCAAGCGGCAATGCAAAGTGCGGTCATCAAACGCCGGTCAGGTGCTGTGGAGCAATATCAGTTCGCCTCAGCATGCGCAGCGCGTGATCGAAGGTTTGCGCGAGCCCGATTTTTATTCGGGCTGGGGCGTGCGAACAATCGCCAGCGGGCAGTCGCGATATAACCCGATGTCCTACCACAATGGATCCGTGTGGCCGCATGACAACGCGCTGATCGCGGCTGGCATCGCCCAATACTCGCACACCGCGGACGCGCTGAAGATACTTGCGGGACTTTACGATGCAAGCCTCGCATTCGAACAGCACCGGCTGCCCGAGCTTTTCTGCGGATTTCCACGCCGTCCGGCCGAAGGACCGACCCTCTATCCGGTTGCCTGCTCGCCGCAGGCCTGGGCGTCCGGTGCCGTCTTTATGTTGATCCAAGCGAGTCTCGGACTCGAGTTCGACCTGGCGAGATGCGAGATACGTTTCAACGCGCCGCTGCTGCCTGATTTCATCGACTGGATGCAGATAAGCAACATCTCATTCGCCGGCGGCTGCGTGGATGTCATGCTCAGGCGATATGAGAAAACGGTCGGCGTCGATGTGATCCGGCAGAGCGGGAACATAGGCGTTGTATGTGCCAGTAAGCCTGCCAATGAGAGCCGTTATGAGAAAAGGGCGACCAGACGCAGCATGTGAAGCTGCAAGACGTCGACCGGACAACGACTTCGTAAAACGTCGCCCGAGCCTTTGCACTCGAACCGGGTTAGCCGGGCCGTGGCTCGCTGGCAGCAAATAACCGGTTTCCCCGGAACCTCGATCGGAATATCATCGTCCAAAGATTTAACCGCTTTCAGATGAAAGGGCCGCCATCATGGTACTCAAGTCATTCAGCGGATTTTGTTGCACCGGCATCCATCTCGTGGCTTTTGCCTGCGCGATCGGATGCATCTATTTTTTCCTCGGCTCCTTCGAGAATGTCCTAGTAGCAATCGTTTTGTTCTCGCTTGCACTTGGGCTTGAAGGTGTCGCCGCGGTGATCGCGGCGGATCGCCATCCGATACACCGGTAGCAGCACCTGACTTCCGGTGTTAGGCGGGGACATCCGCCGGAACGCCGGCGCGACGCGCGGCTGGACGGCTGCATGGCAAAGCGATGGCGTCTGGCTTAGTGTCCGGCGTGATGAACCAGTGGCGTTTGACATGCGCATGCGGGCTGATGATACTTCGGCTCTAATCATCGGTTGTCCCCATCTTCAAGCAGAGAGACACATGACCAGCGACCTGAAGGCATACAACATCTTCGACCTTCGCGATTTGGCGTTGCGACGCATACCGAAAGGCTTGTTCGAGTTTGTCGACCGCGGCACCGAAGACGAAGTATCGCTGCGCAACAATCGCGCCGTGTTCGATCGCATGCGTTTCAAGACCCGAACGATGGTCGACGTCTCGAAGCGCAATCAGGACACGACGATTTTCGGCGTCAAGCATAAGATGCCGCTCGTCATTGCGCCGACCGGCACCGCCGGGTTGATGTGGTATGAAGGCGAGATCGCACTGGCACGCGCGGCACGCGCGGCAGGCATTCCCTTCACGCTCGCGACCGGTTCCATGACCGCAATGGAGCGTGTGGCGGACGAAGCAGGCGGTGACCTGTGGTTTCAGCTCTATATGTGGCCGGATCGCGCGCTCTCGCATGAACTTGTGCAGCGCGCGAAGGCGGCGGGCTACAAGGCGCTTGTCGTTACTGTCGACGGCGTGTCATCCGGCAATCGCGAATACAATATTCGTAACGGCTTCACAATCCCTTTCACGTTTTCGACGCGCAACGTTGCTGACATGCTCGCGCATCCACGCTGGCTGTTCGGCGTCATGCTGCGCTATCTCGTGACGACCGGCATGCCGATGTATGCAAATTATCCGGCCGCCGCTAAGGCCAAGCTTACTGCCGGCCCGATGGGTAGATCGAGTCTGCGTACTGATTCCATCAGTTGGGGCGATCTCGACGCGTTGCGCAAGATCTGGCCGCATAAACTAATTGTGAAGGGCATACTCGATCCGCAGGATGCGGCGACCGCAGTCGATCACGGCGCTGACGGCATCGACGTGTCGAATCATGGCGGCCGCAATCTGGATGGCATTATCTCTCCCATGGAGGTGCTGCCCGAGATTGTCGATGCCGTCGCGAAGCGCGCGACTGTCTTCATCGATAGCGGCTTCCGGCGGGGAAGTGACGTGGTCAAGGCGCTCGCGCTTGGCGCACGCGCCGTAATGGTGGGCCGCTCGACGCTCTACGGTGTTGCGGCAGGCGGTGAGGCCGGCGCCGCGCGGGCGCTCGAAATATATCGTGAGGAAATCAACCGCGTACTTGCGCTGCTCGGTTGTTGCGGCATTGCAGATCTCGGCCCGCAGTACCTGCAGTTCGTCGACGCCCAGTTACGTCCACCGGCGTTGTCGCGCCCCACGTTGCGCTCGGTTACTGACAACAAAGCCGCCGTGGAGGCGTAAGTCCGCGCCTGTTTTCTCGCAGGTGCACCGCATAGTTGCAATAACCCGGACGCGTAGGCGTCGCCCGCCCGGTAATCACATAACCGGGGGAGGGCGCGGCTGGCCGGTTGTTATTCCGACGAATATAACGCCGACCGCATCGCTGAATCGTTTAGTCAAAGTGCCACCGCTGGCGCCACTCAGACGCAGGGGCTGGCAGTGAAGGTGGCGGTGGCGTTCGCGCACCATTAAGAGGCACCTGTACGGCGGCTTCTAGCGAATCGGCGCGCCCGGTTCTCTTGCAGGACGGCTGTAAAACAGTCTATTGCGACGCAAGTTGTTTCCGATAGGCAGCGGATTCGGAAAATGCGTACGACGTCTTTAGAGCGACGCTTTGCCTTGTGGGACCTAGGTCCAATTGTCGCGGCCGGTGCCGCCACGTATTTTCCTCATGCAACCCCGGCGCGCTCCCCGAAAGCGAATGATGCGCAAGACGTTCCTGCAATTTGCTAACTCGCGCAGTTTCGAGCGAACCGGCCGCTGGCGAGAACTTGCTGATATGCACATGAACACACACGGCTCGACGGGTCGGGTCCGCTGTCGCGTCACATTGTTTAGCGTCGCGCGATGACGGAGATCTAGCCGTGAATGCCCTCAGGTCGATGATCGCAAGTGCGCTGCGCAACGCCGCGCTTGCGGTGCTGGTCGCTGTGCTCGCCGGCTGCGCCTCGGCACCGCCACCCGCAGCGACTATCGATTACAAGAGCCGGGCCGTGACGCGTACAGAAGGTAACGTCCGCGTTTCCGCCGCCGTGCTGTCGGCGCAAGAGAGCCTGGCGGTGTACGGATTGCCGCTTGCTACGAAGTCGGTGCAACCGGTCTGGATCGAAGTCGAGAACCGCGAAGACCGCCCGTATTTTCTCCTATCGCCGGGCCTTGATCCGAATTTCTTCCCCGCTTCAGAAGCGGCTGAAGCATTTGCCACGGACGAGTCGCACGATAGCAGGGCCGAGCTTGACCGGCGCTTTCGCCAGCTTGCATTCCGCAATCCTGTCTTACCCGGTGCGACGACATCGGGATTCGTCTTGGCGAATCTCGACGAGGGTTTCAAGTTCGTTCAACTGGATCTTGTCGGGAACGGACGCACCAGAACGTTCTCGATCCTTACTCTGGTGCCCGGCTTCCGCGCCGATTACCACGCCAGCGAAGTGTTCAGGCGCGGCATGTATCCGTCGGAAAAAATCGTCAATTACACGGATGACGCCGTTTTCCGCGCAGCGCTGGAGGCGCTGCCATGCTGTGCGACAAACGCGGACGGCTCGAAGAACGGCGATCCACTCAATCTCGTGGTCGTGGGCGGCCTCGATGACGCTTTCCCTGCATTCGCGCGTCGCGGCTGGCGTCCGACCGAGGAAAAGTGGTCGGGATCAATCACGAAGATAGTGACCTCAGCGCTTTCGGGCGAGCGCTATCGCTATGCACCGGTGAGCGATCTCTACATGTTCGGGCGAGCCCAGGACCTGGCGCTGCAGAAGGCGCGCGACAACATTCACCAGCGCAACCATCTGCGGCTGTGGCTTAGCCCCATGCGTTACCACGGCAAGCAGGTATGGGTCGGCCAGATCAGCCGCGATATCGGCAGCCGTCTTACCCTTCATACGCCGACGTTTACGACGCACAAGATCGATCCCGACGTCGACGAAGCACGCGCGGCCCTGGCCCAAGACATGGCATATTCCTCAACCCTTACCAAAATCGGGTTTGTGAAAGGCGTCGGAGTCGCGCCGAAGAAAGCCCCGCGCGGCAACCTGACGACCGATCCGTACTACACCGATGGCCTGCGCTGCGTCCTCGTGTACGACCGACTGCCGGTCTCTTTGGCAGATATTGAGATCCTGCCGTGGGAAGCCGGGTATGACAAAGCCGGGCCTTCGACTAATCGAGTTGATCGATGAACTTGTTGCTGTCATTGCCGCGCCCATGCCGAGGATCGCAGCATGTGCTGCGTCGCCTGCTTGGCGACGTAACGTGCGTCGCGATGTTTTCGCTCGCCATGGCCGGTTGTGCGACATGGCAAGCGCCGACCGATGTCACGGACGCTGGCCCGCGGCAACGAGCCATGACCGAGACCAAGCGCGACGTGCGCGTGAGCGCCGCCGTGCTGAGCGCCGAAGACAGCCGCCGCATGCTCGGCTTCGAAATCGAGAAGACGCGCATGCAGCCCGTGTGGATCGAAGTCCACAATCAGACACCAGAGCCGTTGTGGCTGCTGGCATCGGGAACCGACCCCGATTACTTCTCGCCGCTCGAAGTGGCATGGTCGATGCACAAGCCGCTCGCCGGGGAAGCAAACGCGCGCATCGACGAGCACTTCGCCGCGCTCGGGTTCAAGAATCCGGTCCTGCCCGGCGCGACGAAGGCGGGAGTGCTTTTCGTCAACCCGGAGCGCGGCACGAGACTCCTCAACATCGATCTATTCCAGAGCAAAGCGTTGATACCGTTCTCCTTCTTCCTGAGCGTGCCGGATGACGCCGGAAACAAGCGTTTCGCTAAGAGTGCATTCGAGTACCCCACTTCCGAAATCAAGGACTACCAAGATCTTGCCGGCCTGCGTTCCGCGCTGTCGCAACTGCCATGCTGCGCGACCGATGCGCCCGGCACGGCAGGCGGCGATCCGCTCAATGTCATCTTCGTCGGTGACTTCCCCGACATCGCCTCGGCGCTGGTACGCCGCAGCTATCGCCGCGAATCGCGAGCGGCGGACGCCGTCCAACAGGTCTTTCGCCGCGGGCCGGACGCCGTCATCCGCAAGCAGGCTCAAGCAGGTGCGCCTGCGACCTGGGCGCGCCTGTGGCTCACGCCGCTGCGCTTCGAAGGTCGCGCCGTTTTTCTCGTGCAGGTTGGAAGACCCATCGGTGGGCGTTTCGCGGCCCCCGATAAGGAACCCGTCGTTCTCGATGAAGATGTGGATGAGGCGCGAAATCTTCTGATTCAGGACATGATGTACTCGGGCGGCCTCGACAAGCTGGGATTCGTCACTGGTGTCGGTGCGGCAACCGAGGTAAAGCCGCGAACAACATTCAGCGGCGCTCGCTACCATAGCGACGGTCTGCGCGCGGTGATGTTTTTTGCGACGCGGCCGCTCAGCCTCTCAGACGTGGAGTTTCTCGATTGGGAGCCCTATCTCGGCGGCGCGAGCCGGCCATAAGGGAGGAGCAGAATAATGCACGCAAATGACTCGATCATCGAATCGCATGAAGCCGTCGCTCCTCGAGCTGCCTGCACCGCGCGCGTGCGATTAAATGCCATTGGCATTGCATTGCTTGCCGTCGCCGGCTGCTTCGCCCTGGCCGCATGTGCGCCCCAGCCGCTGATGCCCTACTCGAGTGACACGCCGCCGCTTGTTCTCGTTCCAATTTCGCAGGGTGGTGTGGTCGACAAACGGGCGCGCTTTCGTGAGATCTACTGCGCGGTGCTGGAGACGCGCGGACGCGACCTTCCCGACTACCGCACTTGCGACGATGCGTTGACCCGTGTCGGCAGCGAGCCAGCCGGCACTGGCAGGCGCGTCGATCTTGGCCCGTCAAAACGACGCCTCACCGGCGCGATGGTAGCTGGCATCGGATACGAATGCTTCGAGCAGTGGCTTCAGGCGCCCGGCAGCGTAGCCCAGCACTTGCGCCAGTTCGGCTATGACCTCACGCTGATCAAGGTCGACGCGCTGTCGAGTTCCGCGCACAATGCACGCCAGATCCGCGACGCGGTAATGGCGATGCCAGCGGAGGCGGGTGGATCGCGTCTGGTGTTGATCGGCTATTCGAAGGGTGCGCCCGACATCCTCGAAGCGGTAGTTGCATACCCGGAGATGCGCAGCCGGGTGGCGGCCGTAGTCAGTGCTGCCGGCTCAGTCGGCGGGTCCGCCCTTGCCAATGATGCCGAGCAGTACGAGGCTGACCTGCTGCGGCACTTTCCCGGCGCCACGTGTTCGTCGGGTGACGGCGGTGCGGTGAACAGCCTGCGGCCCGCAACGCGCAAGAACTGGCTCGCGCAGAACCCGCTGCCGCCCGAGCTGCGCTACTACTCGCTCGTCACTTTCCCGCAGCCAGAGCGCATTTCGTCAATTCTCACATCGAGCTACAAAAAACTTGCACGCATCGACGCGCGCAACGACAGCCAGATGATCTTCTATGATCAGGTCGTGCCGGGAAGCACTCTCGTGGGCTATGTCAACGCCGACCACTGGGCACTCGCGGTTCCGATCGCTCGAACGCATGACACAATCGGCTCGTTATTCGTGACCCAGAATGCGTATCCGCGTGAGGCACTGGCGGAGTCGCTGCTGCGTTTTGTCGAGGAAGACCTGACGCTATCCAACCGTTAAATCGTCGCCTGGTCGATGCAACGCCGCCCTATGCAAACGGCATTGGGCGATGCAAATCGACCGCCAGGTCGATTATTCAGCGACCGAACACAAAGCAGCAAACCACAAGGGAAGCGCGAGAAACACTTAGAGCGCTGCCGCAGTCGTCAGGAAACTGTTATCGCGCAGTTTAACCGCGGGCGCAAATACAGATATCGAGCAGGGGATCCGCTACGAGCTATCAAAAGCGCGTTCGATGCAACATCACCGGCCCATGCGTCGATCATAACTATCGGACACCCGTTGAATCAGCCCGGGATCGCTGTTGTTTCCCTTTGAATCGAACTTGACCTGAATGCGACCGTCCGGCAACGTTTGAAGGATGATAGAGATGGTTGTGCCGCCGCGTTCGCCGCGGATGACGCCTGCGCCGCGATCCTGCGAGGCGATCGTCAAGCCCTGATCCGCCATTGCGCCAGTCGCAGCCGCCCAAGAACGGTCGAAGCGCTGTTGCAGCGTCGGTTGCGAAGCAACGGGAACGGGCTCATAGACGACGCAGGCGCTCAATGATAACAGCACAGAAACGAACACCAGCCGACTCAGTTTGCGACGCATATGCGCTCCTCGGGCTAGCCGTATGTTGCGATTGCACTCGGCCGATGTTTGTGAAGTAGACAACGGTCAAGCCAAGTATAGCGATGTGAGGAGCCGCACCAAGTGGGACCTAGGTCCAATTGTCCGCGGCGGTGCAGCCGCGTATTCTTAGCGTGCAATGTTGGTCGCGCGGTGGGCGGATTGTTCGCCACCGCGCCGGTCCTATCAGCCTTCATCTCTATTGTAAAAAGCGGTAACTTTGTCCTACAGGGGAAATGGGAAATGTCCCACAACCCGAACACAAGCGATTTAGCTAGACTGCGTTCGCCTCGACTGAGCCCAATTTACCATGCTGTATGTAGTCGCTTTTTTGATCACAGTGCTCTGGATATTCTTTTTAGTGAAAGCCTTAATCGCGGGCGGAGCTATCGTTATCATTCCCATTCTCGCGCTGGTTTTCCTTCTCTTCTACGTAATTTGCGGACCTGCGGTTGCTCACCCGGGTGAAGCGGGGGCGAGCGATCCTATCGACAGCAGACCGTGAATCCCGGTGCCACGCCGGAGCGCCGTCGGCATTCGCGCTCGCCGGTTAAGCTAAGAGCAGTGGGGTTGTTCGCGCGTCCGTTTCTGCGGCGCGAACTGTCGGTGCTTGACGTCTCGCCGGCCGGTGCCCGCGTTCAAGCCAAGGACGGGCGCGGCATTGTCCTCGGCGCGTGCTGCACCATCAAGATTCGTAGAGCGGGTTTGACGGAGGCGTTTACGATAGACGCAGTCGTCGTCAATATCGCGGGACCAAACCGGTTCGGTCTAGAAGTCAGCTCGCCGGACGCTATCCGTGAACTGCGCGATGCGCTCAATATCGAATGCGCGCCTGACGACCCCGGGACCGACGACCCGACCGCCGTGGGTTTTGCGCCTAGCTGAGTCTGCAGGCCGTCTTCGGCCCTATCAGGTCTCGTGTTCTGTTGGAGTCGCCACCTTCCGGGTGCGCAACGTTGCGCGTGCCTTGCGCGCTACCAGCCATGCCGCCAGCACTGACGCGATAATGCCTACCGCATAAGAAGCCCATTTCAATACGCTTACGTGACCGCCGGTCGCTGCCGAGCCCACGATGCCCAGGTAAACATCAAGCAACGTCCCGGGCACGATGCCGAACAGCATGGCAGAGAAGAAGTGCGTGAACCGGATATCGGAGATGCCAAATAAATAATTCTGCACACTGAATGGTGCAAACGGGCTCACGTAGAACAGAAACACGATGCGCCAGCCTTCATCATTGACGGCCGCACGAACCGCGTCGAGTCGCGGTCGCGCCGCAATCAGCTCGCCCACCCGGCGTCGCGCGAAATAACGCGCGATCAGGAATGCGGCCGAAGCGCCGATGGTCGCGCCAAGTACTGCAAGAGCAAATCCCCACGGACCGTACAGTACGCCGGCCGCGACCGAGAAGACGGCGCCGGGTATCAGCGCGACAATCGCAATCACGTGAATCGCAACAAATATCAGCGGCGCCCACGGCCCAAGCTCGCTCAACCACTCCTGGACCAGGCGAACCCAGTGATGATGCGGCACCAGCAGCCAGCCGAACGCCGCGACCATAATGAGCGCGACAAGGTACGTGCTTTTACGCGGGATATCCGCTGCTGCCGACTCCCGCGTTTTTTCAACGCTTACGCATGCACTGCGAGGCTCAAACATTCAACGCTATCACCTATCACTTCGATTACTTTCAATAGCGGCAGCCCAGCCCTGATCACCGATTGATCGATTGCACGCACGCGGCAACTTTAGTCCATGTGGCCATCGCGCTCAGAGTGCCCGCGCTCTCAAAACGATGTCGGCGGCGCACTCAGGTCGTACGGTCCCTGCGGAGTCTCCTACACATACTTGAGGAAGCGTCCGGTTATGGATTGGAATAGTCGGCCGCACAATCCACGTGTAAATCTCCAGGCCATCATCCATTCCGCAAGCCGAGCATGCATCCGCTATGTTTTTCGTCCAGCAGTCGAATACTCGTATTCGCACCTCATCCTGACGACGAATCGCTCGCAACCGGCGGCGTACTGTGGCACGCATCGCGCGCCGGCGCGGCGATACGAGTCGTCTTCGCAACGAGCGGCGAAAGTAACCCGTGGCCGCAGCGTGCGGCATTCCGCAAGTGGACGATCGGGGAACGCGAGAGACGCCGTTGGGCCGCGCTTCGCCGCCGGGAAGCGCGCTCGGCGCTGCGTGCCCTTGGCGTAGACGAGACGTGCGCCTTCTTTCTTAAATTTCCGGATTACGCTCTCACCGATTTACTCGTGCGCAATCAGGCCGCGCTGCAGCATCGCTTGCGCATGCACATCGAGGCGTTTCGGCCGACGATGCTTTTCGCGCCGTCATTGTCCGACTTGCATCCTGACCACAATGTGCTCGCTCTGCATACAGGCTACGCGCTGGAACGAAGCGCGGTGAAGGATGTGCTTGACCTTCGATACCGCATTCACGGCGGCTCGGTTGCGGGGCCGTCCGGCAAAATTCACCACCTCGTCCTTGGCGAGCCAGCGCTAGCTGCAAAACGCCGCGCGGTGATGGCACATGCCACACAGATGCTGCTGAGCCGCCGTCGATTCATGGGCTATGTAACCAGAGAAGAGCTGTTCTTCGAGCGCCCGGATGAAGAGTTGCAACCAGCGCTTCGTGTTTCGCTCGACGACGAGCGCAGGCTGCATGTGTATACGCCCGGGCATGTACTCGCAGGTGCCACGCTAACTTTGGCCGCGAGCACCGGCCGCGCATTCCAGATTTCGCTGCCCGGCAGGCTAGCCGGTTCTGGAATCCGGCGGCGTTCAGCGCGAGGCGCGGATGAAGCCGAGATTGATATCAAACCGCACTCGGCGGTGCTCAAGCTGCCGCCTGAAATCGACACGGGTTCGATGTGGATGAAGCTCACTGACCGGTGGCATTTCCGTGATGTGAGTGGATGGCAAAGGCCGCTTACGCCGGGCAAGCGAACGGGCCGCGTCTGTTGCGTAGTGCCCTGCTACAACGTTGAAAAATACTGCGGCGCTGTTGTGACTGCGGCCGCCTGCAACGCGGACCACGTTCTCGCAGTGGATGACGGATCGTGCGATAACACGCGCCGAGTACTCGAGGCGATTGCAGCGTCCGATCCACGCGTTGAAGTGCTGGTCCACACCCAAAATTGCGGCAAGGGCGCCGCGCTGCGCTCCGCCTTTCGCTATGCGTTGGCAAACGTCGATTTCGGAATTCTGGTGACGCTCGACGGCGACAGCCAGCACAGCCCTGAGGATATACCACGTCTTGTCGCCGCCATGCGAAGAAGCGGTGCAGACCTTTGCATCGGCGAGCGCAATGCGTTCAAGGCGATGCCGTTGCGCAGCAGGATCGGCAACGAAACAACCGCGGCTTTGCTGCGTCTGCTTTATCCCAATTCGCCGCAAGACACTCAGTCCGGCTTTCGCGCGTTCTCTCGCAGCCTTGCTGGTGTTGTGGCACACGAAATGGAAGGTCGTCGCTACGATCTGGAGCTGCGCATTTTGCTCGAGGCACTGCAGGCCGAACGCGCCGTCGCCACGGTGCCTATCGAAACGGTCTACATCGACGGCAATCGTTCATCTCACTTCGACCCCGTGCGCGATTCTCTGCGTATCATGTGGGTGCTGTTGAAGTGGCAGGTCGCTCATCTGTTTTCCTTCGAGCGTCCGGCTGCAAAAGTGTTCGCGCGGCCTCGCGTGCTTTGAGCGGGACATAGTAAGCGCGTGCGATCCCGTCGTTAGCGCCCTCGGGGTCGGCCGGTCAACGCCCGCGAGTAAGCGGAGTCCCCAGGAAGGCGGTTGTGGAGGGCATCGGGTTATCATACGATGCGCGCACTCGTCGTGCACCGTATGCGGCCCGGCTCACGGGCCGTTTGCTCACAAGGGAATCTGATGCCCGTCACCGGTTCTGAACTCGTTGCCCAGGCGCTCGAACGTCATGGCGTAAAGACATTTTTCTTTCTCATGGGCGCGCCGATGCTGGGCGCCGAAAAGGCGTGCCTCGATCACGGCATGCGCGGAATCGACGTTCGACATGAGCAGGCGGCAGCGATGATGGCCCATGCATATTCGCGCGTCACGCGCACAACCGGCGTCTGCATGGCATGCTCAGGGCCAGGCACGATAAATCTGGCCAGCGGCATTGCAACTGCGCTCGTTGATTGCGCGCCGGTCGTCGCGCTTGGCGGATCGAGCCCGTGGAACGAATGGGGCACAGGCGGATTCCAGGAGATCAATCAGGTCGCTATCATGCGGCCCGTTACCAAATGGGCGGAGCGCTGCTACGAGACGCGCCGTATCCCGGAACTCATCGATCAGGCGTTTCGCATTGCGTGGTCCGGCAAACCCGGTCCCGTATACATCGACTTGCCAACGGATGTGCTGCTGAATTCAATCGAGGAGTCGGCGGTCGTGTGGCCGCGCTTCGTCGGTCCGCGTAGAACGCGTCCGCTGGCGGATGCCGCTCAGGTCGCCATAGCAGTCGATCTGATCGCCACAGCAATCAAGCCGGTGATCGTCTCGGGCAGCGGTGTGATCTGGTCGGACGCGGCAGCGGAATTTCAGTCGTGGGTCGAACTTTCGGGAATTCCGTTTTACACGACGCCGCAAGGCAGAGGCGTAGTGCCTGAAGATCACCAGCTGTGTTTTCCGCATGCGCGATCAACGGCGCTGAAGGAAGCGGACGTCATTCTCGTCGTCGGCACGCGCGTCAATTACGTGTTTGGACATCTGCGCCCGCCACGCTTTCGCGCCGATGCAAAAATAATTCGCATCGACATAGATCCCGCCGAGATCGGCGCCACACATCGCCTCGATGTTGGTTTGATCGGCGATGCCAAGGCGGTGTTGCAGCAACTTTCTGCCGCAGCCGACGCGAAGATAAAGCCGGCGCGCTATTCCGGTTGGCGAGATCAACTGCGGGCGATCAATACCGAAAAAGCGATCGCTCAGGAACGCGAGATAAGCAACGACCAGACCCCGATCCATCCGCTGCGCCTGTGCAAGGAAGTTCGCGACTTCATGCAGCGCGACGCCATCTTGTGCGTCGACGGCCAGGAGATTTTGAATTACGGCCGGCAGTCGATTCCAACATACGTCGCGGGTAATCGGCTCAACTCGGGTCCTTTCGGCACCATGGGCGTCGGTCTGCCATTCGGCATCGGCGCCAAGACCGCGCGTCCTGACAATCAGGTGATCGTTTTACACGGCGATGGTTCTTTCGGTTTGAATGGTCTGGAGCTCGATACCGCTGCACGCCACAAAATTCCTGTGCTCGTCGTCATCAGCCTCAACGGCGGCTGGACTGCCGACGCCAACCGGGAGAAACCGGGACGCGAGCTGGGTTACACGCGTTTCGATGAGATGGCGCGCGCTCTCGGCTGTCATGGTGAGTACGTCGAAAAACCGCAGGATATTCGGCCAGCGCTCGAGAGAGCGCAGCAGGCGGTAGACTCCGGCCGGCCGGCAGTTGTCAACGTCGTGACCGATTATCGCGCTCGCGCAGTCACGGTACGGTTCTCCGCGATGAATACTTAGGAGCTCGATATGGCGCTACGTTTGCTGCTGAGTTTTCACCTGCTGCTTATCGGAGCAGCGCATGTCTACGCGCAAAACTATCCGGCGAAACCGGTGCGGATCATGGTCGGTTACGCTGCGGGCGGCAGTGTCGACATCGTGGGACGTATCTTTGCGCAGAAGCTCAGCGAATATTTGGGGCAGCAATTTGTGGTCGATAATCGGCCCGGTGCCGCGAGCAATGTGGCAGCGGATCTCGTTGCTAAGTCGGCGCCGGACGGTTACACGCTGCTCGTGAGCAGCAGCGGCTCGCTAGGAACCAACATGGCTATCTATTCAAAGATGCCCTACGACCCGCTCAAGGATCTGGCGCCGATTGCACTACTGCTCCATCAGGGAAATGTGCTGATCGTCAATCCATCGGTTCCTGCGAAGAGCGTCAAAGAGCTCATTGCGCTCGCAAAATCGAGAAAAGGGCAGCTCAATTACGGCTCGGGCGGCAGCGGCTCGTCGCAGCATATGGCGTCGGAGCTGTTCCAGAACGTGACGGGCGTGCACATTGTGCATGTCCCGTACAAAGGCGGTGCACCGGCCATTGCGGACCTCGTCGGTGGCCAAATCGATCTTATATTTGCACCGATGCCCGAAGCGCTGCCTTACGTGCGCAGCTCGCGCGTGCGCGCGCTGGGCGTCACAACGAGCAAGCGTTCGATCATGTTGCCGGATGTCCCGACGGTCGCCGAAGCCGGCGTTGCCGGCTATGAGTTCGATGGATGGATGGGCATAGCCGGCCCGGCGGGCATGCCGCGTGACGTGGTGCTGCGTGTCAACACTGAAGTGAACAAAGCGCTGACTGCAACCGACGTGAAAACCCGCTTGCAGGATCTCGGTGTCGAGCTTGCAGGGGGAACACCCGAGCAACTCGGATCGTACATGCGCGAGCAGTCCGCAAAAATGATCAAGCTTGCGCGTGACGCAGGGATCAAACCCGTCGACTAGACGGCCGGTTCGCCACTGAGAACGATTCGCGCGTCCGCGACGGTGTAGCCATCGTCGTGCGCAATCACCGGATTGATATCAATCTCGGCGATTGCGGGAAAGGCGGCTGCCAGCGCAGACACTTTCAGCAGCAGCTCGATGATCGCGTGCCTGTTTACCTTGGGCAGTCCGCGTGCACCTTCGAGCATGCCTTGAAAGTGAATGTCGCCGATCATTTCTTCTGCATCCGCTCGTGCAATCGGCACGGCGCGGAACACAACGTCCTTCAGCGTTTCTACGAATAGGCCGCCGAGCCCGAACAAGATTACCGGGCCGAACTGCGCATCGCGCATGATTCCGATGATCAACTCCACACCCGCTTGAGCCATGGGCGCGGCGAGGATGCCGTCGATGGAAGCAGCGGGATTGTGCAAGCGAACGTTTCGTATGATGTCAGCCATCGCAGTCTTGATAGCAGCAGCGCCCGACACATTGAGCATTACGCCGCCGGCATCTGATTTATGCAGGACGTCTTTAGAGACGACTTTGAGCGCCAGCGGTCCGCTTCCCAAGACATCGATGGCATTGCTGGCGTCTGCGTCGGAAGTGAGAAACACACATTTCGCCATCTGCACTCCACTCGCATCGAGCAGTTCCCGTGCCTCCGTTTCGAGGAGCGCTGTGCGGCCGGCGGCGCGCGCGCCAGCAATCAATTTCTGGGAAGACGGTGAGCGCGGGTTGTGTATCGTCTCCGCATCTGACGTCTCATCGAGCCGGCGGCACATTTCGGAATAGTCAGCGAGCGAGGCGAGACACTGCGACGCAATCTCTATCGAGCGATAGTACGGAACGCCCGCCTTGCGCAGAAGATCCAGTGCGGGGGTTTTAAAGTGGGCGTAGTGCGATTGCACGACGACCGCTTTGTTGTGTCGCCTCATCAAATCCGCAAGTTCGATACAAACACGATTCTCCGCCTCGACGACCGAGTCGCCATAGCGTCGGGCATAGCCGCCGAAAAACCCGACGCAGAGCAGGGCATCGACATTCGGATCTTCGAGTATGGCGCGGCCGCATAAGCCGTAGTACTCGGCCCGCGGGTCGGTTCCGCCTCCGGCATCGACGGGGTTCGAGAGAGCAGAGGCCGCGGGAACTATGGATTTCAGTTTGCGCTGCGTCTCTTCGGTCAGTTGCGATAGCACCATGCCGCGTTCAGCCAATGCTTCGGCAGCGACGGTGATAACGCCGCCGCCTTCTGAAAGAATCGCGACGCGCCGTGTGCGCATCGGCGGCAGCAGAGCCAACGCTTCAGCGACCGGAAAGAGACAGTCAGACCGCGTGACCATCACGATGCCTGCCTGCTTGATTACGCCGCTCGCGACGGCGTAGTCCCCGGCAAGCGAGCCGCTATGTGACTTCGCCGCGCGCACACCTTCCCGCGTCCGGCCGGCCTTGAACATAACGATAGGCTTTGCGCGGCTCACGCGGCGTGCGACATTGAAGAAGGCGCGTCCATCCTTGAAGCCTTCGATGTACGAAATCACTGCTCGCGTATCTGCATCTTCAGCGAGGGACTGCAGGCACTCGTGAAACTGAACGTCAGCCTGGTTGCCGAGCGGCAGGAGCGTGCTGAATCCGAAGTGACGATGGACCTGAGCTTCCGTCACGACGGATAACATGACATTTGCGCTGTTCGCAATCATGGCGAGCGGGCCGCGCGGAAGATCGAACCATCCGATGGCATTGCAGCCGTA